>ERZ1034691.1544-NODE-1544-length-14522-cov-31.838183_pt1 | contig 14522 bp, 14 predicted proteins | sample MGYA00520638_ERZ1034691 | MGnify/ENA primary metagenome ERZ1034691 (study PRJEB33766, sample SAMN09781763) | gut metagenome | biome: gut microbiome | host: Homo sapiens | place: Madagascar | study: EMG produced TPA metagenomics assembly of the PRJNA485056 data...
AGCCGTCGGAGCGGTGCTTAAGCCGTAAGGCGGGAATTGTGCGGTGTTGCCTTTACAACTTTCCGCTCCCGCTGCCGGACCTGCAGTTTTTTTCTGCGTTACTCGAAGAAGTATTCCCAATCCTGATACGTTGCGTTCACTTCAACTGCGTTTACCTGCGGGTACACGGTGCCGCTGCCGGATTTTGCCGTCAGCAGAATTTGCCCCACACCGTTGGAAATGGTGATAGGCACCTCGTAACTGTCGCGGTCGGTGGGCAGGTAGAAATCGCCCTGGTTGGTGTCGCGTTCCGCGGCGGCGCAGAGTTCGTTTTCCGTCACACAGGTCACATGCAGGAACTGCCGGTCAAACGGGTGGTCCATGCTGTCAGAGCTGACCAGCCCATAGTGCAGCGTTACATCCGCCACACCGCAAAAATCCGCGTCCGCCGCGGTCACAGTCACCAGCACGGTGCCGTCCCCCTGCGGGGCGATGGTTGTCGCGGTTTCCACGTTCAGATTGTTATCGGTTCCGGTGCGCTCCCAGAAAAGGTGCATGCCGCCGGACTGGAAGGTGTTTGCCACCGGCTGCCAGTAACGGTACAGCTCCCGGTAGAACCACCAGTTGGCGTTGCGGCTCCACCGCTCCGGCGGGGCCACCTTGGGGCTGGGGGTCACGACCATGTCAAAATTCCCCTGCTGGAAGGTTTGCAGGTACTCCAGGCGTTGGCGATCCCCCAGGGCATGGATGATGTAATCCGTGCCGGTAGGCTGCAGCTGGCCAGTCATGGCTTCCAGCGCGCTGGAATAGGTGCCAAACAGCCGCTTGCCCGCCGTCAGTTCCTTTTCGGTTGCCAGCTTTTCGGCCTGGTCGCCGATCCAGCCGCCCAGCTCCGGCACAAAGGTATAGCCCTCGTGCCCGCCAATGCGGGTCTGCACCTGCCCGGCCATGCCGACGGCCAGCACAGTGGCCCCCAGCACCGCACAGCCTGCGGGCACAATGCGCGCTGCAACCTGCGGAAAGCTTACCTTTTGGCAAACCAGCAGCACCGCTTTGATGATACACGCCGGGGCCAGTACGGCAGCCAGTGCCGCCGCGCCGCCCGTGGGCCCATTGTTGGAGGCACTGACCATGCCGTACAGCAGGTTCCACAGCACCATGCCCAGTGTCAGGGCAAAGCCCCCGGCCGCCAACACAGCAGAGCGTTTGCTGCGGCAGACAAAAATACCGATGGCAAACGCCAGTGCCGCCGCAAGGCAGAACACTGCCGCGCCCGGCCAGTGCAGGTCTGCCACGCTGCACACCCGGTCGCTGAGGGTATTGCCGTAATACCAAGTCTGGTAAGCGCTGGTTCCGCGGGTCTGGCGCAGCCAGGCCAGCGGGTGCCCCCAGCTGATGAGCAGCACCGAAACGCCAAGCCCCACCACACTGGTAACGATGTAGCGCAGTGTCTGCACCACAATTTTACCGATGGAACTGCGATACAGCCGGATGAGATACAGCCCATACCCCAGCGCAATGGAAATATAGGCAGCGCCGCCCATATCATTGCTCCAAGGCACAAAAAAGCCTGCGGCAAAGGGCACCAGCACCGCCGGGGCCAACAGCCGCCTGCTTGTATCCTGCTGCCAGAAATGCAGTCCCAGCAGGATGACCAGTACCGCCAGTGTTAAAGCGGCGGAGCGCATCATGCGGGCGCTGTTGCCGTTGGCGGCGGCATAGCTCAGCAGGGTGTTCACCTGACCGGCAAACGGCAGGTTTGCCCCCTGCACATAGGCAAAAAACACGCTGCACAGCGCCAGCGCTGCCGCGCGGGCCGCACGGGCAGTGCCGATGACCACCAGGCAGACCGCCAGCACCAGCAGCTCAAAATAGAACCAGGTGCAAAAGTTTGTGGCAAACATGCTGCGGCCAAAGCTGTTGCCCAGCACCAGCAGCAAACCGCCCACGCTGTACAGCTCGCCCGCACCAAGGTAGACGGTAAAATCACGATAAGGTACCTGCCCGGCCAGCAGGTGGCGCACCGGGTTATAATTCTGGAAGTCGCCGTTCATGATCTCGTACCCGATCTCATAATTGGCGGCAAGACCGCGCACTGCGGCAAGCCCGGCCAGCACCAGCAGCAAAGACAGCCACGGTGCTGCGCGTTTGAGCTTTTGTTTTGCTGTCTGCATCAGCGGTAAAGGCCCTCCAGCTCATCCAGCTTTTTCTTCATTTCTGCACGCACGCTGGGTGGGTTCAGAATTTCGATCCCTGTGCCAAAGCCGGCCACCCAGCCGTAAAACCGGGGGCTGACCTGCACATTTACCACCACATTAAAATGGTCGCCATCCGGGTTGCGCACCAGGGTAACCCCCGTGCCAAACCGGTCGATCATCGCCCCGGCCAGGCGGTTTTCGCACCGCATGGTCACTTTGCGCACCGGGCCGTTGAACATATCAAACATCTGCTGCATATACTGGTTTACGTCAAATTCGGCGTATTCCTCAGCGCCTTCACGTTCGGTATCCGGCAGCAGCTCCACCTTGCGCATTTTATCCACGCGGTAGTGCTTCAGACGGCCTTCGGTATAGGCGATCATATAATAGTTGCCGTTTTCCCACACCATCACCCAGGGGCTGACGGTGTACAGCTGGCCTTCATGACGGGGCACCATCTGCTTTTGCAGGTCCCAGTCACAGTATTTGAACCGCACCTGGTTGCCCGCGGTGATGGCGCTGTGCAGGGTATCCACGCTGTAAAGGATCTTTTCCTCCTGGCTTTTCACCCGGCCGGAAACCAGCACCTTGCGGTCCAGTTCCTCCTGGCGGTAGCGGGAGGTGAACCGTCCCAGCTTTTCGATCAGCACCTTGCTTTTGCGCGCGGTGATGAACTTGCTGGCATACACAGCGTCCACCAGCAGTTTCAGCTCCGCCAGTTCAAACGGGGTATCCACCATATAATACCCGCCCCCGCGGCCGCGCTGCTGCACGATCTCAAAGGGGGTATCCGGCATTTCGTTCAGGGTCTGGATATCGTCATACACGCTTTTGCGCTCTGCCACAATGCCGCGCTCTTTCAGCAGTTCTACCATGCGCGGCACACTGATGGGGTGCTTTTCGTCGGTTTCCCGCACAAAAATTTCCAACAACGTAAGCAGCTTTAATTTCTGTCCTTCTTTACGGGGCATAAAGGCCGCCTCCCTTCCGGCAAAACAGACCGGCTTCCCGGTTATTTTTTATCAAATGCCTTGCGGCGCTCGGTGGAAAGGCGGAACATTTCTTCCAGCCCTTCGCGGTCGTCATCCACCAGTTTCTGGCGCATGGTGGCAAGTGCATCACTGAACATATCGATCTCACTGATCAGGTTATCCTTGTTCCACAAGAACAGCTCCGCCCACATTTTATCGTTGATGCGCGCAATGCGGGTCAGGTCGCGGAACGAGTCCCCGGTATACTTGGCAAGCTCGGTGTTATCGCTGGCGCACATCAGGCTGACGGCAATGGCATGGCACAGCTGGCTGACATAGCCGATCATGTGGTCATGCTCTGCCGGGCTGAGGACGCTAATGCGGGCAAACCCCAGTGTGCGGGCCAGGGTACGGCACCATTCAATGGCTTCCGGGGTGTTTTTTTCGGTGGGGGTAATGATAAAGTTTGCCGGGGCAAAGTTTACCTCGGCACTGTGGGCCACGCCGCTGGTCTCGCGGCCGGCCATGGGGTGGCTGGCAATGAACTCCACGCCCTCCGGCAGCATCTGCTGCACCGGCTCCACCACGCCGCGCTTTACGCCGGAAACATCGGTTACCAGCGTGCCGGGGCGGACCAGGTGGCCGTACTGCTTGACCCATTCCAGCAGCACAGTGGGGTACAGGCCAAAGATGATGTAATCCGCGTTCTGCACCAGGTCGTCAAAGTTTTCGTTGCGGCCCTCGCAGATATAGGCGTGTTCCAGCGCATAATCCAGCGTGCTCTGGCTGTGGGTAATGCCGGTCACGCGGTAGCCTTTCTGGCTGAGCACCTGGGCATATTTGCCGCCCAGCAGGCCCAGGCCCACAATTAAAAACGTTTTGTTTTTATCCATCCCGTCCATTTTGCTTTCACCCCTGATTTGTTACATGGGCCCCCAGGCCCTTGATGACCTCAAAGAAATCCGGCCAGCTTTTGTTGACCGCGTTGGCCCCCTCGATGACCGCCGGCTGGCCTGCGGCCAGGGCAGCAACGGCCATTGCCATTACAATGCGGTGGTCGTTATGGCCGTTCAGCGGCGCCGTGGGCTTGTGCAGGGCGCAGCCCTCAATTGTCAGGGTATCGCCGTCCGCTTTTACCGTGCCGCCCATCTTGGCAAGCTCTTCCTGCATAGCGGCAATGCGGTCACACTCTTTAATGCGCAGCCGCCCGGCGTTGCGGATGATGGTGGTGCCGCTGCAGAAGCACCCCAGTGCGATGAGCACCGGGCCAAGGTCTGGGCAATCGGCCAGGTCGATCTCCACCGCCTTCAGCAGGCTGCGATGGAAGGTCACATGGCTGCCGCTGCGCTCAAACTTTGCGCCGCACTGCTTTAAGATATCCAGGATCACCCGGTCTCCCTGGTGGGAACCGGAGGGCAGACCCGTTATCGTAATGCCGCCCACAGTGCTGCCCAGCACGGCCAAAAACGCCGCCTGGCTGTAATCGCCTTCAACATCCATGTCTGCTGCCGCATAATGCTGCGGCGCTGCCACTTTGTAGGTGGCGGAGCCATCCTTGCGGGCGCGGACCGAAACTTTAACGCCAAATTTCTGCATCGCGTCTGTGGTCAGGTCCACATAGCTGCGGCTTTCAAAGGGAGCGCGCACCTCAATGGTGCTGGGGGCTTCCATCAACGGGGTGGCAAACAGCAGCCCGCTGATGAACTGGCTGGACACATTGCCCGGCAGCGTAAAGGTACCGGGGCACAGGCGGCCAAAAATCGTAATGCCCTGTTCGTTCTGTTCAAAACGCAGCCCCTGGCGCTCAAACAGCTGGGCATAAATTTCCTGCGGGCGCTGCATCAGGCGGCCTGCGCCGGTAAAGCGCACTTTTTGGGCCGTCAGGCTGAACAGCGGCAGGATAAACCGCAGTGTGCTGCCGCTTTCGTTGCAGAACACCGGGCGGGTAATGGTGGCAAAACCGTCCGCATTGCCGCGGCCGGTAATGGTCAGCTCATGCTCGCCCCGCTCCACCTTGGCCCCCAGCTGCTGGGCAGCCCCCAACGTGGCCAGAATATCCTGCGAAAATTCCACATTGCCAATGTGGCTGGTACCGGCGGCCAGGGCCGCGCACACCACAGCGCGGTGTGCCGCGCTTTTGCTGGGCGGCACGGCAGCGGTTCCGGCCAGGCGGCCCGGTTCAATGGCTGCAACGGTTGCTTCCACGGTGTTCCCCTCTTTCGTGCCGTTCAGGCATCAAATGTTGTTTCAAACGCCTGCACGGCGGTTTCTACTGTGTTTTCCAGGCGGCCGGTGTTATCCACCGCGGCATCGGACGCTGCGCGGTAAAGCGGCATCCGCTCGGCTTCCATCTTGCGCAGGGCGTCCAGCCCGGTGGAAAGCGGCCGCCCGCCGGTTGCCAGCCGTTCGACCGGGCGCTGCACCCACAGCACAGGGCCGTTCTGGCGCAGGGCGCGGGCGTTGCCCGGTGTTTTGATCACCCCGCCGCCGCAGGCAATGACCTGCCGTGTCTGCTTGCTGATCTCCGCCACAGCCTGAGATTCGTACTTGCGGAACGATGCCTCGCCTTCACGCGCAAAGATATCCGGGATGGGCATTCCGGTGTTTTTCTCGATCACTTCATCCAGATCCACATAGGTTTTGCCCAGCGTTTTGGCCAGGGCACGCCCGATGGTGGACTTGCCGCAGCCCGGCATTCCGATGATGGCCACGTTGGAAAGATCTCGCTTGAGCTTGCGGTGGGTGTCAGCAATCACAGCTTCCGTCAGCTTTTGGCCGGTAAAGTGCTCCGCCGCGTACACTGCCTGCGCCACCAGCATCTCGAACCCACAGTAGGCGGGCACGCCAAGTTCCTCCGCACGGAGCAAAAGTTCGGTGCGGAACGGGTTATAAACGCAGTCCAGCACGGCTTCCAGCTTGGGGAAGGCATGCAGGTCCAGCAGGCAGCTGCCGTTGTTGGGGTACATGCCCGCCGGGGTGGTGTTGATAATGATATTGATTTCCGGGTGCTGCTGGGCTTCCTCATAGGTCAGGGCACCGTCCTTGCCGGTGCGGCTGGCGGTCAGCACCTGTTTGGCTCCGGCGTCCTGGCAGACAGCCGTGACGGTGTTGTGGGTGCCGCCGGTGCCCAGCACCAGCACCACAGCCCCGGCAAACTTCACGCCGTGGCAGCGGGCCAGGTAGGCAAAGCCGGTATAATCCGTATTATAGCCATACAGCTTGCCATCCCGGTTGACCACGGTGTTCACTGCGCCGATGGCCGCCGCACGTGGTTCCACCTCATCGCAATATGGGATGACCAGCTTTTTGTACGGGATGGTAACATTGATGGCTTTGAACGCCTTTGCCTGCATAAAGGCATGGGCTTCTTCCTCCGTGGGCAGCGGATGCAGCTCATAGGAATAGCCGCACACGGCCTCATGGATGATTTTGGAATAGCTGTGGCCCAGTTTGGCTCCGATCAGACCGTATTCCATGTTGCGCTTCCTTTCTGTTTGCTTCGGCTGTATTACTTTTGTCCCAGCGTACCGTAACGCACGGTCAGCAGGTCCAGCACGGCAAATGCTGCCAGGGTGTTCTGCACCACAGCAGCACGGGGCACAATGCAGGGGTCGTGCCGGCCCTTGATCTGCAGTTTTGCATCTGCCTTGGCGATATAATCCACGGTATCCTGTTCTTTATAAATGCTGGGGGTGGGCTTTACCGCCGTGCGGAACACAATGGGCATGCCGTTGGCAATGCCGCCGTTGATGCCGCCGTTTTTGTTGGTGGCCGTTACCACTTTGCCGTCCCGCATGGTAAACGGGTCGTTTGCCTGGGAGCCGCGCAGGTCCGCAAAGGCAAAGCCCGCGCCAAACTCAATGCCTTTGACAGCGGGGATGGCAAACGCCAGGTGGGCGATCTCACTTTCCATACTGTCAAAGAACGGTTCGCCGATGCCCGCGGGCACCCCGGTGATGACAGTTTCCAGAATACCGCCCACGCTGTCGCCCTCGGCCCCGGCTGCGCGGATGGCTGCCTGCATGGGGGCTTCTTTTTCGGGGTCCAACAGGGCAAAATGACCCGGCTGTGGTTCCGCCATAATCAAACCGGCAGAGCTGGAAAGCGGAGCATCCTCCACCCCGGCACAGCGGGCAATGTGGGTATACACTTTAATACCGCGCTGTGCCAGAATGTGCTCACAGATCGAACCCGCAGCCACGCTGGCTGCGGTGATGCGGCCGGAAAAGTGGCCGCCGCCGCGGGCATCCTGCCAGCCTTCATATTTGGCATATGCCGTGTAATCCGCGTGGCCGGGGCGCAGCAGATCCGCCGTTTTTGCATAATCTCCGCTGCGGGTGTTGGTGTTGCGGATCATCATGGTGATGGGGGTGCCGGTGGTATGGCCGTTGACCACACCGCTCAAAAACTCCACCACATCCGGCTCGGTGCGGGCGGTGGAAAGCCCATCTCCGCGGGCGCGGCGGCGGTCCATCCGCTCGGCGATGTACGCTTCATCCACCGGCAACCCCGCGGCCAGGCCGTCCAGCACAGCGCCGACGGCGGCACCGTGGCTTTCGCCAAAAATGGTCAGGCCCAATGCATTGCCAAAGGTATTTTTCATCGGCTCAGTCCTCGTTTTCCTTGATGCCAAGCAGGGCGGGCAGTTCGGTCATGGGAATCTTATCGGCGCGCCAGCAGCCCAGGCCGGGCACCTTGATGACGGTAATGGTGCTGCCCGCGCTCTTTTTGTCGTGCTGCATATAGCTCAGCACCTTATTTTTGTCCACACCCGTGCGGGTGGGCAGGCCCAAAGTGCGGTAGATGGCGCGGGTGCGGCGCACAAGGGATTTATCCTCGATCATAGGCAGCATGCCAAGCGCCACGCACTCGCCATGGAACAGGCCGTTGGTGCGGCGGCCGCGCACCCCCTTGACAGCCTCAATGCCATGGCCGATGGTATGGCCAAAGTTCAGGCAGGCGCGCTGGCCCTGCTCGTGCTCATCGTTTTCCACCACGTTCTTCTTCACGCGCAGGGAACGGTAGATGATGCGCTCAATATTTTCTTCGGGGTGTTCACACTCAAACAGGGCAAACAGCTCCGGGTCAGCAATCAAACCCGCCTTGATGGCCTCCGCCAGGCCGTTGACAAAGTGGCGGCGGGGCAGCGTTGCCAGGGCATCAAAATCCACCAGCACCACCTTGGGCTGCCAGAAAGCGCCAACAATGTTTTTGGTTTCGCCCAGGTCAATGGCGGTTTTGCCGCCAATGGAGGAATCGATCTGGGAAAGGGTGGTGGTGGGGCAGTTGACAAAATCAATGCCGCGCATATAAGATGCCGCGCAGAACCCGCCCAAATCCCCCACAACGCCGCCGCCGACGGCCACCAGCAGGTCCTTGCGGGTCATGTTGAACTCCAGCATGGCCTGCAGCACCTGGCCATACACTTTCAGGCTTTTGCTGGCTTCGCCCTGGGGCACAGTGTACACCGTTCCATTGGGGCACTGGGCCAGCACGGTCTGGGCATACTGCTCCGGTACGCCGGAATCCGTCAGGATAAACACCTTGCGGTTGGCAACATTGGCAAACTGGTACAGGTTGGCCAGGCACCCGCTTTTCAGGATGATATCATAGCTGCGGCTGCCAAGCTGCATGGTCAATTTCATAACAATTCCTCCCGTGTTTTTCCGTCATTTACAGGTCAAATACACCCAGTATCCGCACCGTGCGGCACACGTTTTCCAGCTCATGCACCAGCTTGGCGCAATCGTCCGTTGCGGCATTGGCCGGGCAGACAAGCTGAACATAAAAATAATATTCAAACTGAACATGGGGCAGCGGACGGCTTTTGATGGTTTCCATGTTAAAGCCGCGCTCGCCGATGATCTGGATCACCCGCGCCAGCCGCCCCGGCTTGTGGTCCACCGTAAACAGCATCGAAAGCCGCTGCCCCGGTGCGGCGGCGATCGGCTGCCGCTGGGCGCCCTCTTTTTCAATCACGATAAAGCGGGTGGTGTTGTCGCCGTCCTCGTTCACGCCCTCGGCCAAAATCTGCAGCCCGTACAGCTTGGCTGTTTCGGCGGAAGCGATAGCTGCCAGGGTTTGGTCGCCCTGTTCCGCCACATAGCGGGCGGCATCCGCTGTGTTGCCCCAGGCTTTGGTGGCAAAGTGGTGCAGTTTCAAGAATGGCCCACTCTGCGCCAGCGCCTGCTGGTGGCTGATGACCGTTTTGATCTCGCTCAGCCGCGCGCCCGGCAGCGCCAGCAGGTCCTGCCGGATGGGCAGGTCGCACATGCGGGCTACTTTCAGGCCGGGGTGGGCATACAGCAGGTCCAGCACAGCGGAAACATCGCCCGCGTTGGAATTTTCAAACGGCAGAACGCCGCAGTAAGCATCGCCCCGCTCCACGGCTTCCACCACCTCGTTCCAGGTGGAGTACGCCTGTGCCTTGGCAAAGGGGAACAGCTGACGCAGCGCAATATGGGACCACGCGCCCTCCACCCCCTGGTAGGCGGCAACATCCTGCCCAATCAGAACATGCTGGTACGCGCGGGAAACCGCCAGCGCTTTTTTCAAAAATTCGCGGTAATAGGGCTGAAGTTCCGAGTTCTGCACGCGGGCGGTATTCTTTTCCAGCACAAGGGCTTCGCGTGCCGGGTCAAACACCTGTTTGCCGGTGCGCGCCTTGTACTGTGCCACCTGGCCCACTGCCTGCATACGCTGTTCAAACAATGCGGCCATCTTTGCGTCAATCTCGTCAATCTGCGCACGGGCCTGCTGCAACTGATCCATAGACAGGTTCCTCACATTCCATGGTTATTCATATTTTACTATACTATAAAACGGTCTGTATCGCAATAGGGCACCATCAAAAAAAGCAAAAAAGCAGGGCCGAAGCCCTGCTACAAATTAGCAATTAGTAAATTCGGTATAGCTGTACACAGCGGGCATTTCGGCCCATGCGTAATTGCTCATTGCTCATTCCTGATTTCTAATTTTTTCTTCGTTTTCTCTTCTTCCCTCGCCTTCCGCACCAGATCCTCAAAGCTTGGCATGGGGGTAAAGATGCGGCGGTAGGGGTTTTCCGGCATGGGGGCCGGCTTTTTTACCGGGCGGTAGCGCATCATTGCTGCCCCACGGTGGAAACGGCACCCGCGGTCAAGATGTTCCACAGGGCATCATAGGTTTCGCTTTCCAGCGCGGTTTTGTCGGTATAATACGCGCGGCGGCCTATGTAGGTGTTTTTCATGATGTCCTGGTTTTCGCCTTGGAGGTCATCCACCATCGTCAGGCCAGTGTAGGTGCCCAAATCCAGACCGGTCAGAGCCGGGCAGTCCGTCCAACGGTAAACCATTTTGGTCCAGTCCACGATCACATTATCATTTTCATCCACATTCTCCGTGTCGGGCATGGTGCCGTCCAGGTACTGCAAAGCGCCGGTGGTTTCCGCAAGCTGCTGCGCGTAATCGGTATCCTGCATGATAAAGATGTAAGGCCCGTCCTCACTGGATAAATCCGCCGAAAGCCGGGTCACACCAGCCATCTGGGTGTATGCATCGGTGTTTTCGCTCTCGGAATCAAAATCCAGGTTATACTGCACCAGCTCCACTACCACCTTGCCGTCGCCATTGCGGTCATCACAGTAAGCGGCCAGCGTGTTTTCCAGGGCCGTTACCGTATCTGTCGGCAAGTTGCTGCTGCCCACATAGCCAACGCGGTAGTCCGGCCACACCCGGGTAACAACATCGTGCACCATCCACACCACCAGCACCACGGCGATGACCGCAATGCCAACGTACAGCTTGTGGTAATGCCACCAGTTGGCAGCTTTTTCCTGTTTGGTATATTCTTTTTTCGATTCGGGCATTTTATACTGTTCAACGCTGTCTTTTGTGACCCATGCCATCTTAAAAACTCTCCTAATCTTTTTAACGTAAGTGGTATTATACCATAAATTTATGTTGGAATTGTAAAATTATTTTGACCATCCCGTGCCTGCTGCCTTGCATAACCCGCTAAAAAACGCTATGATAAACTTGTAATATTGTAAGCAGGGCTGCAAAAGCTGCGGCAGCGCACTGCCGCCCAGTCCGCTTACCCCCAATTAAAGACACAGAAAGGTCATTTTTGAATATGGCAATGGAAGACAAAAATTCCCCCGTGCAGCCCGATGCTGTGGAGGCGACCGAAACCCGCGGACGCAAAGTTGGCGCGGCCCGCTTTTTTGAGCTGCTGGGGCGCGATTTGTGGCCGTTTTATAAAGCCAGTATTTTGTGCGTGCTGGGCTTCGCCCCCGGCTATGCCGCTATTTTGTTCAGCACTATGGCCGCCAGCCTGCCGCTGTGCCTGCTGTCCGGCGCTGTAGGCGGGCTGATTGCCGCACCTGTTTTTTGCGGCATGCTGGATACCATCCTGCGCGCTCTGCGCGATGAACCCGGCTACTGGTGGCACACCTACCGCATGGCCTGGAAACAGAACTGGCGCGAAAGTCTGCTGCCCGGTGCCGGGGCGGGGTTTTGCCTTGGGCTGTGGGCCTTTTTGCTGTACGCCCTGCCTGATCTGGAAAACGTGCCTATCTCGGTATGGATCTGCATGGTGCTTGGCATCTTCTTTTTGCTGGTGTTCTGCCTGTATCTGTTTGCGCAGGTGGTTCTGGTCAGCGTGTCCCAGGCGGAGCGGCTGAAAAACGCCGCGCTGTTCATGATCGGCTTTTTGCCGCGCACCCTGGCAGCCGGGGCAATACTCTGCATCTATTGGGGCGTGATGCTTGCCTGGATGCCCTACACCATCCCGGTGGTGCTGATTCTGGGTTTCTGGCTGCCCTGCACCCTCGCTTTGCAGATCATCTATCCGGCACTGGATAAAGCGTTCCACCTGGAAAAGACCATCACCGCCCGGCGCGAGGATGAGATCAACGACCTGATGGAGCAGCACGGGCACACTTCCGTTTGATACCAACCAGATAAGGCGGCAAACCTATGGAAAGTAAGAACACTTTTATCCTGCATGAAACCGAAGCGTTTATGCGGGGCGAGCTGGATAACGTTACCGTTGCCCACGGGCGCATTGTGTTGGACCTTGTCTCCGGCGGGCATGTGCCCTATGGGTGCTACACCAGCCCCGCCGTACCGCTGCCCACCTTTGACGCCCTGCGCGTGAGCTGGAACGCCGGCACCCCGCCGGGAACTGCCGTGGAAGCCCAGGCCCGCGTGATGGTAGACGGCAACTGGACCAGCTGGTCCAGCTTTGGCCGCTGGAGCCCCTATCTGGAGCGCGAAGGCGCAGCCCCCGTGACCAAAGGCGCTGTAAACCTGCTGCCGGACAGCCTTGTGCTGGACAGCAAAACCGCCACCCAGGCCCAGCTGCGCATCTACCTGTATACCAAAGACGAACACACCACCCCTTCCGTCAGCCTGGTGGGGGTCAGCGTGCGAGCGGTAGATGTGATCCCCGCGGGCGGGCGGCCCATCAACGCACGCCTGCACCTGATGCCCTATGCCGTTGCGCGGCGCGCCCCGGCGCTGCAGCCCGTTATGGACCTTGCCATCTGCCTGGCCAGCCTGACCAACCGCTGGGGGGCGGATATCCTGCCCGAAGAATTTGCCCTTGCCATGCGGGACTGCCGCAGTACTGACGCTGAGCGTAATTTAAGCTTTGCCGCAGCCGCCGCCGGGTGCTGGGGGTTCCCCTGCTGGGCCTGCTGGGGAGACCTTGCCTTGCTGCGCAGTGAGGTGCGCGCCGGGTACGGCGTGATTGTGGGGCTGGAATCCACCCCCGCACAGCAGGCCGCCGGAATGCCGCCGCTGCGCTATGCGGCACTAAGGGGCTTCCGCCAGGGGGCACAGCCTGCCGCCCTGTTGGTGGACCCTTATGCCGCAGCGGAAGATTTTGACACCGAAACCGAGCTTTTGCTGGATGACTTTTTGGTTGCCTGGAACAATACCGCCCTGTGCATGCGCAAGCGTGACCCGGACGGTGCCCTGCCCGGCTGCCCGGTGCGCACCTCCGCCTGGCTGCGCCGGGTGCCCAAGGTTGCACCGGATCTGTTTGCCATGTACATCGGCAGCACCCAGCATGTTCTGCCGGATGATTTCTGTGCCGCGCTGCCTGCCCCGGCTGCGCCCGCCGCGCCGGAAGAAGCTCCGGCAGAAGATGCCGCCCCCACCGATGCACCGGATACTCCAGATTTCCCGACCGAAATCCCCGTTTCGCAGGAGACTGCCTCCCAGGCAGCACCGGTACATGGCGGCATTCTGGCGTGGTCCACATTGGATGAGCACCCCCACGCCACCACCGCGCACCGCCAGTTCCACTATGTCACCCCGGAACAGGGCTGCATTCGGCTGGCCGTTCCCCCACCGCCGGGTACCCGCGCAGAACCGCGCAAGTACACCGTTTACGCCATCGAACCTTCCGGCTCTATGCTGGTGGGCGATGTGATGATTTAAGGCATTTCCCTGCTTTTTCCAATATTTGGTCAGCGGCCGCACAGCTATCTGTCACAATATACCGTAAAAAGGAATGAGCCTCTCCCATGAAAATACCCACATTTGCCCCAAATGCGGCAGCAAAGACATTTTTGTGATAGACGGCCATGCCGATGCTTACGATGCAGGCAACAACATCCCGTATGACTCAACAATTTTCATCTACATTCCGGCAGACCGCTATATTTGCGGTGCCTGCGGCTGCAGCTAAGAATAGCTCCGCCAGGAAGACCTGGAAAAGGCCGCCATTCCAGGCACGCGCATCCTGATCATCCCATACTGCCAAATCCACATCGGCCTGCCGTACTTCCAGCGTTGGTTTATCACGCATATCGATCATCGTACAGGTATAATGGAACTTGCCGGGGTGTACTGCGCTTTTGCAATAGACGTGCGCAAAATTCCGAAATAGTTTCTTGTCGATTATGAGGTTCGTAAACTTTTTGCGTTCAAAGCTGATGCGGATGATCTTTTCAAATTCTTTGCCGGTCATTCTGCATCCTCGATTTCTGGGCGATTTCTGGGCATACTGGTGGAGTACAATCCGTCAACTTTTCGCTTCCTGCGCATTTCACCTTGCAGACCACCGCATTGTCCAGCACATAGACAACTTTGGCCGTGGCGCTGTCTCCGATTTTGTCATACAGCCGGCCGGCACTGATGCAGTCGCCCAGCACCGTGTGCGGGCTGTTTGCCACATAACCCGCGCAGCCAAGTCCCGGCAGCTCTGCCTTGATTGCTTCGCTGTCATACTCATTGTCAGGCTCTTTGACCAACTTGACCTTTTGCCCGGCCTCAAAAGGCTTGCTGCCAAAATGGAACTTCAATCCGGTGATCGTGATAAATGCTTTCATAGGGAACCTCCTGTCATTTGCATAAACTGTTGTGTTACCAATCCAACTCGTCCA
>ERZ1034691.1547-NODE-1547-length-14514-cov-17.847292_pt1 | contig 14514 bp, 10 predicted proteins | sample MGYA00520638_ERZ1034691 | MGnify/ENA primary metagenome ERZ1034691 (study PRJEB33766, sample SAMN09781763) | gut metagenome | biome: gut microbiome | host: Homo sapiens | place: Madagascar | study: EMG produced TPA metagenomics assembly of the PRJNA485056 data...
ATTCCACCGTGTCTTTAAAAGTTGCCTGAAATCGAATGATTTTAGAGAAAAAATATTGGATTTCTGTTATAATCTATAATCATAGTAATTCATGGCGAAATTCTCTGTTTTTCTGTATAGTAAACAAGCCACTGGAATGTAGCGTGTCAGACTGAATTCAGCCGGCCGAATATGATGCAGTTATGATGCAGGGACGATATATATTGATATTGGGAGGAAAATAGTGTCGCAGAATCAAATTTAAAATCTGATTTGCAATTCCTCCGACGGAAGGAATTGTCTGCGGAAGGGAGATTAATATGAAAAAGAAATTATTGGCAGCATTACTTACAGGACTGTTGTTTACCTGTACTGCATGTGGTGAGGAGGAATCCGTACTGATCCCGGAGGTGACCGACAGCCCGATTGAGAACGTGCAGGAAAGCGTGCAGAAGAATGCAGAGGCGGAGACGGCATCACAGCAGGAGACGCAGACCGAGACTACTGCAATCGGTAAAGTGGAGATTACCACAGAGGACTTTGAGGGTAGCAGTGATCCGGAAAATGCGGAAAGACAATACACCTATAACTATCAGGTGCCGACGATCACGATAGAAGGTAATGACGAAGCCCAGAGCAAAATTCAAAAGGATCTGAATGATTACGTGGAAATGTTTTTGGATAGTGTGAAAAATAGTGAGTTCGGTACGGTGTATGAAGGAGAAATGAGCGGAATAACCAGCTATCAGGACCTGACGTTCCGCGTGATCCGAGCAGATGACAAGGTGATCAGCGTGGTATGGGGCAACGAGGGATATGATCAGGGAGCGCATGGCTGGTACATACAGGATTACAGAAACTATTATACGCAGACAGGAGAAAAAATCACCTTTGACAGTCTCGGAAGTGGATTCCGTGACAAAGCACTGGAACTGGTGACGAAAAAAGCTGCCGAGATGCAGGCGACGGATGACTGCTTCTTCCCTGATTATGAGAAGAGTATTAAACTGGTAGTGTTAGATGGTACGGAAAATATGGATACTATCTATCAGGAAATCTATGGAGCGGATATTGCAGGCACCGGCAATGGTCCGGCAAGTCCGACCTTCAGCATTACGGAAGATGGATTTGTCTTTGAATCCGGGCAGTATGTACTGCAGCCTTACGCAGTGGGGATTGTTGATTTCGAGATTCCTGCAAGTGACTTCGGAGAAGCGTTGACAGCAGATATTTTTTGACTAAATATCTAAAAAATACTTTACATAAAAAAGTAGGGTGGATATAATAAATGCATCGGGAATGAGGTTCTCCCGGAAGCGTAAGCTTCGAACCGCCGGAATTGGAACATACGAATTCGATTTGGCTGATGACTTCTGCAGAATATGCAGGGGACACCAGCCTTTTTGTTGGAATGAAAAAGTCCTGCTGCGAGAAAACGGAGGAATTTTTTATGCTTACATCATTGGGACTGATCTTTTTATTGGGACTGCTTATGGCGGCGATCTGCCAGAAAATCCATCTGCCCCGCATCATTGGAATGCTGCTTACAGGTATCATTCTGGGACCTTATGTGCTGAACCTGTTGGATGCATCGATTTTGAATATTTCATCACAGCTGCGACAGATCGCGCTGATCATTATACTTCTCAAGGCCGGATTATCTCTGGATCTGAAGGATTTGAAAAAAGTAGGACGTTCCGCAGTCATGCTATCCTGCGTTCCCGCTACTTGTGAATTGCTTGCTTTTGTAATATGTGCCCCTATGATCCTGAATATCAACAGAGTGGATGCGGCGGTCATGGGTGCGGTACTGGCAGCAGTGTCACCTGCTGTGGTGGTGCCGAGGATGGTGCACCTCATGGAGAATGGCTATGGCACAGAGAAAAGTATTCCACAGATGATCCTGGCAGGAGCTTCCTGCGATGACATTTATGTCATAGTACTGTTTTCCACCTTTGCCGGAATGGCGCAGGGCGGGCATGTAAATGCACTGGATTTTGCAAATATTCCGGTGTCAATTCTGACCGGTGTGCTGTTCGGCGCATTGGTGGGATGGCTGCTGGGACAGCTTTTTGAACTGTTATATCGGAAGGGCAGTTATGTGCGCAATAGTATGAAGGTCATTATTATTATGGGGTTATCTTTCCTGCTAATGGCACTGGAGACGATGTTAAAGGGAAAGGTTGCATTTTCCGGATTGCTAGCAGTGGTGAGCATGGCCTGTGCACTGAAGCTGCGGACACCTAAGGAAGTCACAGGCAGGTTGTCTGCCAAGTTTGGCAAGCTGTGGCTGGCAGCGGAGGTGGTGCTGTTTGTGCTGGTAGGCGCTGCGGTGGACATCCGCTATACCATGGAAGCCGGTCTTGCAGCGGTAGGCATGATCCTGCTGGCACTGGTGTTCCGTTCTGTCGGTGTGGCGTTGTGCCTGCTGGGAACGGAACTAGGTAAAAAGGAGCGCCTGTTTTGCATGATCGCTTATCTGCCGAAAGCTACCGTACAGGCAGCCATCGGCTCCGTACCCTTATCGATGGGATTATCCTGTGGCAAGATTATCTTGTCGGTGGCAGTGCTGGCAATCCTCATTACAGCACCGTTAGGTGCTCTGGGAATGGATGCCACATACCGGAAGCTGCTTCGGAAAAATGGAGAAAATAATATCATTTGACAATGAGAACCATTTTCGATAAAATGACCGAGTAAGAGGTTAGAACACGCTAACCCTTGCTCGGTTTTTTATTTCCGGGCTTTGAGCAGAAGCCCAGACAGAGACCGGGATAAGAGAAAAAGGATGGAACAATTCTATGATGATCAACAAAAGACTGATTGGTATTGTGCCGGAGAGCCGAAAGTATATTGCGGGAAATGTAGCACTGCAATGGTTGTCTCTGGTGGCGAATATCGTGATGATGACATCGATTACGACACTGTTGTCGGCCTTGTATATCCACAGGGAGACGAGTACGGTGTTCTTGGGCGCAGTGGTAGCAATGTTGGCGGCAATGCTTGTGCGTTTCGGCTGTGCTGCCGGGGCATCGAAAATGAGTTATCTGTCATCCAAAGAGGTCAAAAAGACCCTGCGCAGACTGCTTTATGAGAAGCTCCTGCGCCTGGGAGCTTCTTATCAGGAGCAGACGACAACTTCCGAGGTGGTACAGGTAGCAGTGGAGGGTGTGGACCAGCTGGAGACTTACTTCGGCGCGTATCTGCCTCAGTTTTTCTATGCGATGCTGGCACCGCTGACCCTATTTATCTATCTGTGCTTTATCAATGTGCCTTCAGCGGTGGCGCTTCTGATCTGCGTGCCCTTGATACCTGTGGCAATTGCGGCGGTGCAGACCTGGGCGAAAAAGCTGTTGTCCAAATACTGGGGACAGTACACGGCATTAGGCGATACGTTCCTGGAAAACCTGCAGGGGCTGACCACACTGAAGATCTATCAGTCTGATGCCTATAAAAACGAAGAAATGAATGCAGAATCGGAAAAGTTTCGCAAGATCACCATGAAAGTGCTGACTATGCAGTTAAATTCCATTACTATCATGGACTTCATTGCTTACGGCGGTGCGGCACTGGGAATCATTCTCTCTGTCAGCCAGATGCAGGCGGGCAAAGTGAACCTGTCAGGATGCCTGCTGATCATCCTGCTGGCGGCGGATTTTTTCATCCCTATGCGTCAGCTGGGCTCCTTTTTCCATATTGCCATGAATGGAATGGCGGCAAGTGAGAAGATCTTTCGGCTGCTGGATCTGCCGGAGGGCGACGGTAAGGCAGCGGACAACGATGATTCAGGGGGATTTACCACGGTACAGAATGGACAGTTTCCTGCGGATGGCGATATTTATTTAGAACAGGTACATTTTGCTTATGAAACGGACAGAGAGATCCTCCACGGTGTGGATCTGCTACTGAGCAGAGGGAAATTCACTGCCATTGTAGGAGAGAGTGGATGTGGCAAATCCACCATTTCCGGCATCCTTATGGGCAGAAATGGTGGATATTCCGGCACGGTCCGGGTGGGGACGATGGATTATCATCGGATTTCAGAAAAAAGCCTGATGCAGAATGTTACCTATGTCAGCCATCAGAGCTATCTGTTCCGGGGGACGGTCAGCGACAATCTGCGGATGGGATGTCCGGAAGCTTCAGATGAGAAACTGTGGCAGATACTGGAAAAGGTGCGGCTGGCGGATTTCCTGCGGAGCGAGCAGGGTCTTAATACCCCGGTGCAGGAGAAAGGAAGCAATTTCTCCGGAGGACAGTGTCAGCGTCTGGCACTGGCGAGAGCACTGCTGCATGACAGCCCGGTTTATATTTTCGACGAAGCGACTTCTAATATCGATGTAGAAAGTGAAAACGATATCATGGCGCTGATCCGGGAGCTGGCAGAGACCGGAGAGAAGACGATTCTGTTGATCTCCCACAGGCTGGCAAATGTGGTGAGTGCGGACCGGATCTATGTCATGGATGCCGGAAATGTCACGGAGCAGGGAACACAGGAAGATCTGCTTTCACAGAACGGAACTTATGCAAAACTGTGGAATGCCCAGCAGAGTCTGGAAAATTACGGAAAAGGAGGTGCCCAGGCATGACATCACAGGGAAAAAACACCGGGAAACGCAGTGGTTTTCGGGTCATGGCAAAACTGATCGGACTGGTGAAACCGTTATCCGGATATATGTGTCTTGCGATTTTGGCAGGACTAGTGGGGCATCTGTGTGCTGCTTTTATTACGATCCTGGGCGGTTATGCGGTGCTGGCAGTGGTGGGAGTACAGGATAAGATCACGCCTTTGCAGGTATTTATTATGGTGCCTCTGCTGGCACTTCTGCGGGCGGGACTCCGCTACGGTGAGCAGTCCTGCAACCATTTCATTGCTTTTAAATTACTGGCGTTGATCCGCGACAAGGTATTCCACACGCTGCGTAGACTGTGTCCTGCGAAGCTGGAAGGCAGAGGCAAGGGTGATCTGATCGCGGTGATCACTTCGGATATCGAATTATTGGAAGTATTTTATGCCCATACGATCTCTCCTGCAGTCATTGCATTTCTGTTTACTCTTATCCTGTGCGGATTCATCGGCAGCTTCCATCCGCTGCTGGGGCTGCTTGCACTTGCTGCTTACATGACGGTGGGCGTACTGGTACCCCTTGCGATCTCGAAAGTGAGTGGAGACTACGGAATTCGTTTTCGTAACGGTTCCGGAGAATTGTCCGGTTATGTATTGGATAGCCTGCGGGGGCTGATGGAGACCATTCAGTATGGTCAGGGACAGGCGAGACTGGATAAAATGATGGCGAAGACGGATGGGTTAAGCGCCGATGAAGAGAAAATGAAAGCAATCACCGGCAGAAATACGGCAATCACTAACACGGTGATTCTGCTATTTGACCTGGCGATGCTATATGCTTCCGTGACATTATACCGAAGCGGCGCAGTGGGATATGAAGGAGTATTGATTCCTACGATTGCACTGATGAGTTCTTTCGGACCCTGCGTGGCACTGGCGGCGCTGGGAAGCACCCTGCAGAACACTTTCGCTGCGGGTAACCGGGTGTTAGATATTCTGGAGGAAACACCGGCGGTGGAAGAGATTGCCGGAAGACCGGAGATTACTTTTGAAGGAGCAACGGTGGAACATGTGACTTTTTCTTATGAGAATCCCCATGAAACCATCTGCGGCGACAGGTTGGCAGATGAGAAGACTGCCTGCGGGCAAACCTCTTCCGGGAAGAATACGCTAAAGAGCACGGCGCAGAATAATATTCTGACAGACGTGTCAGTAGAAATTCCGAAACATTCTGTCGTCGGCATCACCGGACGAAGCGGAAGTGGTAAGTCTACATTGCTGAAGCTGTTGATGCGGTTCTGGACAGTGAGAGACGGTGCGGTGAAGATCTCCGATACTTCGGTGGAAGATATTAATACAGTGAATTTACGCAATTTGGAGAGCTTTGTGACCCAGGAAACCCATCTGTTCCATGACAGCATCCGCAATAACCTGCGCATCGCAAAGCTGGATGCTACGGAGGATGAGATGATCGCCGCCTGTAAAAAGGCATCGGTACATGATTTTATAATGACGCTGCCGAAAGGGTATGACACACCTGTCGGAGAATTGGGGGATACCTTATCCGGCGGTGAGAGACAGCGGATCGGACTGGCGAGAGCATTTCTGCATGATGCACCGTTAATGCTTTTGGATGAGCCCACAAGTAATCTGGATAGCCTGAACGAAGCGGTGATTCTAAAGTCTTTGCGGGAGGAAAAAGAGGACAAGACGGTAGTTCTCGTATCCCACAGAGAATCCACCATGCGTATCGCAGACCGGACTTATTCTGTAGAGAGCGGGCGCATGAGCTGATGAGAATATTACAATATAGAAAGAGATTAAGATTGAACAAGAATACACAAAAAGGAAACAAGATACAGGACAAGAGAAAACGTGAAAAGGAGATGGTCTCCGATATGATCCTGCTCTATTGCCGGAAACAACATAAATCCTTACGGAAAACAACCGGACTTGGGAAGACAGACCTCTGTCCGGAATGTGCCGACCTGGAAGCCTACGCCCGCATGCGTAGTGACAAATGCCCCTTCATGGAGACCAAAACCTTCTGCTCCAACTGCAGGGTCCACTGCTACAAGCCCGACATGCGGGAACGTATCCGCGTCATCATGCGCTTCTCCGGCCCTCGGATGCTTTTCGTCCACCCGGTGGCAGCCGTCCGGCATGTGATCGAGTCCCGGAAGGAAGCTGCGAAAATAATATCTACAACATCTACACCATAAGAACCGCAGGCACGCTCTCGCTCTGGCGCAGAACGTAGCGGTACATAATTGACCCCAATACGGTCAATAAGTACCGACGTCTGCTTACGGCCTGCTTGTCCTTATGGTGTAAATGTTGCAACACAAATTACGGATATCCAATGCAAAACCCCGACAGTTATCATAACTGCCGGGGTTTTAAGGAGGATAGAAATCGTTTTGAAAGGAATTAGCCCATCGTAATAACTACGTTGTACTCTTCCTTGCCCTTTTCGTAAGGGATGATGTGTCCGTCAACAGCCTTGCCGTCAACGGTCATGGATGCCACACCCTTCTCCACGTTCTGAGGGTTCTTCACCTGAATGTGATAGGTGCCCTCACGGAACTTACGGGTGATGGAGAAATCGCCGAAGCCCTTAGGAATACAAGGATCTACGGATAATCCCTGATGAGTAGGATATACACCCAGGATGTACTGGGAGATATTTACGAAAGTCCATGCTGCGGTACCGGTCAGCCAGCTGTTTTTCGCTTCGCCGTGGAATTTTGCATCCTTACCGGCTACCATCTGGGAGTATACATAAGGCTCGGTACGATGAATTTCGCTGATATCCTCGATGTATGCGGGACAGGTCTTGCGGTAGATCTCGAAAGCTCTGTCACCTCTGCCAAGAACTGTCTCTGCGATGGATACCCAGGGATTGTTGTGGCAGAAGATACCGGCATTCTCCTTGTATCCGGGGGGATAAGAGGATACTTCACCAAGTTCGAGGTGATACTCTGTGTATGCAGGCTGTAAGATCATGACACCATACTTGGTATCCAGTCTTTCTTTTACGGAATTCAGTGCCTTCTCGGCAAGCCCTTCCTTTACACCGACACCGGCGAGTACACAGAAGCCCTGAGGCTCGATGTAGATCTGACCTTCACGGCATTCCTTGGAACCTACCTTGTGACTGTAAGCATCGTAAGCACGAACGAACCAGTCGCCGTCCCAGCCATCCTTCAGGATCGCATCGTACATTGCCTGTACTTCCTTGCGTGCGCGGGCAGCTTCATCGGCATCGCCCATCAGCTCACACAGCTGAGCATATTCTTCACCGTATTTTACGAACATACCGGCAATGAATACGGATTCTGCCACAGGTCCTTCGCTGGGACCGAAGGTCTGGAAGGATTCTCCGGGATGAGCAGAGAAGCAGTTCAGGTTCAGACAGTCATTCCAGTCGGCGCGCCCGATCAGAGGCAGATTGTGAGGACCCTTGTGGTTGATGATATAGTCTAAGGAGCGTTTTAAGTGATCCATCAGAGGAGCAGCCACGCTCATATCGTTGTCAAAAGGAACCATCTGGGTCAGGATGGAGGTATCACCGGTCTCTCTTACGTAAGCACTGGTACCTGCAATGAGCCACAGAGGATCATCGTTGAAGCCGCTGCCGATATCGGAGTTGCCCTTCTTGGTCAGAGGCTGGTACTGATGGTAAGCGCTGCCATCCTGGAACTGGGTGGAAGCGATATCAATGATACGCTCTCTTGCACGATCCGGGATCAGATGTACGAAACCGAGCAGATCCTGGCAGGAATCACGGAAGCCCATACCACGGCCGATTCCGGACTCGTAATAAGAAGCGGAACGGGACATGTTAAAGGTTACCATACACTGATACTGATTCCAGGTGTTGACCATACGGTTTACTTTTTCATCGGCAGAAGCTACTGTGTAACGGGCAAGTAACTGTTTCCAGTAAGTCTGCAGTGCTGTGAAAGCTTCCTCTACCTGGGCGTCGGTCTGGTATTTAGCCAGCATTTCCTTCGCGCGGGTCTTGTTGATCACGCCATAGGACTCCCACTTCTCGTCTTCGGGATTCTCGATATAACCCAGTACGAAAATGAAAGTCTTGCTCTCGCCGGCTGCCAGATCTACATTGATCTGATGAGAAGCAATGGGAGACCAGCCACTTGCCATGGAATTCGTGCACTTGCCGTTCTCAATCGCTTCGGGAGAATCCGCACCTCTGTATGCACCCAGAAAAGCATCTCTGCTGGTATCGAAACCGTCAATCTTCGTGTTTACAGAATAGATTGCGTAATGATTACGGCGTTCGCGGTACTCGGTCTTGTGGTAAATAGTGGAATCCTGTACCTCCACCTCGCCGGTACTTAAGTTACGCTGGAAGTTCTTCATATCATCGTCAGCATTCCACAGGCACCATTCTACATAAGAGAATACGGACAGCTTCTTGTCCTCGGAGCTTCCGTTGGTCAGAGTCAGCTGGGAGATCTCACAGTTATCATTCAGAGGAACGAAGGAGAGCACGGAAGCCTTAACACCGTTCTTGGAAGAGGTGAAACGGCTGTAACCGATACCGTGACGGCACTCGTAAGAATCCAGCTCAGTCTTCGTAGGCTGCCAGCCGGGATTCCATACGGTATCTCCATCCTTAATATACAGATATTTGCCGTTGATGTCTGCCGGTACATTGTTGTAACGATAACGGGTCAGACGCAGCAGCTTTGCATCCTTATAGAAGGTATAACCGCCGCAGGTGTTGGATATCAGACTGAAAAACTCGTTGCAGCCCAGGTAGTTGATCCAGGGAAGCGGAGTCTTGGGAGTAGTGATGACATATTCCTGATGCACATCATCAAAATGACCATACTTCATAAGAAAATCTCCTTCTTTCATGTTGTTGTATGTTGAGTGTTTGCTATTTCGTCGCAGATTACTTAATGCTAAGTAAACGATTAAGTAATCTGAAATTCTGATTTGTATTATACAGAAGCAATGCTGAAAATGCAATACGAATCTTAAAAAAGCCCGTAAAATGCGCAATGTACACAAAAACGACGGAAAAACATGAGCAGAAGATACAAAACAGGGCAGACTCTGGAAAAGTGAATTTCCGAAACAAAATAATAGCAAACGATATCGCACACTTTGCCATTATATAGAAGAAACCCAATCACTGTACAAGCCAAATGTACAAAAACGCCTATTTGAAATTGTTGATTATAGACAAAATGGATATTTTTTAGAAAAAAACTGCAAAAAAGTATTGCAAAATGCTCAAAGGTGGTATATATTAAAACTACGAAAACGATTAAGTTACAAAACAGGTCGGATGAAATGACGAAGACATGGAACAGGAGAACGCTATGGCATCATTGAAAGACATTTCCAAGATTTGTGGAGTCTCCGTTGCAACTGTCAGTAAGGCACTGAACGACCACAAGGACATTGGAGAAGAAACCAAAGCAAATATCAGACGGGTAGCCAAGGAGATGGGATATTCCCCGAACCTTTCCGCCAGAGCACTGAAGACGAACAGAACTTACGGAATAGGAGTCCTCTTCGTAGATGAAGCACAAAGCGGTCTGACCCATGATTACTTTTCCAGTGTACTGGACAGCTTCAAAAGGACAGCAGAGAAGAGCGGTTACGACATTACATTTATTAACAGCTGCAAGAATCGTCCGGATCGGATGTCCTATCTGGAACACAGCAGGTACAGAGGCTTTGATGGAGTGGTGCTCGCCTGTATCGATTTCGCAGATCCCGAAGTCATCGAATTAGTAAATAGTTCCATCCCGGTGGTCACCATCGACTACCTGTTTAATAATCGTATCGCGATCATGTCGGACAATGTAACAGGTATGAAAGAACTGCTGGAATACATATATAGTAGAGGACATAGGAAAATTGCCTATATCCACGGTGCAATGTCAGCAGTTACCTCGGGGCGGTTATCCAGCTTCTACCGGACGGCAGAACGACTGGGATTACAGATCCCCGATGAGTACATCAGAGAAGCGGCTTACAGAGATACTACCACGACCTATCGTGTGACTAACGAATTACTGGATCTTCCAGACCCGCCGACATGTATCATTTATCCGGATGACTTCGCTTCTTTCGGAGGCATCAATGCTATCAGGGAGAGAGGCCTACGGATCCCCGAAGACATCTCGGTGGCAGGATACGATGGGATTCAGTTTGCAAGACAGCTGGAACCCAAGCTGACCACAGTCCAACAGGATACCGAACAGATCGGCTGCCTGGCAGCCAGAGAACTGATCAGTCTCATAGAGAGACCCAAGACCACCATTATCGAACAGGTCATAGTACCCGGTAAGGTAGTGGAAGGTAAGTCGGTAGCACAGATTCCGACAGACAAATAATCAGGCATTTATATGGAAGCGCCGCAACCGCAACCATATGAAGATAAATGCAACAAGCACTTACAACAAACATTCAACAAAAAATGGGAGGAAACAAACATGAAGAAAAAAGTACTTAGTGCTTTACTTACAACCGCTATGCTTGCCAGCATGCTGGTAGGCTGTGGCAGCAGCAACGATGCTCCTGCAGCAGCTTCTAGCGAGGCAGCACCCGCAGCATCCACCGAAGCAGCAGCTTCTACCGAGGTAGCAGCTGAGCCTGCAGCTGAGGAAGGAAAAGTCCTCAACATCTACGCTTGGAACGAAGAGTTCAAGAGCCGTCTGATCGCTCACTATCCCGGATATGAAGAGGTTGACGGTACCACCGGTAAGATCGGTGATGTAACTGTTAAGTGGAACATTACCCCCAGTAATGACAACGCTTACCAGAACAACCTGGATGCTAACCTGTTAAAGCAGGCTGACGCAGCAGCTGATGACAAGATCGATATGTTCCTGATCGAGGCTGACTACGCTCTGAAATATGTAGATACCGATTACACAATGCCTATTTCCGATCTGGGTATTACCGATGCAGATCTGGCTAACCAGTATCAGTACACCAAGGATATCGTTACTGATTCCAAGGGCGTTCTGAAGGGTGTTTCATGGCAGGGCTGCCCCGGTGTTCTGATTTACAGCCGTGATGTAGCTAAGGAAGTACTTGGATCCGATGATCCCGCAGAAGTTCAGAAGGCAGTAGCTGACTGGGATACCTTCACCGCAACTGCTGAGAAGATGAAAAAAGCAGGTTACTTCATGACCTCTTCCGCTAACGATACTTATCGTGTATACTCCAACAACGTATCCGGCAAGTGGGTACAGGATGGCAAGATTGTAGTTGATGATAACATCATGAAGTGGGTTGAGGACTCCAAGAAGATGGTTGACGCTAAGGAAACCAATACTTACGATCTGTGGTCTGATGACTGGAGCAAAGGCTTCTATCCCGAAGGTAAGGTATTCTGCTACTTTGGACCCGCTTGGTTCGTAGATTTCTCTATGGCAGCAGATACTGACGGATCTATCGCTAACGCCGGTAAGTGGGGCGCTACCGAAGGACCTCAGGGCTTCTTCTGGGGTGGTACTTGGGCATGTGCAGCACAGGGCACTGACAATGCGAGCCTTGTTAAGGACATCATCCTGAAGATGACCACCGATACCGATATCATGACCGACATCGTTAAAGATGATAATGATTTCGTAAACAACGTACCTGCAATGGAAGCTATGGCAGCAGATACCTCTTACTCCAGCAAAGTACTGGGCGGTCAGAACCCTCTGGCTATGTACTGCGCAGGTGCTGAGAAGATTGATCTGAGCAATCTGTCCGCTTACGATCAGGGATGTAACGAGAGCTTCCAGAATGCTATGAAGAACTACTTCGAAGGCAAGACCGATCTGGATGGCGCACTGGATCTGTTCTACAAGGCAGTAGAAGAGAAGTATCCTGAGCTTACTCACTAATCTGAATTAGATAAGCAGTTGGCTGAAAATAAGTAATTGAGAGCCGTACCTGCCTGGTTGGTCAGGTGGGTACGGTTTTTCTCTCAAAAAATGGGAAAAACAAGGAAAATAAGAAAAAGAGAAGGCTGGCAGAAGCTTTTTTATAAGTAAAATAATTGCAAGTAAGAGACCTGCTGCGAGCCTTATCGGAAAACCAAAATGGCACGACAATCCATGCGGTAAGCATGGCAACAAAAGGGAGGAATGATTTATGGCAAAGGTAAAGCGCGGAAAGGTGGTAAGCTATAATAAATGGGGTTATATCTTCCTGATCCCATTCATTGTAGTCTATCTGGTATTTCAGCTGGTTCCGCTTTTCAGAACATTCTATTACAGCTTTTTTGAGAACTACCGTTCCGGACTGACACAGATCGGTCCCAACTTTGTCGGATTACAGAACTTTATTACAATTTTCAAAAATCCGGATATCTGGATTTATACCGAGAACACATTGATCATGTGGATCATGGGATTTATTCCGCAGATCATTGTATCCCTGGTACTGGGTGCATGGTTCTCCGATCCCAGCCTCAGATTAAAAGGACAGAGATTTTTCAAGACGGTTATCTACCTGCCGAATCTGATCATGGCAGCGGCATTTGCAATGTTGTTCTTCACCCTGTTCTCTGAGGGCGGACCGATCAACGAGATCATGATGCAGCTTGGATGGATCAGTGAGCCTTATAAGTTCCTTTCCAATGAGTGGAGTACCAGATCCCTGGTGGCATTTATGAATTTCCTGATGTGGTTTGGTAATACCACCATCCTCCTGATGGCTGGTATGATGGGTATTGATACATCCCTTTTCGAGGCAGCAGAAGTAGACGGAGCAACCTCTACGCAGGTATTCTTCAAGATTACATTACCTTTGCTTCGACCGATCCTAATCTACGTAATGATCACTTCCCTGATTGGTGGTTTACAGATGTTCGATGTACCTCAGATCCTGACCAACGGTACCGGTGATCCTATGAGATCTACCATGACTCTGATCATGTATCTGAACAAGCATCTGTTCAGTAAGAACTATGGTATGGGCGGTGCACTCTCCGTGATCCTGTTTATTATCACAGGTCTCCTGAGTCTCGTTGTATTCAAGTTCTCCAACAAGAAAGATTGATAGGGGGTGGCAGACATGTTAAGTATCGAAACAAACGAAACAAAAAAAGGCATGGGCATTCATGCCAGAAGAATTCTTGCATATGTAGTATTGGTACTGGTAAGCTTCCTGTGTCTGTTCTGGTTCTACGTACTGTTTGTAAATGCAACCAGATCCCACGGAGAACTGACCAAAGGCTTTACCCCGATTCCCAGCACATATCTGTGGAAAAACTGGCAGGGAGTTATGGCAGGAACACTACCCATCGTAAGAGGTATGTTCAACAGTTTGTTCGTAGCATTGTGCAGCGCAGTACTCTGCACCTACTTCTCCACCATGACCGCTTATGCGATTCATGTATATGACTTTAAGATCAAAAAGTTTATGTTCACTTTTATCATGGCAGTCATGACGATCCCTACACAGGTTACCGCACTTGGTTTCCTGCAGTTAGTATCAGACATGAAACTGGAAGATAACTTTATTCCTTTGATCGTTCCTGCAATCGCTGCTCCGGTTACTTTCTTCTATATGAAGCAGTACATGGAGAGCGCATTGCCTCTGTCTCTGGTAGAGGCAGCGAGAATCGACGGTTCCGGTGAGTTCCGTACTTTCAATACTATCGTGCTTCCTCTGATGAAGCCCGCCATCGCAGTACAGGCGATCTTCACATTTGTAAGCAGCTGGAACAATTACTTCACACCGGCACTGATCCTGCATAACGACAAGATGAAGACCTTACCTATCCTGATCGCTCAGTTGCGTTCCGCAGACTTCCTGAAGTTCGATATGGGTCAGGTGTATGTGACCATCGCATTCTCCATCTTCCCCGTTATCGTAGTATACCTGATCCTTTCCAAGTTCATTGTCCAGGGCGTGGCAATGGGAAGTGTCAAGGGTTAATATTTCGCCAGCAACATTCAATACATAAATCTCTCCTGAAA
>ERZ1034691.1549-NODE-1549-length-14506-cov-7.415473_pt1 | contig 14506 bp, 11 predicted proteins | sample MGYA00520638_ERZ1034691 | MGnify/ENA primary metagenome ERZ1034691 (study PRJEB33766, sample SAMN09781763) | gut metagenome | biome: gut microbiome | host: Homo sapiens | place: Madagascar | study: EMG produced TPA metagenomics assembly of the PRJNA485056 data...
TTTATCAGGCGTTGGTATCTTCATATCTTGGAAGTTCAACAATTATAGCCTCATGATGTACAGCAGGCAGGAACTTCTCCATAACTTCTTTAGTCTTTAACTTAAGGCTTGAAGTGTTGATACAAGGGTGGCATCCAAGAGAGTCACCTTCAAGTACCTCTTTATCGATAAGTAACTGGACGTGATTGTCTGTGTCGTTCATAAGCCCCATAATGGATACAGAACCCGGTGTTATATCAAGATATTCTTTCATATATTCCTCACCGGCAAATGAAAGTCTTGCCGAATTAATCTGCTGGCTTAAGTCCTTAGTCTTAAATACTTTATCACCCGGCATCATAAGAAGATAGAACTGTGTTTTCTGTCTGTTACATAAGAAAAGGTTTTTACATATAAGTGTGTCAAGAATTTTATCAATATCGTTGCATACTTCCATAGTTGTTGCAGGTTCGTGGTCGGTTCTGTAGTATTCCATTCCAAGTTTATCAAGTAAGTCGTATACTCTTATTTCTTTGTCAAGTCTGCCAGCTTCGTCAGCTGGTCTTCCTTTGATTAGTTCCATAATGTTTTTGTAATTCCTTTCTTATTAGATATTATTGGTCATCAGTAATATGCAGTATGTCAGTGTCAGACTGACGGATACTCATAAATTATTAGCTGCGTATAATACTTTACTATAAATGAGTTTGCAATAGCTTAAAACTATGGCAAACGTATTTTTTAATGTATTATACAAATTTTATTCTGATATTTATAATAGCACTATCAATTAATTATTAACAGAAAAATGTGAGGAGAAGTTATGAAAACAGCAGTGGTTGGTTATCCAAGAATAGGAACATTAAGGGAGTTGAAGTTCGCTCTTGAAAAATATTTCAGACAGGAGATAAATGCAGATGAGTTGGCTGATACAGCAAAAGAGCTAAGAAAAAAACATTGGCAGACTCAGAAGGATGCAGGAATTGATTATATTACATCTAATGATTTCTCATATTATGATATTGTGCTTGATACAGCATTTTTATTAAATATAATCCCGGAAAGATATAGAAAGCTTAAGGTATCATCACTTGACAGATATTTTGCCATGGCAAGAGGTTATCAGAAAGAAGGTGGTGATGTTAAGGCACTTGCTATGAAGAAGTGGTTTAATACTAATTATCACTATATAGTACCTGAGGTTGAGGATGATACAGATGTTAAATTATCGGGAAGTAAGCTGTGGGATGAGTATAAGGAGGCAGAGAAACTAAAGATTAAAACAAAGCCAGTAATAACAGGTGCGTATACACTTCTTAAGTTATGCAGATTTACAGGTGAAAAGACACAGGAAGATTTCGTTGATGCATTCATAAATGCATATAAAGAAATTGTAATTAAATGTGATAATGCTAAGATACAGTGGCTTCAGTTTGATGAACCAGCTCTTGTGCTGGATATGACTGATAAAGACAGGGGATTGTTTGTGAAAATATATAGAGAAATAACAGATGCCAGAAGGTCATGCAAGCTGCTTCTTCAGACTTATTTTGGTGATGTAAGAGATGTATATGAGGACATAATCAAACTGCCATTTGATGGAGTAGGACTTGATTTTGTAGAAGGAAAGAAGAGCGCAGAGCTTATTAAAGAATACGGATTTCCAAAGGATAAGCTATTATTTGCCGGTCTTGTAAATGGAAAGAACATCTGGAAGAATCATTACGAAAAAACACTAAATACAATTAAGGATTTAGAAGAAAAAGGCATAAATGTTGTATTATCAACCTCTTGTTCTTTACAGCACGTTCCATATACATTAAAAAATGAAACAAAATTATCTGCTGTATATCTTGATTATTTTGCATTTGCGGAAGAAAAGCTTACAGAACTTAAGGAAATAAGTGAAATAAGTAAAATGAGTGAATCTACATTAAGTGGAGGAATAACCGTTCAAGAATATTTAAATGCCAACAAACAGCTTTTTTCAGGTGTAAGGGACTGCAATAATGAAATGGTAAAGAAGAGATTATCAGAGGTTAAGGAACAGGATTACATAAGACTTCCAGCAAGAAGTGAAAGACAGAGAATACAAAAAGAGCTGTTTGCTTTACCAGAACTTCCTACAACTACGATAGGCTCATTTCCGCAGACGAAGGATGTAAAGGCCAACCGTTCTGCTTTTCGTAAAGGAGAGATTACAAAACAGGAATATGAAGAATTCAATAAAAGAAAGATTGCTGAATGTGTAAAATGGCAGGAAGAAATTGGACTTGATGTACTTGTGCATGGTGAATATGAAAGAAATGATATGGTTGAATATTTTGGCGAGTCGCTAGGAGGTTTTATATTTACAGAAAAAGCCTGGGTGCAATCTTACGGTACAAGATGTGTTAAACCACCTGTAATATGGGGAGATGTATACCGCAAGAAGCCAATTACTGTGGATTGGTCAGTATATGCACAGTCACTTACAAATAAGCCTATGAAGGGCATGCTTACAGGACCTGTAACTATACTTAACTGGTCTTTTCCAAGAGAGGATATCACTATAAAGGAAGCTATATCACAGATTGCACTTGCAATAAGAGATGAGGTGCTTGACCTTGAAGCTAATGGAATTAAGATTATCCAGATAGATGAAGCAGCGTTAAGAGAGAAGCTTCCTTTAAGAAAATCTGACTGGAATTCAGAATATCTTGATTTTGCAATACCAGCCTTCAGGCTTACGGCAAGTGGAGTAAAGTCTGAAACACAGATTCATACACATATGTGTTATAGTGAATTTACAGATATTATTCCAGCTATAGATGATATGGATGCAGACGTAATTACGTTTGAGGCATCACGCTCAGACCTTCAGATTCTTGATGCTTTACGAGAGAATAACTTTGAAACAGAGGTTGGACCTGGAGTATATGATATACATTCACCAAGAGTTCCTTCGGTAGATGAGTTGACACAGACAATACAGCTGATGCTTAATAAGATTGATATAGATAAGCTGTGGGTTAATCCGGACTGTGGACTTAAGACAAGAGGCATTGAGGAAACAGAGAAGAGTCTTAAGAATATGGTTGTTGCCGCAGCAAATGTAAGAAAAAGCCTCTCCCTTCTGATTTAGCACACATTCATTTTTCGTAAATTAAGCCACAATCAGACATAATATAAGTGAAAATAGGTGCTGCACATACATCGTGAGATGCACTTGAAGTTCAATTGTGATAGTTCTTAGACTTTTCCTTAACTACCCAGCTATCCACAGACACGGATGTCTGTGGAAGTGAGATATGGGACACGGATGTCCCGTATCGAACGGTAGCGGCAGTAGTCACAACCTATAAGAAAAGTCTTAGAAATATCCAATTGAAACTTCTGGCATCGATGATGTATGTGCAGCACCTATTTTCACTTATATTATGTCGTCAGTTCGTCAACCGAATGTTTGCCAAACAACAATAATATATACTACTGGAAGTCGCATATATCAATCATAGCCTCAAGCATTTCCTTTTCCTCAGGCTTTTTCTTAGTAAGTCTTGCGGCTGCTACGATAGGTATCCATTTGTCAACGTAGCGCTTATCTGTAGATGTTTTCTCACAGAACATGGTTATGTACTTATCGGCAAGTGCTTCATCACTTAGCTTAAGTGTAAGGTAGGTGTTTGCAGCATCAGCAGAAGCATTTCCCTTAGTTGCGTGTACCCAGTCAACAGCGGTAATAGCAACAATCTGGTTCTTATCATCAGTCTGGACAATTATATTCTCAGGGCAGTAATCACCGTGGCATAGCTTTTTATGGTAAGGAAGCTCTGAAAGTCTTGATTCAAGCTCATATTTTGTATCAGCAGGAATATTAAGCTCGTTTATCTGACGTTCAAGTTTGCTTTTCATATCAACCAGAAGAGGGTTGCTGTGTTTGTTTATGGCTATCTGGTAATCAACCATAGCCTCAATATATGCGTCAGAATTTTCCGGATGCTTGGCTAAAAGCTCCTTTAGTGTTTCACCCTTGGCATATTCGCTTGTTATAGTCCACTTTCCATCAACTACTGATACGTTAAGAAGTCGTGGTATATCAAGGCCTGTATCCTCGACTCTTGCTGTGTTAAGTGCTTCATATAATACATCAGATTTATTGTAAGATAGTGCAAATACCTTCTCAGCCTTATCCTTATCAACATAGACTGACTTTAATGCACCTTTATATATACATTTTTTCATAATAATCCTCATTTCTGCGCACGTTTTATGAACATAACGGGTTTGTGCCAGGTGCGCACAGACACAAATCCCGCGTGTGAAAATATATTCTTACATTAATTTATTTTCGTGATTTATTCTTGTAATTTATGCTAGTAATCTATTTTCCATAGTAAGCCTTAAGATACATAGCCTTTATTTCGCTCATAAGAGGGTATCTTGGATTGGCACCTGTGCACTGGTCATCAAATGCATTTTCAACCATCTCATCAAGTGTAGCAAGGAAGTCTTTCTCATCAATGCCGTAGTCTTTTATAGTCTTCTTAATTCCAACCTTATCCTTAAGCTCCTCGATAGCCTTTAAGAAGTTCTCAAACTTCTCATCATCGTTCTTGCCGGCAATACCAAGGAAGTCAGCACATTCAACGTATCTTTCCTTGCAGTGAGGATAAGCATACTGTGAGAATGTTCCCATCTTAGCTGGGACTTCTGCGGCATTAAAGCGCATTACATCTGTAATAAGAAGTGCGTTAGCAATTCCGTGAGGTATATGGTGGTAAGCGCCAAGCTTGTGAGCCATGGAGTGGCATACACCAAGGAATGCGTTGGCAAATGCCATACCAGCCATAGTAGAAGCAGTAGCCATCTGTTCTCTTGCCTTGGCATCGTGAGGTCCATTTTCATATGCCGCTGGAAGATATTCAAATATATTCTTCATAGCCTTAAGTGCAAGACCATCAGTATAATCTGTAGCCATAATAGAAGCATATGCTTCAAGAGCATGTGTTAATGCATCTATACCAGATGCGGCTGTAAGTCCTTTAGGCTGATTCATACACATATCAGCATCAATAATAGCCATCTTAGGAAGCAGTTCATAGTCGGCAAGAGGGTACTTTATGCCAGTTTTTTCATCAGTAATAACTGCAAAAGGAGTAACCTCTGAGCCAGTACCAGAGGAAGTAGGAATTGCTATAAAGTAAGCCTTTTCTCCCATTTTAGGGAATGTGTATATACGTTTTCTTATATCCATAAATCTCATAGCCATATCCATAAAGTCAACCTCAGGATGTTCATACATAACCCACATAATCTTGGCAGCATCCATAGCAGAGCCACCACCGATAGCTATGATGCAGTCAGGCTCAAAGCTGTTGATAGCCTTAGTTCCCTCAATGGCACACTCTAAGGTAGGATCTGGTGCAACGTTAAAGAAGGTTGTATGTGTTATGCCAAGTTCATCAAGCTTGTCAGTAACGCACTTAGTATAGCCATTCTTGTACAGGAACTGGTCTGTTACAATAAATGCTTTCTTCTTTCCTAATACGGTCTTTACCTCGTTAAGTGCAACGGGAAGACAGCCTTTTTTGAAGTATACCTTTTCAGGGGCTCTAAACCACAGCATATTCTCTCTCCTTTCAGCAACAGTCTTTATATTAATAAGATGCTTGACACCTACATTTTCAGATACAGAGTTACCGCCCCATGAACCACAGCCGAGAGTGAGGGATGGTGCTAACTTAAAGTTGTAAAGATCACCAATACCGCCTTGTGAAGAAGGTGTATTAATAAGAATACGGCAGGTCTTCATAGCTTCCTCAAACTTAGCAAGCTTATCATTTTCAGTTGCAGAATTAATATATACAGAAGAAGTATGGCCAAAGCCGCCATCAGCTATTAAACGCTCAGCTTTACTTATGGCATCATCAAAATCCTTTGCCTTATACATGGCAAGAACAGGAGATAACTTCTCGTGTGCGAATTCCTCTGAAAGGTCAACAGAAGTAACTTCACCAATGAGAATCTTTGTGCTTTCTGGTACTTCTATGCCGGAAAGCTTTCCGATATTATAAGCACTCTGACCGACAATCTTAGCATTTAACGAGCCATTGATAATGATAGTCTTTCTTACTTTATCAAGCTCGGTCTTATTAAGAAAGTGGCAGCCGCGTTTAGTGAATTCTTCTTTAACCTGCTTGTATACAGATGAGTCAACGATTACAGACTGCTCAGAAGCACATATCATACCATTATCAAATGTCTTAGAATGGATAATAGAATTGACTGCAAGTATAACATCGGCAGTGCTGTCAATAATAGCTGGAGTGTTACCAGCACCTACGCCAAGTGCAGGCTTTCCAGATGAATAAGCTGCCTTAACCATGCCAGGACCACCAGTTGCAAGTATTATGTCAGCTTCTTTCATAAGAGTGTTGGTAAGTTCAAGGCTTGGAACATCAACCCAGCCGATTATACCCTCTGGAGCACCGGCAGCAACAGCAGCCTCAAGTACAACCTTAGCAGCAGCTATGGTGCTTTCCTTAGCACGTGGGTGTGGACTTATGATGATACCATTACGGGTTTTTAATGAAATAAGAGTCTTGAATATAGCGGTAGATGTTGGATTAGTTGTAGGAATAACAGCAGCTACAACACCGATAGGTTCTGCGATTTTTTTAGTGCCATAGGCTTTATCTTCTTCGATGACACCACATGTCTTAGTATCACGGTATGCGTTGTAGATATACTCTGCAGCATAGTGATTCTTGATAACCTTGTCTTCAACTATTCCCATGCCAGTTTCTTTAACAGCCATCTTGGCAAGAGGTATTCTTGCCTTATTAGCAGCGAGGGCGGCAGCGGTGAATATCTTATCAACCTGTTCCTGTGAATATGTCGAAAAGATGCGTTGCGCCTCTTTTACAGAGCTTATAAGCTCTTCAAGAGACTGGATGTTATCGACAACTAAAGTTTTTTCTTTGTTCATGATTAGTTCCCCTTTTCTTAGATAATTATATACATCTTATGAGTAATCAGATGACAATAAAATGTACATTGTATAGCATTACAAGATGTAACTATGCTAATAAAATAAGATTGATAAATAATTAACAATCATTATGGCTATACCTTATCATTTTTATATGCAGATGTCAATAATATATTACAACTTGATATTTCAAAAATTAATATCACAAACCTGATATTGCAAACCTAATAAAAAATCAGATATCGTAAACTTGACATTGCAATAATTGATGTTACAATAGTTGCATATACAACAATCGGAGGTACGACTAATAATGCTAAGAAGAATTTTTTCTTATATGAAGCAATATAAAAAATATGCTTATCTGGCGCTTATATGTATAGCTGTTGAGGCTATGCTTGAACTTCTGGTGCCTATGATCATGGCTGACCTTATAGATAATGGTGTGGCAAATGGCGATACTCATTATATATATGTTAAAGGATTTGAGATGGCTTTATGTGCGCTCATAGCACTTGTGCTTGGAATAGGGAGCGCCAGATTCCAGGCACTTGCCGGACAGGGACTTGGCGCGAATATAAGAAAGGCAGAATATGAAAAGCTTCAGTCTTATTCATTTTCTAATATAGATCATTTCAGGGTATCGTCGCTTGTTACACGTCTTACAAGTGATGTTACCAATATCCAGAATTCAGTCTCAACTGGTATGAGGCCTTTTGGAAGAAGCCCTGTTATGCTTATATTTGCATCGTCAATAGCATTTACTATTAACAGAACACTAGCCCTTGTATTCTTTGTGGCACTTCCTATACTTGCGGTCTTGCTTATCATAATTATTATGAATGTAAGACCATTGTACGCAAAGATGCAGAATGCTATAGATCTTGTTAATCGTAGTATACAGGAGAATCTTACAGCGGTAAGGGTTGTAAAGTCATATGTCAGGGGAGAGTATGAGGTAGATAAGTTTAAGGAGGTTAATGCTAAGCTTAAGTCAGAATCTGAAAAGGCATTTGGAATAGCAGTACTTAACATGCCAGCTATGCAGTTCGTTATGTATGGAACTATTATTGCGATTCTCTTTGTTGGTGGACATCTTATTAATAACGGACAGCTTAAGATTGGAGAACTGACAAGCTTTTTAAGCTATGTTCTGCTTATTCTTAATTCGCTTATGATGATGTCAAACGTATTCCTTATGATGACACGTTCTTTAGCATCAGCCACAAGAATAGTCGAGGTACTTGACGAAAAAATCGACATTACTGATGAAAACTCGCAGGATATAAGTGTTAAGCATGGTGAAATAGAGTTTGACCATGTGTGGTTTAAGTATAAAAACGAAGCAAAGGAATACGTACTTTCAGATGTTTCATTTCATATAAAGCCAGGACAGACAGTAGGTATAATAGGACAGACAGGTTCTTCAAAGACTACTCTTGTACAGCTTATTCCAAGACTATATGATGCCACTAAGGGAACGGTGCGTATAGATGGAGTGGATGTTAAGAATTATCCGGTAAAACATCTGCGTGATGCAATTGCTGTTGTTCTGCAGAAGAATACCTTGTTTTCTGGTTCGCTGATATCAAACCTTCGCTGGGGTAATGAAAATGCAACGAAGGAAGAGATAGATGAAGCTTGTCATATAGCCTGTGTAGATGAATTCTTAGACAGGCTTCCGGCAGGCTATGAGTCAGAGATGGGACAAGGAGGTGTCAATGTTTCTGGTGGACAGAAGCAGCGTATATGTATTGCAAGGGCTATATTAAAGAAACCGAAGGTACTCATACTGGATGATTCTACAAGTGCTGTGGATACGGCAACTGAAGGCCGGATAAGGGAAGAACTTGCAAAGAAGCTTCCGGATATGACTAAGCTTGTTATTGCACAGAGGATATCTTCTGTTAAGCATGCAGATCAGATAATTATACTCGATAAGGGTTGTGTAAATGCAATAGGAACACACGAGGAATTATTAAGAACCAATAAGATATATCAGGAAATATATGAATCACAGAAGGAAGGAGCAGATTTATAATGGCAAAGTATGTTGGATATAAACGACCTAAGGATACTAAGAAAGCTATAAAGCATCTGCTTGTTTACATTGGTCATTATAAATGGATGTTTATGCTTGTTGCACTGCTTGTGCTGATAAGTGCAGGAGCGAATGTGGCAGGCACATATCTTGTAAAACCAGTTGTAAATCATTTTATAGTACCGGGAGACATGGAAGGACTTCTTAAGGCAGTTATTGCCATGGGTGTTATGTATGCCTGTGGGGCTTTGTGTACATTTGGCTATAACCGCATTATGGTAAAGGTATCACAGAAGGTTATACAGGATATAAGAAATGATCTTTTTGCACATGTACAGAAGCTTCCTTTAAAATATTTTGATGCTCATACACATGGTGAGCTTATGAGCAGATTTACCAATGATGTGGATACTGTACAAGAAGCTATGAATAACAGCTTCGCTATGATAATCCAGAGCTTTATAATGCTTTTTGGCACTCTTATCATGATGATGGTTTTAAGTGTAAGATTATCAGTTATAGTTATTGTGTTTCTTGTTATCATGTTTTTCTTTATTAAGTTTAACAGTAAACATAGCAAGAAATATTTTAACAGACAGCAGGAGGAGCTTGGTAAGATTAATGGCTTTGTACAGGAGATGATGGCAGGACAGAAGGTTGAAAAGGTGTTCAATCATGAACAAAAGAATTTTGAGAAGTTTTGTGAGATGAATGAAAGTTTCAGGAAAGAGTCTACTAATGCACTTGCTTTTGCAGGAATGATGATTCCAACTATTGTAAGCCTGTCATATCTTAATTATGCGATATCAGCATGTGTGGGTGGTTTATTTACGCTTAAAGGACTTATGGATCTTGGAAGTCTGTCATCATATCTTATATATGTACGTCAGAGTGCCATGCCGCTTAATCAGTTTACCCAGCAGGTCAATTTTCTGTTATCAGCACTTTCAGGTGCAGAACGTATATTTGATATGATGGATGAAAAACCAGAGATTGATGAAGGCAGCGTAACACTTTGTAACGCAGTTAAGAATGCTGATGGAAGTCTTACAGAATGTAGTGGGTATACGGGTGTATTTGCATGGAAGGTGCCAGCAGAGCTTAATACTTACTGGAATTCAGATGCTTATCTGGTTGAGCTGCGTGGTGACGTAAGATTTAAAAATGTTGTGTTTGGATACGTTCCAGGAAAAACTATATTAAATGACGTCACTCTTTATGCGAAGCCAGGCCAGAAAATAGCATTTGTTGGTTCGACTGGTGCTGGAAAGACAACGATCATTAACCTTATAAACAGATTCTATGATATACAGTCAGGCACAATAACTTATGATGGCATAGACATAAAGGATATTAAGAAGGATGACTTAAGAAAATCACTTGCCATGGTTATTCAGGATACACATTTGTTTACAGGAACAATAGCTGATAATATAAGGTATGGAAAACTGGATGCAACTGATGAAGAGGTTAGAAATGCAGCTTTAATAGCCAATGCAGATTCATTCATAAGACGTCTTCCAGATGGATATAATACCATGCTTTATTCCGATGGAAGCAACTTATCACAGGGACAGAGGCAGCTTCTTGCCATAGCAAGGGCAGCGATAGCAAAGGCACCAGTGCTTATACTTGACGAGGCTACAAGCTCAGTTGATACTAGAACTGAAGGGTTGATAGAAAAAGGCATGGATGCTATCATGGAGGGAAGAACAGTATTTGTAATAGCACACAGATTATCTACGGTCAGAAACTCAAAGGCTATAATGGTGCTTGAAAAAGGACAGATTATAGAAAGGGGAAGTCATGATGAGCTGCTTGAACAAAAAGGCAGATATTATCAGCTGTATACAGGACAGTTTGAGCTTAGTTAAAGATTTCAGATTGTTATAATCTGATGATTATTAGTAGTATTTAACTGATATGTGTAAAAATATGCAAAGAAATGAGGAGTAGTATGAAATATGGAGAGGTCAGGCATTATCTTTTTGATGTGGAAATGCTAAGAAGAAGACTTTTAAGACCTTATTTTATAGATATGGGATTAACAGTAGGACAGGGACAGCCAAGAATATTATATGAATTAAAAAAAGGTGGACAGATGACACAAAGAGAGCTGTCAGATGTCTGCCTGATAGATGTAACTACTATGTCAAGAACTCTTGACAGGCTGGAGAAGATGGGACTTATAATAAGAGAAAGTAATCCTGAGTGCCGGCGTTCGTGGATGATAAAGCTTACGAAGGAGGGAGAAATAAAGGCAGATAAGGTGTCGGATTTATTCAATATGGCAGAGGACATATTCTGTGAGAACATATCCAAGGAGGAACTTTCTAATATGTGTGCAACACTTGAAAAGATTGAGAATAATCTGAACAGAGCAATAAATAAGCAGGAAAATAAAGAATTGCTTTAACATTAGTGTATTGTCATATTTGCAGGAATAACTTATAATTTGTGTAAATAGGAATGTGAAGAAAAGAGGAACAATATGAACAATAAATATGATGTAATTATAATTGGAGCAGGACCAGGTGGTATATTCTCTGCGTATGAGCTTATGAAAAAGTCGCCTGAGCTTAAGGTGGCTGTATTCGAGGAGGGTAACACCTTAGAGAAAAGAAAGTGCCCTATAGATGGTAAGAAGGTTAAAGCATGTATTAAGTGTCCAACCTGTGCGATTATGAATGGATTCGGAGGAGCAGGCGCATTTTCTGATGGAAAGTATAATATTACGAATGATTTCGGTGGAACGCTCTACGAGTATATCGGAAAAGATGAGGCTATTGAGCTTATGAAGTATGTTGATACTATTAATACCTCACATGGTGGAGAAGAAACACATATGTATTCAACTGCTGGAACTAAGTTTAAGACACTTTGCATGCAGAACAAGTTAAAATTACTTGATGCTTCTGTAAGGCATCTGGGAACGGATATTAATTATATTGTTCTTAAAAATATGTATGATGAAATGAAAGACCATATTGACTTTTACTTTAACACGCCTGTAAGTAATATTGAGGTTATAGATGGCGGATACAGGGTATTCTATAAGGATGAGCATATGGACTGTGACAAGTGTATCGTTTCAGTTGGACGAAGCGGAAGCAAGTGGATAGAGAATGTCTGTAAGGATTTAGATATTCCAACAAAGTCTAACAGAGTAGATATCGGTGTACGTGTTGAACTTCCAGCAGTTATATTTGCCCATCTTACAGATGAGTTATATGAAAGCAAGATTGTATACAGAACAGAAAAGTTCGAGGATCTTGTTCGTACCTTCTGTATGAATCCTAATGGAATCGTTGTTAATGAGAACACAAATGGAATAGTAACTGTAAACGGACATAGCTATGAGGGAGCTGAGAAGCAGACAGAGAATACTAACTTTGCACTTCTTGTTGCAAAGCATTTTTCAGAGCCTTTCAAGGATAGTAACGGATATGGCGAAAGTATTGCAAGGCTTTCTAATATGCTTGGCGGTGGTGTTATCGTCCAGAGATTCGGCGACCTTATGAGAGGAAGACGAAGTACCGAAAAGAGAATAGAGGAAGGACTTGTAAAGCCAACTCTTGCGGCAACACCTGGTGACTTAAGTCTGGTGCTTCCTAAGCGTATTCTTGATGGTATCATAGAGATGATATATGCACTTGATAAGATAGCACCGGGTACTGCCAATGATGATACACTTCTTTATGGTGTGGAGGTTAAGTTCTACAATATGGAAGTTGAGATTGATAATAATCTTGAAACAAAATACAAGGGATTATATATAATTGGTGATGGAAGTGGTGTAACACATTCACTTTCACATGCTTCAGCCAGTGGTGTATATGTAGCCAGAAATATTATAGATAAGCTGGCTGGAAGATAAGTAAAATAAGTAGTAATGAATGCAAAAGAAAGGTAGGCGGCTGCTAAGCAGACACTTACCTTTTTTTGTGCGATTGATGGATGGATAGGCAGGAGAAGAATGATTTTATAAAAAGTATTTTTATTATTGCAAATATTACAATTTGATTATATACTATATATAAAAGAAATATATTAATTAGTGTTTTTTATATTAGAGGAGGTGAATATATATGGCAACTTCAAGTATAACTAAAAGTTTTGTTATATCTGGACATGAACAGGTCGAAATGTTTGTAAATGCACTAGAGGAATCATATCAGGAATCACTTACAAGAACTGAAAATGAAATAAAATATAGAGAATTAAAGGATCCTGTTGAGATTAATAACTTTATGAAGAAATGGAAAGAACAAAATGAATAATGAATTTCTGATATTAAATATTAGAGAGTTTCTAAGGCGCGGAAAAGATGGGGAAAAAGAATTAGAACGAATTTTTTCTTCATTTTCTTGTGAAATGAATTCGGATGTAGAAAAATTTTTACTTCAACAATCTATGGATTTTACTAAAAAAAATCAGTCTGTTACATATATCGTTATATTCCCAGAACATAATAAAATAGTTGGATATTTTACAATAACTATAAAACCAATAATTATTAAGGCGGATTGCTTTAGCAATACTATGAAAAAGAAAATTGCAAGAGTAAGTGAGCAGAATATAGAAAATGGAAATTACTCATTAGCAGCATATCTAGTGGCACAATTAGGAAAAAATTATAATGATAAATCTAATGAACTTATAACAGGAAATCAGTTGTTGAATCTGGCTATTCAAAAAATTAAAGAACTACAGTATATGGTAGGTGGTATGGTAGTTTTTCTTGAAGCTGAAAATACTGAAAAATTAATATACTTTTATGAAGTACAAAACCAGTTTAAAAAATTCAATACCAGAGATGTAAGTAAAGAAAGCGGTCATAGATTAGTTCAGTTATTAAAGATATTATAGATATGTAATAAATGTGATTATTTATTGACAATTATATCATTTGTATTATAATAAATAATACAAATGATACAAAATACAGTTAAGAGAGGATGTGATGTTATGATTATCGAATTAGATATGAACAGCAGTATTCCAATATATGTACAATTGCGTAACCAGATAGTTATGGGAATAGGACATGGTGAGTTAAAGCCGGGCGAGAGTCTTCCAACAGTAAGGCAGTTAGCAGAAGATGCCGGTGTTAATACGATGACGGTAAATAAAACATATCAGATATTAAAGACAGAAGGCTATATAAATATAGACAGAAGACATGGTGCTGTTGTTGCTAAGAATATTGATATGGATATTGTGTTCCGGGAAAAGTTAGAAGCAGAACTTGAACTATTGTCAGCAGAAGCAAGTATAACGGGAATGGATAAAAAAGATTTTCTTAATATGTGTGACAAGATATATTCTAAGATGAAGTGTGTTAAAGAGAAGCCAGTTGTAACTGAGTAAATCAGGATGAGAATTGCCGGCTGAAAAATATAAAGATGTTGTGGGCAAAAGCAGCGGTTATAAGGTTAATATCCTCCTTCGCTGCGGATTGGAGTATATATGGAAATATTTATGGCAGTTATGTTTCTTGTAACCAATTTATT
>ERZ1034691.1556-NODE-1556-length-14459-cov-16.155235_pt1 | contig 14459 bp, 15 predicted proteins | sample MGYA00520638_ERZ1034691 | MGnify/ENA primary metagenome ERZ1034691 (study PRJEB33766, sample SAMN09781763) | gut metagenome | biome: gut microbiome | host: Homo sapiens | place: Madagascar | study: EMG produced TPA metagenomics assembly of the PRJNA485056 data...
TCCTGACCCTTGGCTAAAATTCTTGCAAACTACGGCGGGCTGCTGGCGGCCGCTATGGGCCAGACGCTGCTGCTGGCGCTGTGCGGGCTGTTCTTTGCCTGCATCATCGGCCTGGTCGTCGGCCTGATGAGCGTCGTCAAAAACCGAGCCTGCAACATCATCGCTACGATTTTTGTTGACGTCATCCGCGGCGTGCCTATGATCGTGCTTGCGTTCTACGTGTTCTTCGCAGTGCCGATGTTGCTCAACAACATCATGCACCTGAACACGCTGCTGGGCCTGAACAGCCAACTCACGCTGAGCGCTTTGCAGGCAGGCACTATCTGCCTGGCGCTGAACTGCGGTGCATACATGGCGGAAATTATCCGCGCCGGTATCGAGAGCGTGGACAAGGGCCAGATGGAGGCCGCCCGCAGCCTGGGCCTGTCGTACTGGAAGGCCATGGCCAAGGTCGTGCTGCCCCAGGCCATCCGCACGATGATCCCCTCCATCATCAACCAGTTCATCATCACGCTGAAAGACACGTCCATCCTGTCGGTCATCGGCTTCCCCGAACTGGTCAACACCGCCAAGAACGTCGTGGCCAACACGATGAGCGCGTTCCAGGTGTGGAGTATTGTCGCGCTGATGTACCTGATCGTCATTACACTGCTGTCCCGCCTTGCCAAGCGGGTGGAGAGGAGGCTCAACCGTGGGCGTCAATAAGCAGAATGTCAAAATTCACGTTGAGCATTTGAAAAAAAACTTCGGCAACCTCGAGGTCCTGCGCGATGTATCGACGGATATCTATGAGGGCGAGGTCGTTGTCATCCTCGGCCCCTCCGGCAGCGGCAAGTCGACTTTTCTGCGCTGCCTGAACCGCCTGGAAGAAATCACCGGCGGCACAGTCATTGTGGATGGCCACGACCTGACCGACAAGAAAACCGATTTGAACAAAGTGCGCGAGAATGTCGGCATGGTGTTCCAGCACTTCAACCTGTTCAATAACCTCAACGTCATGGGCAACATGACGCTGGCCCCGGTGGAGCTGAAAAAGGCCACGAAGGGCGAAGCCAAGGAGAAGGCTCTGCACCTGCTGAACCGCGTGGGTCTGTCCGACAAGGCCGAAGCCTACCCGGCGCAGCTGTCCGGCGGTCAGAAGCAGCGCGTGGCTATTGCCCGCGCCCTGGCCATGGACCCGGATATCATGCTGTTTGACGAGCCGACCAGTGCGCTGGACCCGGAAATGGTCGGTGAAGTCCTGCAAGTCATGAAGCAGCTTGCCGCAGAGGGTATGACGATGGTCGTTGTCACCCACGAGATCGGCTTTGCCCGCGAGGTCGCCAGCCGTGTGATCTTCATGGAGGGTGGGTATATCGTCGAGGAAGGCACCCCCGACGAGGTCATCAACCACCCGAAACAGAAGCGGACAATCGATTTCTTGAGTAAGGTGCTGTAAGCGGAAAAAAGATAAAGCCTTCCCCTTGGGGGGAAGGTGGCCGCAGGCCGGATGAGGGGCGCGTTTGCCGCTGCTGCCCGTGAACGGGTGGTAACGGCAAACGCGCCCCTCATCAGTCTGCTTCGCAGACAGCTTCTCCCTCAGGAGAAGCCTTTTTATATCCCCCTCTTGAACTTAAAGTTAAAGTTTGCTACAATGTTCCCGGAGGCAACAACTTGTGAAAGGAGCATTTACAAGTGGAAAAAATCAAGAAAAATTTCGGGTTCGGCTGTATGCGTCTGCCGATGCAGGGCGAGGACGTCGACATTGAACAGACCAAGCAGATGGTCGATACCTTTTTGGCGCAGGGGTTCAACTACTTTGACACAGCCCACGGCTACATCCAGGGCAAAAGCGAGTTGGCCCTGAAAGAGTGCCTGCCCAGCCGCCATAATCGGGAAGAGTACATCCTGACCAATAAGCTGAGCGAGGGCTACTTCAAGACGCAGGCGGATATCCGTCCCTTCTTCCAGAGCCAGCTCGAGGCCTGCGGTGTCGATTACTTTGACTTCTACCTCATGCACTCCCAGGGGTCGACCAACTACCAGCATTTCAAGGACTGCCGCGCCTACGAGACGGCGTTCGAGCTGAAAGCCGAGGGCAAGGTGCGCCATGTGGGCATCTCTTTCCACGACCGCGCCGAGGTGCTGGACCAGATCTTGACCGAGTACCCGCAGGTTGAGGTCGTGCAGATCCAGTTCAACTACCTGGACTACGATGACATTGCCGTCCAAAGCCGCAAATGCTATGAGGTCTGCCGTAAGCACGACAAGCCGGTACTGGTCATGGAGCCGGTCAAGGGCGGCAGCCTGGTCAACCTGCCCGATGACGCGAAGAAGATTTTCGACGACCTGCACGGCGGCAGCCCTGCCAGCTATGCCATCCGCTTTGCGGCGGGTTTCCCCGGCATGATGATGGTGCTGTCCGGCATGAGCAGCCTGGAACAGATGAAGGATAACCTCTCCTACATGAAGGACTTCCAGCCGCTGAATGACGCAGAAATGGCCGCTGTGCATCAGGTGGTGGACGTGTTCCGCAAGATGAACCTGATCCCCTGCACAGTCTGCCGCTACTGCGTCGAGGGCTGCCCCCGGCACATCGCCATCCCGGATTTGTTCGCCATCATGAACACAAAGAGCATCCACCACGATTGGAATGCGGACTACTATTATGAGGATGTCCACACCAAGCCCGGCTCCCGCGCGTCGGACTGCATCCGCTGCGGCAAGTGCGAGCGCATCTGCCCGCAGCATCTGCCGATCCGGACGCTGCTGCAGGATGTGGCGAAAGAGTTTGAGAAGAAATAAAAAAGCCTTCCCCCACGGCCCAATGTCACTTAGTTAAATAAGAAAATCCCTCTATGCCAACGCAGGTGAAGTGACCCCAAAAAGTTAGACAATATTCTGAAGTAAAAATTGTTCAAGCAGCCGAAAGGGCTTGCTGTCTGTGAATTGCAGGCGGCAAGCCCTTTAGCTTTGCCTTGATCCTGCGGTTGTTGTAGTAATCCAGATATTCGATCAGTTCCTGTTTGAAGTGTTCCATGGATTGAAATTCTTGCAGATATAACAGTTCACTTTTGAGCAGTCCGAAGAAATTTTCTATCACAGCATTGTCCAGACAGTTTCCCTTGCGGCTCATGCTCTGGCGAACACCTTTCTCCCGGAGCATCTGTTGGTATTGTTTGTGTTGGTACTGCCAACCCTGGTCAGAATGGAGAATCAGGTTTGTTCCGGCCGGGATCTTTGCAAACGCCTCGTCCAGCATGGTGGTTACCATGCTGAGTACAGGACGATCCGATATGGTGTAACTGACCAGATCGCTGCTGTGCAGATCGAGAATCGGGGACAGATAGAGCTTTTCTCCAAACAGGCTGAACTCCGTCACATCCGTGACCCATTTCTGATTCGGCTTTTCGGCATGGAAATCCCGATTTAGCAGATTTGGTGCGATTTTGCCCACTTCTCCCTTATAAGAGCGATACTTCTTCATCCTGACACGGCAAACTAAGCCCAACTCTTTCATAAGCCGCTGGACAGTCTTGTGGTTCACAGAGAATGTACGCTTGCGAAGTTCTGCCGTGATCCGGCGATAGCCGTACCGACCCCTGTTTTCGTGGTAAATCGTTGTGATTTCTTCCTTAACAGATGCATATTTGTCTTCTTTCTGCATCTGCTTCAAATGATAGTAGAAAGTTGCACGGGGCAGTTGAGCGATTGAGAGCAGAATACTGAGTGCGTGTTTTTGCCTTAGCTTCTGAACTACCAGCGTTTTTTGTGCTGGCGTCGCTCGTCTTCCAAAACCAAGGCTTGCAAATTTTTTAGGTAATCGTTCTCCGCACGCAGTCGCTGCACTTCGGCCAGCAGATCTTCTTCTACCTGCTTCGGCAGCTGCTTTGGCGGACGACCCTTACTGCTGCGGCCACGCCGTTCGATGGCTAACCCTTCCGGCCCTTCTTCCAAATAAATGCGTTCCCAGCGCTCTATAATTTTATGGTCGTTAATTCCAAATTCCTGCATCGCTGCATAGATACTCAGATGTTCTTTTTTCATGGTTTCTACAACCATTCTCTTGAACTCCGGCGTATATCGTTTGTTTGGTACTCCTTTTGGCATAGCAAAACACCCCACTTCTTAGATAGTATATCATACTGTCTAACAAATGGGGTGCAGTTCAAAGCCGGGGCAGGGGCATTTTGCTTGTTTATCAGGCTGAAAATTTATTTGCGCAGCTTGTCGGCAGCGGCGTCGCGTGCCGTGGCGGCTGCCTGCTTGGCGGCGTCGGCGGCATCGGCGGCAGCCTCCTTGGCGGATCGTGCCAGACGCTGCAGGCGGCGCAGCGCCTCGCGGGTGGTGGTCAGAGAATCCTCATACCGTGCGCTGTACATACCGGGGAAGGCGCGCAGCAGGCGGCGTGCGCCGACATGGTCGCGGTCGATGGCGTGCAGGCGCTCGCGGGCTTCGCCGGCGCGGGCGGTCAGCTCGGCACGCAGCTCGGCGGCGTTCTCACGCCCTTCCAGCTTGGCAAGCGCCAGCTGCAGCTTTTGCTCGTCAAAAAAGGTGTCAAAGGTCATAGCACCGGTTCCCAGAACCGTGGTCATCCGGTCACTGGTCATCCGCAGACGGGCGCGCAGCTCGTCAATTTCGGCAAGGCGCTGGTTCAGCCCGGCAGCAGCGGCAGCGGATACGACCGCATCCACGGCAAATACGACCAGCAGCACACAGTCGATGGGCAGCATCACCCGCACCGGCATCGGTGCGGCGGCGCGGACAAAAAACGGATGCACCACCTTGACCATCAGCACGCTGCCCAAGCCCCACAGCAGGCTGAACAGCGGGCAGATGTAGCCGCCCAGATTGAACCTGCGGTGGGAGTAATCCCACCAGCGAATGTGGAAGATCTGGAACAGCGTCCACCCGCCGATCAGCTCAATGGTCGTGGTCAGCACCATACCGACCACAAAGACCGTGCCGGCGCTGATGTCCTGTATGTCATGCCGGGGCAGCAGCCGGAAGCTGTTGACCAACGCCACCATGCCAAAGCCGTAAATCGGGCAGATGGGTCCGCACAGAAACCCGCGGTTGACAAGGCGATGCTCCTTGACGGCGGCAAATACGACCTCTACACACCAGCCGATGCAGCTGTAGACAAAAAACCAGAACACCGCCTGCACCAAAAACTCATACATCCTCCGGCTCCTCCTGCTGCTTGGCCAGCGCCTTCGGCTCGACCCACGTCACGGCGCTGTCGGGGGCTTTGCGGGCAATCAGCGCCTTGATGGGAATGCCCTGCTCGCTGAACATCCCCTCATGCTCGGTGCGCAGGTTCCACGCCGGTTCGTCGGCGTGCAGGTCAAAGGTTTGCCATGTGATTTCAAACCCGGCGGCGGGGAAGTACGACAGGCTGTCGCGGAACAGGTCGTCGTCATCGGTCTTGAAATAAATTTCTGCACCCTCGTCCATCAGGTTGCGGTACTGCAGCAGCTGGCGGGGATGGGTCAGCCGGTGCTTGTTGCTGCCGGCGTTTTTGCTCCATGGGTTGCAGAAGTTGATGTAAATGCGGCTGACGCGGTCCGCGGGGGAGAAGGCGTTGCCCAAGCGCTCAATATCCAGGCTGGCAATTTTGACGTTATCGGGGGCAAGACCGCGCTCAGCATAGGCGGCTTCGACCTTGCGCTTGGCTAAAATCAGCACCTTGTCGGTGATGTCAATGCCCAGATAGTTGATGTCGGGGTGTTGGGGCGCCAGCTGCGCCAAAAAGCCGCCCTTGCCGCAGCCCAGCTCCAGATGCCACGGCTGGTCGGGGCGGGCGTAGGTTTCGTGCCAATGCCCGGCGTGGGTCAGCGGCTCGTGTACATGGAAATCGCACGCCAGCAGTTCGGGGCGGGCATAGGGCTTGAATCTCATTCGCATAGTGGTTTACTCCTGTCCGTAATGGTGTATAAAAGTGCATAGCTGTGTAAAATCTGCTGCTGCCAGGCTGCCTTGGCAGAAGGCGGGCTTGCCGCCGCCGCGCCCGGCAAAGGCGGCGTTCAGCGCCTTGCACAGGGGGCGCACATCGCCCGCAGCACCGCCGACCAGCGCATACGCCAGCCCCTGCCCGCCGGGGGCAGCGGCGCAGCAGACAGCGCCGGTTTTTTCGGCAACGGCTGCGGCAATGCGGCGCAGACCGTCCCCGTCTGCCCCTTCTGCCCACAAAACAGAGGGCTGACCGGGTATGGCGTTCGCGGCGTAGCTGTCCGCCAAGGCGTTTTGCAGCGCGGCCAGCCGCTGTTTGAGCGCAGCCTCCCCGCTTTGCAGGCGTGCCAGCGCCGGGGCAAGGCTGCCCACCGGGCTGCTGAGCGCCCGCCCGGCGGCTTCGCAATCTGCCCAAGCGGCGGACACGGCGTCATAGGCGCGCTGCCCGCAGGCAACCGCCAGCCGCATCCCGACCTTGTAGTGCTGGGCGCTGATGATTTTGATCAGCCCCACCTCGCCGGTGCGGGCAAGGTGGGTGCCGCAGCAGGCGCAGCAATCGCCGCCCGCTTCGACCAGACGCACCGCGCCGTCAATTTCTTTTTTGCTGCGGTATTCGGTTGCTGCCAGCGCTTCGGCATCGGGGACATAGCAGCGCACGGGGGTGTCGGCGCGCACGGCGGCATTGGCGGCTGCCTCGGCCTGTGCCAGCTGGGCGGCGGTCAGCGGGATGCTGGTGTCCATCCGCACATAGGGCGTGCCGATGTGAAAGCCCACGTTTTCGGCACCGAACAGGCGGTGCAGTGCGCCGCTTAAAATATGCTCGCCGGTGTGCTGCTGCATGGCGTCCAGCCGCCGCGCCCAGTCCAGACACCCCCCAACGGTCTGCCCCACGGGCAGCGGGGCGTCGGTAAAGTGGGTCACGGTTTCGCCGTCGGTGCGCACGTCCAGCACCTTGGTGCCGCCCAGCGTGCCGAGGTCACAGGGCTGACCGCCCCCTTCGGGGAAAAACGCCGTGCGGTCCAAAACGACGGCGAACGCCTCACCCTGCGGGGTGCAGCTGAGGACGGCAGCGTTGAATTCCTGCACATAAGCATCGGTTTCGTATAATTTTTGTGTTGCCAAACGGGCAACCTCCCTTATTTTTTGGAATTTTATCTATTATAACACAAAACAGGTGTGGAAAAAACCTCTGGAATCATTTATAATAAAGAAAGATGAAAAATTCTGCCCTTTACAAAAGGAGCAAACACTATGCAAATGATCAAAAAAATCATCGCCGCGCTGGCGGCGGCGTCGCTGCTGGCGGGATGCACTGCTGCGCAGACGGTGTCCTCCGGCTCGGTACAGGAAATCGACCCCCCGGCGGCGCAGACGCTGACCGCCTACGCCGACCCGGCGCTGCTTCCGGCCTTGCAGGCGTACAGCACCGCGCAGGATGTTGCGCTGCAAACCGGGGACCGCACCGCCGCCCTGCTGCTGACCGACTATAAGCCCGATGGCGTGCAGGCGCTGCCGATGCACAGCGACACCCTGCTGCAGGCTGCCGCCGACCGCGCCGGTGCCGCCGATGCTGACAGCCTGCCGATGGGCAGCTGCCTGTACGGCTACTGGGCCAACGAGGCGGCGCTGACCGCCCTGCTGGGCGAAAACGCCGTGACGGCGCTGCAAAATGCCTCTTGGGCAGAGTGGAGCGACTTTGTCGAAACGCTGTCCGCCTGGCTGGCAGAACCCAAGGCACTCCGGGTGACGCTCGGCGGCAGCGACTACACCTTGTCCGCGCAGCGCCCCGCCGATGTGGCAGCCACGGCAGTGTTTGCCCCGCCCACCGATGTGGCGGCAGGCTACACCGCCGCCCTGCTGGCTGCCGACGGCAATTACACCGCCGACGCGCTGACGGCACCCGTCAACGGCGTGTACAGTGCCGTGACGCTGGAGGCGGATCATATGGCGGCAGACGGCGAGAACGCGGTGTTCCGCCGCGGCAAGCTGACCGACCTGCTGGCAGCCTACGGCAGCGATGCCTGCGAGGGACTGGCGCTGATCCCCTTTAAGTGCGAGCTGGAGGAAAGCGACCTGACCACCGAGGAATACAACCTGACCGGTCTGCTGAACTACCCTGTGCTGGCACGCACCGGGTGGATCACCCTGAACGCAGACGCGGACGAAGCCGCCCAAAAAGCCGCCAAGAGCGCCGTGCTGTGGCTGTACACGGGCGGCAGCGGCGAGAGCGCACTGACCGAAACGCTGGGGCTGGTCACACCGTGGAACACGGCATCCGACACCACCGCACTGGGTGCCTTGCAGGTCGCGCAGGTGGGTACGGGCATTTTACCCGCCACCGCCGTCAACGAAGCCACCGCCGCTGCCTTGGCGGAAAACGAAGCCGCCGTGCGCGGCACCAAGCACACGGCAGCGCAGCGCAAGGCGTTCACCGCCCGCGTGGTCGAAATTTTTGCAGCCTACGGGGAAACGCAGCCCCAATGACCCGATTTTTGGAATAAGAGGAGAAAAACAAGATGAAGTTCAAACGTTGCAGCGGCATTTTGATGCCGATTTCTGCCCTGCCCGGCGGATACGGCATCGGCAGCTTGGGCGCACCCGCCCGCCGCTTTGTGGATTTTCTGCACGAGGCAGGGCAAAGCATCTGGCAGATTTTGCCGGTGGGTCCCACGGGCTACGCCGACAGCCCCTACCAGAGCTGCTCTGCCTTTGCGGGCAATCCCTATTTTATTGATCTGGATCTGCTGGTCAAGGACGGGCTTTTGAAAAAAAGCGACTTCGCCAAGCTGTCCTGGGGCGGCGACCCCAAGCAGGTAGACTACGGCACGCTGTACAACCAGCGCTTTGCCGTGCTGCGCAAGGCGTACCATAACTTTTTGCAGCAGCGCCCGGTACCCGGCTACGAAACCCCCTACCCGGACGACTGGTATCGCTTTCAGTTTTTGAGCAGCGACTGGCTGCCCGACTACTGCCTGTATATGGCGATCAAAGAAGAAAACGGTATGGTGGACTGGCAGAAATGGCCGCGCGCACTGCGCCTGCACGAGCCTTCCGCGCTGGAAGCCTTCCGCGCCGAACACGCCGAGCAGATAGAGTTCTGGGCGTTTGTCCAGTACGAATTTGACCGCCAGTGGCGCGCCCTGCACGCCTACGCCAAGAGCAAGGACGTTGCGATTATGGGTGATATCCCCATCTATGTGGCGGCGGATTCCGCCGATGCGTGGGCGGGACGCCGCCTGTTTGAGATGGATGCCGATGGACGCCCCCGCCGCGTGGCAGGCTGCCCGCCGGACTACTTCTCTGCCGATGGTCAGCTGTGGGGCAACCCCCTGTACGACTGGAGCTACCACCGCGACACCGGCTTTGCGTGGTGGACCCGCCGCGTGCGCCACGCCCTGAGCATCTACGACATCCTGCGCATCGACCACTTCCGCGGCTTTGACACCTACTGGGCGATCCCTGCCGGGGAGGTGACCGCCCGCAACGGGCGCTGGGAACAGGGCCCCGGTATGGAGCTGTTCCGTATGCTGCACACCGCCTTGGGCGATCTGCCCATCGTGGCAGAGGACTTGGGCGAAATGTTTGAATCCGTCCGCGTGCTGCTGGCAGAGAGCGGCTTCCCCGGTATGAAGGTGCTGCAATTCGCCTTTACCGGCGACGACAGCGTCGATTTGCCCCACAACTACCCCCGCAACTGCGTGGCGTACCCCGGCACGCACGACAACAACACCCTCAAGGGCTGGTTCGACAGCGAGCTGGGCGCGGCAGGGCAAAAGCAGGCGCGCGCCTACTTTGCGCTGACCAAACAGGAGGGCGAGCTGCGCGGGCTTTTGCGCGGCGTGCTGGCAAGCCCGGCGGTGCTGGCAATCGTTCCGCTGGCGGACTGGCTGGAGGAGCCTGCCGCCTCCCGTATGAACACCCCCGGTCAGGCACAGGGCAACTGGTGCTGGCGTGCGGACGCGGCTGCCGTGACCCCGGCGCTGGCGAAGGAGATCCGCGCGCTGTGCGCCCGCTATTTCCGCGCCGAGGCATAAAGCCAACCGTGCAATTTTGTGTAAATTTCCAAGGGAAACGTTTCCCGGCACCGTTTCTTTGTGCAAGGCAAGAATAGGAAAAACATTTTCTTTGTGGTACAATAAAGTATGTCTTAATTAAGAAGATGCAGGAAACGCATGACGCTGCCGTGTCCGGCAGAACGAGGAAACCACAAGATGAAATTACAGTATACCGCACAGGAATTGGCAGTGCAGTTTGCTGCACTGGAACAGCTTTTTGGCAAGGCAGTGCTGGTGGACCCGCGCCGCAATGTGACGCTGGACCCGGCAACCTTGCAGCCGACCGGGCAGGCGGAGGCACTGCCCCCGATGGACAAAACCGGTCGCGGCATCGACCTTGCGGCAGGGGAAAACGGTCCCGCGCTGGTGCTTTGCCAGGCAATCACGGTGGACGGCTGCCCCTTTGTAGCAGAGCTGCACTGCGAAACCCCGCGTGAATTGACCCGCACCGTGGGTGCCGAAAATTCGCTGATCCGTGCGCTTGCCCAAGTGCAGGAGGAGCTGCGCCGTGACTACGCGACCGGTGCCTTCAACGCCCGTTACATCAACGGCGAGTACCGCCGCTTTGCCGAGCAGGCAGCCCGTCAGGGTCAGCCCGTGGGCGTGGTGCTGGTGCGCATCAACGAGTATTGGACCATCCGCGAAAAAGAATCCCTTGCCGCCGCCGGCAGCGTGCTGAATATGGCAGCCGGGCTTTTGCTGCTGAACGTGGGTACCGATCCCCACAAAGCCGTGCTGGCGCGTCTGGAGGATGGGCTGTTTGCCATTGTGACTGTGGGCAGCCCCGCCGGTGCGATGCTGCAGACCCTGCGCACCGCCCTGAACGAAGCCAACAAAGAATACAGCATCAGCCTGTCCCGCCGCGGCAGCTTTACCACCGAGATGGCATCTGCCGAATGGGGCGAAACCTCGTCCTGGGATATGATGCTCTCTCTGGCGCAAAGCCGCCTGTAAAATCCGCATAAAGATCCCCCTTGTGTACATACTAACATTGACCGCAAACCGGCAACCGTACACAAGGGGGATTTTATTATGCAATCGGACAACGAAAAAATGCTGCAGGAGATCGTGCAGAACACCGAGATGGGCAAAAACACGCTGGACGAAATGCTGGGGCTGACCCGCGACCAGCGCTTAAAAAACGAAATGATGCGCCAGAAAAACGAGTATCGCCGCCTGAACCAGCAGGCGCACACGGCGCTGGCAGCGCTGGGCGTGCAGGCAACAGGGCAGAGCGCCGCCGCCAAAATGGGGGTCAGTATGGGCATTCGCAGCCGCACAATGCTGGATAAATCCACCCGCAACCTTGCCACCATGCTGGCGGAGGGCAGCGGGCAGGGCGTGCTGGACTGCAAGCGCGCCGAAAAGGACTACCCCACCGCCAGCCCCGGCGCACAGCAATTGAACCGCGAGCTGTGCGATATGCAAACCCACGCCGAGCAGACGTGGCGCGAATTTGTATAAGGCAACAAAAAAACACAGCGGCAGCCCCGGCGGGCTGCCGCTGTTCGTTTTGTCGAAAGGGAACTTACAGACTCTCAATCATATGCGCCACAATTTCGGTGGCGGTCTTGATGTACTCGGCAATGCTGAACTGCTTGACCACCAGCACCTCGTAGCCGCTCTCATCGGCGTTGTCGCTCATGGCACGCAAAATCACGCAGGGAACCCCGTTGCGGGCGGCGATCTGACTCACGGCAGCGCCCTCCATCTCAACGCAGTCGGGGTGGCATTTTTCCTCAATGCTCTTTTTGGTGGCGGCATCGCCCACAAAGGTGTCGCCGGTGGCAATTTTGCCCGCAATCGCCTTTACGCCGCAGGCACCGCAGGCGTCCAGCGCCGCCTTGACCAAGGCGGGGTCGCCGTGGTACTCGGTGGTAAAGGGGGCGCTCTGGGCAATCATACTCAGTTCGGCGTCGTGGTAGACAACGGTTTCGCCCACGCAGACATCGCCGATGCCGATCTTGCTGGTCATATTGCCGGCAATGCCGCTGAAAATCAGCGTGTCAATGCCAAATTTTGTGCAAAGCACCTGCACGGTGGCGGCGGCGTTCGCCTTGCCCATACCGGCGCAGCAAACCACGACCTGCTTGCCCTGCAGCGTGCCGCAGTGATACTCCACCCCGGCGTAGCTTTCCTTGCTCACGTCGGTCAGGCGGGCGCACAGCTGGTCGACTTCATCGGGCATAGCGCCCATAATTCCAAACTTCATCGCGTTCTCCTTATCAAACGTTAAACAAAAACTCGATCACATCGCCGTCCTGCACAACGTATTCCTTGCCCTCGGTGCGCTGCAGACCCTTGGACTTAACGGCGGCGTAGTTGAAATCGGCATCTGCTAAATCGTTGTAGGCAATGACCTGTGCGCGGATAAAGCCGCGCTCAAAATCGCTGTGGATCTTACCGGCGGCCTGGGGTGCCTTGGTGCCGCGCTTGATGGTCCAGGCACGGCATTCTTTTTTGCCGTCGGTCAAAAAGCTGATAAGCCCCAGCAGCTCGTAGCTGGCTTTGATCAGCTTGTCCAGACCCGTGGACTCGATGCCCATCTCCTGCAGGAAGGCAATTTTTTCCTCCTGCGTGGAGCCTGCGATGTCCTCCTCGGTCTTGGCGCAGATGGGGATGGCTTGGGCGTTTTCCTCCTTGGCGCGGGCTTCGACCAGCGGCAGGTAGGGGTTCTCGTCCAGACCGCCCAGCAGGTCGTCCTCGCCCACGTTGCAGGCGTAGATGACCGGCTTGGCAGAAAGCAGACCCAGCTCCTTGCGCACGGCCTTTTGCGCATCGTCGCCCTCGTCAAAGTCAAAGCTGCGGGCGGGCTTGCCGCCCTCCAGCCAGGCAGCCAACTCGGCAAGCCACGCGGCCTCGGCAGCGGCAGCCTTGTTGCCGGTCTTGGCAGCCTTCTGCTGGCGACCCAAACGGTTGCTCACAACCTCCAGATCCGCCAGAATCAACTCCAGATCAATGGCGTCAATGTCGCGGATGGGGTCAACGCTCTCCGGCTTGTTGACGTCCTCAACCACATGGATGATGTTGTCATCGTCAAAGCAGCGCACAACGTGGACAATGGCGTCGCACTCGCGGATATGCCCCAAGAACTTGTTGCCCAGACCTGCGCCTTGGCTTGCGCCCTTGACAAGACCTGCAATGTCAACGAATTCGACGATGGCAGGGGTCTTTTTGTCGGTCTGCCAGATTTCCGCCAGCTTGTCCAGCCGCGCATCGGGTACCGGCACAATGCCGGAGTTCGGCTCGATGGTGCAGAACGGATAGTTGGCAGCCTGCGCATTCTGCGTGCTGGTCAAGGCGTTGAACAGGGTCGATTTGCCCACGTTGGGCAAGCCCACGATACCTAATTTCATATTCCAAAAATCTCCTTTATGGTCGCAGCTTTTTATGGCACCCCGCTTTTTCGGGGGAAAATCCGCATACTATTCAAAGTATACCACAAAAATCCGGCAGTTTCAACGGCAAAGCCCGCACAAATCCGGCAGTTTGTCGAACGGGATTTGACAAGACTTTCATGCGGTGCATCCGGCGCAAGCTTGATTCTTTCGTGCACAGGCATTATAATGCAAAGGAAAGCAAGAAAAAGGAAGCATCATTTTTATGGATAACCAATTATTGCAGGTACAAAACAGAAGCTGCCGCGTCTATGGCACTGCCGGCGCCGAATACCTGCTGCTGCAAATGGCGAACGAACACGACCTCGCAGAGATGGAACGGGAAGCGGAAGCCCTGCGTCGGCAAACCGCGCAACCGTTTTTGCTGGTAGCCGTCCCCGTGGAAAATTGGAACGATGATTTGTCGCCTTGGTCTGCACCGCCCGCGTGGGGCAGGCAGGGCTTCGGCGGCAGGGCAGGGGATACGCTTGCGTGGCTGGAGCAGGCTGTGCCGGGCATCCGCCGACAGTATTCTGTAAAGGAAGACGGCAAGGTTATTTTGGGCGGCTACTCACTGGCGGGGCTGTTTGCGCTGTGGGCGGCAACCCGGACCGATACCCTGTACGGTGTGGCGGCGGCTTCGCCGTCCGTATGGTTTCCCGGCTGGTCAGAATACGAAGCGGCGCACCCTATTCAGGCGCAGCGCGTTTACCTCAGCCTTGGCGACCGCGAGGAACATACCAAAAACCAGACGATGGCGGTCGTGGGCGACAACATCCGCGCCCTGCACAGCGCCCTGACCCGGCGCGGCGCAGACTGCGCGCTGGAATGGAACGCAGGCGGTCACTTCAAGGATGCCGATCTGCGGACGGCAAGGGCATTTGCCTGGACTATGGGGAGTGAGAAATGACGATTTTGATAGATGCCGATGGCTGCCCGGTGGTGGATCTGACCCTTCAGACAGCCGCAAAATATAACGTTCCCGTGCTGATTCTGTGCGATACTGCCCACCAAATCCGGCGCGACGGCGCACAAACCCTGACCTTTGGCAAGGGTGCCGACAGCGTGGATTTTGCACTGGTGAACCGCGTATGCG
>ERZ1034691.1561-NODE-1561-length-14442-cov-19.322861_pt1 | contig 14442 bp, 10 predicted proteins | sample MGYA00520638_ERZ1034691 | MGnify/ENA primary metagenome ERZ1034691 (study PRJEB33766, sample SAMN09781763) | gut metagenome | biome: gut microbiome | host: Homo sapiens | place: Madagascar | study: EMG produced TPA metagenomics assembly of the PRJNA485056 data...
CTGACGGTGACCTTAAGGATGTTGAACAGGCCTGCCATAACTCTCCCCTACTCTTCCTTGCCCTACTCGTCGCCGTCGTGCGGGTCCGCAGAACCTGCACCCGACGTCGCCGGCTTGTCTGCCGAAAGCTCGGAATCCTTCCTATCGGTTTCGGCCGGAGCGATCACGCGAATGAGCGAGATGCGCTGGCCACGCATCGACTGCACTTTAAACTTGTACCCCGCAACCTCAAACACCTCTCCAATATCGGGCACAGAGTCGCAAAGCTCCAAAATCCAGCCGGCGATGGTCTCATAATCATCGCTTTCCTCGAGCGGCCAACCAAGCTCAATCGCGTCATCGCACGAAAAACGCCCATCGACGAGCCACTCGCGGCGCGAGAGGCGCGTGAGGTACTTGTTGTCGGGGTCGAATTCATCCTCGATCTCGCCGACGATCTCCTCGACGATGTCCTCGATGGTGATAATGCCGGCCGTGCCGCCGTACTCGTCCACGACCACTACGATCTGGTCATGCGAGGTCTGCATCTCGGACAGCAGCGGCAGGATGTCCTTTGTGTCGGGCACAAAGGTGGCGTCGCGCAAAAAGCCGGCGATGGGCTGATTGCCCTTGTCATCGAGCGAGGGCTGAATCAGGTCCTTGATGTGCGCGATACCCGCCACGCTGTCGGGGTCCTCGTGATAGACGGGGATGCGGCTAAAGCCGGTCTGGCGCATGGTGGACAGCACGTCGGCGACCGTCTCGTCGTCCCCGCACATGGTGGTGTCCACGCGCGGCACCATGACCTCGCGGGCCACAGTGTCGCCCAGGTCGAAGATCTCGTGGATCATGCGCTTTTCCTCGTCGAGCAGGTCATCCTGCTCCGAGACCATGTACTTGATCTCTTCCTCCGAGACATTCTGGCGATCGTCGGCGCTCTTGATGCGCAGGATGCGGGCCAAGCCGTCGGAGCAGGCGCCGGTCAGCCACACGAGCGGACGGGCGATCTTTTGGAAAAACGACAGCGGGCCCACAACCTGCTTGGACACGCCCTCGGCATTTGCCAGGCCAATACGCTTGGGCACGAGCTCGCCGATCACGATGGACACGAAGGCGACCGCGACGGTGATGATGACCGGCGCCAGGCCGCGCGCGATAGCGGAGAGCGGCGCGATGCCAAAGCTCATGAGCCACGTGGCGAGCGGGTCGGACAGGCTCGTCGAGGCGACGGCGGACGAGGCAAAGCCCACGAGCGTGATGGCAACCTGGATGGTGGCAAGCAGCTCGTCGGAATCGGCGGCCAGCTTAATGGCGCGCTCGGCGCGCTTGTCGCCCTCCTCGGCCTCGTGCTCCAGCACGGCGCGCTTGGCCGTGGTGAGCGCCATCTCGGACATAGAGAAGTAGCCATTGATGAGGGTCAAAACAAGGGTGGTGATAAGGGAGATGGTTATGTCCATCGGGAGTTTCTCGAACCTCCAAGATTCGGGACGTCAGGTTAAAACGTTGATAGCGGATACGGCAATTGCGCCGGTCGCCCAAAAGGAACTGCGGGCGCACGGGCACGGTCGCTAGATTACGAAGAGGATCACCGCCATGAACTGGAAGATGCTGCCGGCAAGTACCCACAAGTGAAATACACTATGCAGGTAGCGCACGTTTTTGGCGATATAGAACGGCACGCCCACGGTGTAGCACACGCCGCCGACGGCGAGCAGGGCAAGTGCCACGGGGTTGAGCAGCGACACGAGCTCGGGCAGCTTAAAGACGACGAGCCAGCCCATCAGCAGATAGACCAGGCCGCTTACCCAATGCGGCTGACGCTCGCGCAGGAAGCACTCGAGGGCGATGCCGATAATGGCGATGGCCCATACGGCAAAAAACAGCACGGGGCCACCGTCGTTTGCCAGCGTGATGAGGCAAAACGGCGTATAGCTGCCAGCTATGAGCAGGTAGATGCAGCTGTGGTCGATGATGCGAAACACACGCTTGGCGCCCGCGGGCTGAATCGCATGGTAGAGCGTGGAGGCAAGGTATTCGAGAATAATGCTGGCGCCGTAGACGATTGCCGCGGCCATATGCGCCGGACCGCCGCCGCGAAGAGCGGCAAATACGATCAGGAGCACAAGACCTGCGATGCCCAGCAGGCAACCGACACCATGGGTGACGGAGTTCATGATCTCCTCGCCCACCGTGTAGTGCGGAACGGCCGCGGCCTTAGGTCGCGGCTTGGAACTGTCGCTCGAATCGGACATGCCGGTTACATCCTCCAACGTAAATAGTTCTCAACACTATATCAAAGCGTCTGGGTACGTGCGAAATTTGCACCATATGTGACCCTTTGTTTACCCATTCTTTGCTTGTTGACGCATCAACGACGAACGTCCATAATGCGCTTGCACTACATGTTGATGTATTAACATCTTATAGGAAAGCCTTTTATGTCTCAAAACGCACGTTCTCACCGAAAGCTAAAGATGGCCGGCGCCGTTGCGCTGGTGCTTGTTGTCGCGCTGCTTGGGTTTGCCGGCAACTTTTTGTTTGACTTCGCGCTGAATCCCCGCGCGTCCTACACCATGAAGATGATGCAGGACGGCAAAGACGACAAAAAAGGTAAGCAGCCGGATGCCGAGGGAACCGAGGCGCAGGCATGGTTTAAAGAGAACCGCGAGAGCAGCAGCCTCACCGCAGATGACGGAACCGAACTTGCCGCTTGGTATTTTGCTGCCCCAGAGGCCACACACAATTACGCTGTCTGCCTACACGGATACACCAATGAGCCCATCGGCATGGCCCGATACGCCAAACGATTCCATGACCGCGGCATGAACGTACTCGCACCCGCCGCCCGTGCCCACGAGCGCTCCGGCGGCGACTATATCGGCATGGGCTGGCCCGAGCGCCTCGACATCGTCGCATGGATCGAGCGAATCGTTCAGGCTGACCCCGAGGCGCGCATCCTGGTCTTTGGCGAGTCGATGGGTGCGGCGACCGCCATGAATGTGGCGGGGGAATCTCTGCCCGCAAACGTGAAGTGCATTATCGAAGACTGTGGCTATACCAGCGTCTGGGACGAGTTTTCCCTGCAGCTCAAGGATGTATTTGGCTTGCCCAGTTTTCCTTTGCTCGATGTGGCCAATCTGGTGTGCAACGTACGCGCGGGCTACGACTTTCACAAGGCGAGCAGCGTGGAGCAGCTCAAGCATGCGACGGTTCCCATGTTGTTTATCCACGGCGACCAGGACACCTTTGTGCCGTACAGCATGCTCGACCAAAACTACGACGCGTGCGCCAGCAAGGTCAAGCAAAAACTCACCATCCATGGCGCCACCCACGCTAAGAGTGCGCAAGTTGACCCCGAGCTCTACTGGAACACGGTCGACGACTTCCTTGACAAGTATTTTTAGGCAAAAAGCGTCGTTTGGAACTTTATCTGACCCTCTATTTTCGGAAGTATGCGGCAAATTCTGGAACTGCCAACCAGACCGCAGTTTTACCAACAATTTATCAGGGGTTTTGTTGGCAAAAAACGCCATGTGCTCGGCAGTCTAAGAATTTGCCGCATACTTCCGAAAAACCGCCTGCGAGCCTTGTGCTCGCAGGCGGTTTTTGCTTGAATTACGCCACGAATGCGCTTGTTTTGTCCAATAGTTAGGTGCTACTTGACCTCGATGAGCTCGTACTTGCTCGTGCCCAGGCCGATCTTCTCGGCATGCGCGATGCACGCGCGCCAGTCGGTGTCGGGATGCGTAATGCAGAAGGGATCCTTGGCCTGCTCGCCCTCCAGATGCTCGTGATTGTGCTCCATCTTGGCCGCGCTGTCGGTAAGCTCGGTGTTGGGCAGCGGCTCGGATGCCATGACGGCATCGGCACAGGCCTGGTCGATGGCGACCGGATCGAAGCTCGCGAACATGCCGATGTCGTTGACGATAGGCGTATCGTTTTCGGGATGGCAATCGCAGTTGGGGCTGATATCCATGGCAAGCGAGATGTGGAAGCTGGGGCGTCCGTCGACGACGGCCTTGGTGTACTCGGCGATCTTGTAGTTGAGCACGTCGGCTGCGGCGTCATAGCCGGGCTTGATGGCGTCCTGGTTGCACACGCCGATGCAGCGGCCGCAGCCCACGCAGCGATCATGGTCGATGGCGGCCACGTGGACCGTGCGGGTGTTGCCGTTGGCAAGCTCGCGCTCGCGGGTATCGTCAAACGAGATGGCGTTGTGCGCGCAGATCTTTTCGCAGGCACGGCAACCTACGCAGTTGGTAGTATCGACGCTCGGTTTGCCGGCGGCATGCTGCTCCATCTTGCCGGCACGGCTACCGCCTCCCATGCCCAGGTTCTTCATGGCGCCGCCAAAGCCCGCCTGCTCATGACCCTTAAAGTGCGTAAGGCTGATCACGATGTCGGCATCCATGAGTGCCTGACCAATCTTTGCCTCTCGCACGTACTCACCGCCCTCGACCGGGACGAGTGCCTCGTCGGTACCCTTGAGGCCGTCGGCGATGATGATCTGGCAGCCCGTGGCATACGGGGTAAAGCCGTTCTGGTAGGCGGTGTCGATGTGCTCGAGCGCGTTTTTGCGGCTGCCCACATAAAGCGTGTTGCAGTCGGTGAGGAAGGGCTTGCCGCCCAGCTCCTTGACGACATCCGCGACGGCGCGGGCGTAGTTGGGGCGCAAAAAGCTCAGGTTGCCCAGCTCGCCAAAGTGAATCTTGATAGCAACGAACTTGTTCTCAAAGTCGATCTGCTCAATACCGGCGCGGCGGATGAGGCGCTTGAGCTTGTCGAGCTGGCTCTCGCGAGCATGCGTGCGCAGGTTGGTAAAGTACACCTTTGCTGGTGCTGCGGGTGCAGTTGCGGTCATAGATCTATCCCCTCGGTCTATATGGCGTTACAGACATAGAGGATGGTACCCGTTGAAGTAGGGTCGAAGTCAAGCGCGAAACCTAGTCGTTGGGGACGTTCTTAAATGACTAGCCGCAAGGGACACTCTTTCGCCACCCGGCAGTTAGGGACGTTCCCTTTCTGCCGGCAGCTGGGGACAGTCCTTGCCAGCCCGGCCGGCGAGCCGGCGAATTGGCAAAGACTGTCCCCGATGACTACTCCTGCACCTTGAGGGCCTCGGCCAGGCTGACGCGCTTGATAGAACGCGTGTGTAGCAGCGCCACGACCAGGTAGGTCGCAAAGCCAATGCCCACGCACGCCGCCATGGACCAGGTCGGCACGTAAATCTCGATATTGCCGTTATAGGCGAGCAACATAGAGCGGAAGATGGCCGTGAGCGAGCCGATGATCACTGGCAAGCTCAGCACGAGCGACGCCGCCACGCACAGCGTGATCGAGCGGATGTACAGATGTGAGATCTCGCTATCTCGATAGCCAAAGACTTTCATATAGCTGATCGAACGGGCGCTGTGGTCGATCACGGCCTTGGTCAGCAGGTACATAAACAGCAGGAAGATAAACACCGCGAGCCCGACCATCATGCCGATCATTTTGCTCATCATGCCGATGAACTGGTCGCCCACGGCGCGCATGTCGTCGGGCGTGGTGTCGCCGGCAAAGTAACGAGCATCGAGGTCGAGCTTCTCGTCGCTCACATAGCCGTTAAAGTAGGCAGCGTCGTTGTCGAACAGCTCGTTAAAGTCGTCGATACTCATATAGATATTCATGTCCGACTTGGAGCCCCAGGCACAGTCCTTGCCCGCGTACTCAAGGGAATAATGCTCGCCCTCGTACTTGTCGCTGAGCGTGACCTTCTGACCCTCGCTCCAGCCAAACTTATCGAGCAGACCGCCGCCAAAGACGACGCGCCCATCGCCGACGTTGAGGTCTTTCCAATAACGCGAATCGGATGAAATGCCGTAGACGGAAATCGTCTCCTCGCCATTACCATCGCCACGGTCGTATTGCAGCTGGTAAACGGCGTATTTCTCGGCCTGCGCGATTGCGCCCGCGCCGTTGTCGGTCGTATTGACCGGGTGAATATCGTCGTTGTCAGTGTCGATCTTAGAGGCCTTGTCGATCAGGTCGATAGCCTCATCGCGGTCGCAGCCGAGGGCATCGGCAAGATCGTCAAGGCGCGCGTAGAGCGCATCCTTCTTGTCCTGGACCTTGGCAAGCGCATCCTGCGCCGCAGTCAGGCTCTCGGCAGACGGAGATGCGGTCGCGGCATCGGCTGTCGTCTGCGCCGCATCGGCCGCGTCGTCAAGCTCGTCATCGGCATCCTGGGCGGCGGAAAGCAGCGCACCGTCCACCGACTGCAGGCGCTCGAGCGCCGCCCACTGCTCACGCTCCTCGACAGTGCCCTCGAGCTCCAGCGGAGCTTTGAGCGTGTACTGGTGCTCGGCGACCAGGCTCGTCTCGAGGTTGTCGGCGTAGTGCGTCATCGTGGGCAGAATCGCCAGGCCAAAGAGCAGTAGCAGCGACGCAAACGCAATGCCCACGAAGAGCGTGGCAAAGTTGCCCAGGTTGCGCAGGAAGATACGCAGGCGGAAGCGGGAAACAAAACCCATGCGCTCCGGCAGCTGCAGGCCACGCTTGGTGCCCGATTTGCCGCTCGCCTCGTGACGAAGGAACTGCAACGGCGTCTTGCCCATTTTGCGAAGCAGGCCCACCAGCGTGATGAGGATGAGCGCGGCGGCGGGAACCACGGCGCACTTCACAAAGATCTCCCAGCTCCAGTACACCTGGAAGGGCGGCAGACTGTACGAGCCGTAGTAGAGACCACGCATGGGCTCGGTAAAGAACGCAACGCCGAGCGCGGTGCCCAAAAGTGCCGCGAGCACGCCCACGATGGCGGGAAGCGCCAGGTAGTGCAGCACGATCTCGCGTCGACGATAGCCGCTGGCGAGCAGCGTGCCGATGATGGCGCTCTCCTCCTCGATGGTGGCGTCAGTAAGGACCACAAAGACAAACGCCATGATCACGATAATGATGTCGAGCAGCGTCATCCACATCATGGAGTCGCCGTCTACGTCGTCGCGCGCGTAGCCAATACCCTGGTTGGAATCGGCGTCGATCAGATCGTCCACGCGCGCATCGGCATCGGTCAGCGCCTCGACCATATCCTGCTCCGCATCGATGCGATCCGCGGTGGGGAGGTCGCGATCGGCAAAGGTGAAGGAGTAGGTATAGGCAGGCGCGCCGCCGGCATCCTCGAGCGCGGCAAAGCCGGCGTCGGTGACCTCGGCCACGCCGTACGTGATGGTGTTCACCGTAAAGTCCGAATTGTTGAGGAACAGCGCCTGGCTATCGGGCTGGGTCATGATGCCGCAGATGGTGTAGGTGCGGCCCTCGAGCTCGACCTTATCGCCCACGGCGAGGTCGTTGTTGGTGGCGAAGACACGGTCGATGGCCACCTCATCGTCCGCCCTGGGCTGCCTGCCCTCACAGTAGGACGCGATATCGACCTTGGTGCGGTGCGCATAGGTGCGCAGGGTGCGCTTGGTGCCGTCGTCGCCAGCCGCCTTTTTGATGATGGCGTCGATAGAGAAGTTCTTGTAGAGCGTAACGCCGCCGACGTCCTCAGCCGCGTCTTCGGCAGCCTTGAGCTGCTCGTCGGTGGCCTCGAAGGAGGTAGTCACGCGGCCGTCCTCAATCGTGTACGCATCGCGCATGTCGTCAATGAGGCAGCCGATGGAATGCGCCGCGAGCAAAAAGCCCGAGGTAAGGGCGATGCTCCCGCACATAAGCAAAAAGATGCCCAGGTACTTGCCGATATTGCGGCGCAGCTCGCGCGGGAGACGTTTTGCGAGAGGTGTCATGGCGCCGCCTACCAATCGAGCTCGGCGGCCGCGACGGGTGACTCGTTGAGCTCATCCTCGACGATGCGCCCGTCGCGCAGGCGCAGCACGCGATTTGCCATGCGCGCGATGGCGGCATTGTGGGTGACAATGATGATGGTGCAGTCGTAGGTGCGGTTGACATCCTCCATGAGCTGCAGAATTTCCTTGGATGTCTTGTAGTCGAGCGCGCCGGTGGGCTCGTCGCACAGCAGCAGGCCCGGATTTTTGACGAGTGCACGGCCGATGGCGCAGCGCTGCTGCTGGCCGCCCGAGACCTGGCGCGGGAACTTGTTGCGGTGTTCGTAGAGGCCCAGCGAGTGCAGCAGGTCGTCAATGTTGAGCGGGTTTTTGGACAGGTGCGCCGTGACCTCGATGTTTTCCTTGATGGTGAGATCGGGCACCAGGTTGTAGAACTGAAAGACAAAGCCCAGCTCGCGGCGTCGGTATTCGCCCAGATCGGCAGGCTTGAGCACGGTGAGGTCGCAGCCGTCCACCATGATGGAGCCGCCGTCGGCATCCTCCAGGCCGCCGATCAGGTTGAGAAAGGTCGACTTACCCGAGCCCGAGGGCCCCAGCATGACGCAGATCTCGCCGCGGTTGATGGACGTATCGATACCGTCGAGCACCGTCAGGCGCGCATCACCGTCGCCGTAGTGTTTCTTGAGCCCGTTGACCTGGACGTAGGCATGCTTTGTCGCCATGCTATCCCCCGTTGTTAGCCTTCTGCTACTTTTCTAGGCTAATAGTAAACCCTGGCGAACTATTTTTAAGCGGCAGGCGCGACTATTTTTCCAACCTACTCATTGGGGACAGACTTAAATGAGTGAAATCGCTCATTTAAGTCTGTCCCCAATGAGTGGTCCCCAAGTGCTGGCATATTGGGACAGTCCTCGCCAGTCCGGCCGGCGAGCCGGCGAATCGGCAAAGACTGTCCCCGATGACTGGTCATTTAAGAACGTCCCCGATGACTAGGTGGTTAGGCGTGGGATTTGGCGTGTGCGAGGGCTAGGCCTACGGCGGCGATGGCGGCGGCGAAGAGCACGGTGACGCCCAGGTCGCAGGCGATGTCGCCCAGCACGGTGGACGTCAGGTCCGCGGCGAGCGCCTTGCTGATCGCGTCGTTCACCCAATATGTCGGCACAAAGTGCGCCACCGTCTGCACGGCCGAACCCATCAGCGACAGCGGCATCCAAGCGCCACCCAAAAACGTCATGAGCATGCCGAGTAAGTTGCCCACGCCGTTGAGTAGCTCCTCGCGCGCACCCAGGCTCGACAGCGCAAAGCCAACGGCCAGCGGCGTGCACGCCAGGGCAAACGTCGCTGCCAGCGCCAAGCACACACGGCCCGCGCCGACCTCGGCGACCGCGCCGGCAAAGCCCGCGACGCCCATCATGCTCGACACAAACCAGATGCAGACGGTGATCACGGCGGCAGCTGCAAACACGGCAAGCGAGCGCCGGCGCTCGGAGATTGGACCGGCATCCATACGACGCACGCGCTCAGGCTCGTTCATGCCCGAGAACACCAACCCCACCGACACGATGACCGACGAGATAATCGCGTACGCACCGAAGTTGAAATACGACTCGAGCGTGGCGGCGGCAGTCGAGTCGACCTTGACCTGCTCGATCTCGACCTCGGCACGCTCGGTGGCCGCATGCTCGGCGGCCTTGGCAACGTCGCCGTTAGAGGCGGCGGGCTCAAGTGCGGCCGCAGCGCCCGCGAGCGAGATCCAGCGCGAGGCCTCGGCAGACGAGAGCGCCGCCGCCATGGTGCCGGCACCGTAGGTCACATCGAGCTTGGGCAGGGACTCCCCCGCGCGGGCGGCTGCAACGAGGTCGCCCTCAAACCCCTCCGGGATAAAGAACACGCAGTCAGCGCTGCCCTTGGCGCTATTGCTCTTGGAAAGCGCGTCCGCAAGATTGTACGTATCGTCGCCGACGCCCGTGACCAGCTCAAAGCGCGAACCCAGATGCTTGGTAAGCGCACGCGAAAGGTCGCTATTGTCGCGGTCGACCACGATCACGTTGGCATCGTAGGGCTTATACTCGGTGAGCTGCGACGAGTTCCAGCTCACCGATGCCGCGATAAACACACCCAGCAGAGAAATGAACACCGTGTAGACGAGCAGATAGAGCGGGTGCGCGAGCGCCATGCGAAGCGCAGTCTTAAAGGTGCTCATAACGGCTCCTTCCAAAGATCAGCGTGGCGGCGGCAACGAACAGCAGCGCCATAAGGACCAGCGCGCCGGCGCGAACGGCAAAGGGGCCCAGGTCCTCAAAGAAATACAGGCGGTTGAACATATCGCAGATGAGCTTGACGGGGTTGAACCAGCACTCGGCCGGGCAGGCGCGGGCAACATCGTCGGCAAGCGCCATCGCCGGCTCGCCGTAGAGGCCGGCGAACAGGGCGCACGTGGTGGCAAAGCCCGTGAGGATGCCCGACTTGGACGCCTTGCCGCCCTTAACGGGAAGCGTGCCCACAAAGAGCCCCAAGCCCGTGGCGGCAAGCGCGGAAGCGGCGGCGCCCACCAAACACAGTCCCTCGCGCCCGCCAAAGTCGATGCCCACGACCAGGCGCACGTAGCCGATCGCAATCGCCATCGAGGCAAAGGAGACCAGCCACGAGCCCACAAAGATGCCAGCCAGCGACGCCGTCTTGGAAAGACCGCCCACGCAGCGACGTGCGCCGAGGCCCGACAGATTGGGCTGCAGATCGACGACGCTCAAGGCGGCAAACTCGGCAGACATCATCGCCACCAGGCCAAAGAGCGCGTAATAGTAGATGACTGTGCCATCGGGCGTAGTGCGCGTAAGGCTCACGCGGCGGGTGCCGCCCTCGAGCGACAGGGCGCGCGCAACCGCCTCCGGGTCGGCGAGCGCCGCCGGGTTGTCCTGGGCAATCTGGAACATGAGCTCGGCATTTTGCGTATACGAGCTTGCCACCGTCTCCAGAATGCTGCGGTCGGTGAGCACGGACGAGGCACGCGAGCCGTCGTAACTCGATAGCAGCGTGAGCTTGGGCGTGCCCGCAGCGTCGACCGTATAGATGCCCGCGACCTCGCCGGCCTTGAGTGCTTTGCGCGCGGCAGCCAAGTCTTCGTACTCGTGGATCTCGAGCAGCTGATCGTCGCCTTCCTTGGCAAGCGAAGCCGTCACGTCCTTAAAGGTCGAGGCGTCCCAGGCCTCATTCGCTACGACGGCCACCGGCACCGGGTCGACCGTGCCGTCAGAGCTCAGGTTCGCGAACATAAACATGAACATCGTTGAAAGCGCAATGGGAAAGATCGCGCCCCAGACCCATGTACTCGGTCGACGCAGTAGCGTCTTGAGCGTGGTGATGATGGTGTTGAACATGGCCGCCCCCTAGTCGCGCAGCTCGCGGCCGGTGATCTCGAGAAACACGTCGTTGAGGGTCGGCGGCTCGGAGTAGATGCGGCCGAGCGGCACGTCGTACGAGCGCAGCGCATCGAGGATGTCGGTCAGGTTATGCGGGCTCGCTTCGCACGAGAACGTGAGCTGGCCCGCCGTCGCCGCCAGGTCCAGGACATGCGGCAGGCTCGCGACGGCAGCGAGTGCCGCACTCGGCACCTCACCGACCTCGATCACGATCTTCTCGCCCATCTGGATCATGCGCTTGAGCTCGTCGTTGGTGCCCTGCGCCAGCACGCGCCCGCCGTCCATGATCATGATGCGGCTGCAGATCTGCTCGACTTCCTCCATATAATGGCTGGTATACACCACCGTGGCGCCCTCGTCGCGCAGACGGCAGATGCCCTCCAGGATGGCGTTGCGGCTTTGCGGGTCGACCGCCACCGTGGGCTCGTCGAAGAAGATGAGCTCGGGCTTGTGTGCGATACCGCAGGCGATGTTAAGGCGGCGCGCCAGGCCACCCGAGAGCTTGCCGGGGCGGAACTTGGTAAAGTCGCCCAAGCCGACAAAGTCGATCGCCTCGTCCACCAGCGCGCGGCGGCGCTTGCGGTCGTTGACGTAGAGGCTGCAGAAATAGTCGATGTTCTCGCGCACCGTGAGCTCGTCAAACACCGAAACTTGCTGCGGGACCACGCCGATGCGGCGCTTAAGGTCGTAGCGGGCGGGCGTCATGGGCTCGCCAAACAGCTCGATGGTGCCCTTGTCGTAGGCGAGCAGCTGCAAGATGCAGTTGATGGACGTGGTCTTGCCCGAGCCGTTGGGGCCGAGCAGGCCAAAGATCTCGCCGGGGGCGATGTTCAGGTTAAAGTGGTCGAGCGCGATAAGGTCGTCATAGCGCTTGACGAGGTTTTCGACGTGGACGATGTCTGTCATGAGGCTGCCCTTCTGTTGATTGCGGCCCGGTACGATTGCATCATCGCAGGAGCGGGCGGGGCGCACCAGTGAGCTTTGTCACGAGTGCGGCGAAGGCGGGCGGGAGGAATGTCACGGTTGCGGCACCTGAGCAATCGTCGTGCGCGCCATCGCGTACAATACCCGTATGAACAGGCTATTCGACAAATCGATCGTGCTGGCGTGCTGCATCGCGGCCGCCCTGGGCCTTGCTGTGGACGCCCGCTTGGTCACGGCGTTTTGCCTTGGCGTTGTCATCGCCGCGCTGGCTGAGGTCGCGCAAGGCGAGCGCACCCGCCGCGCCAGCGAGGCCGCGAGCTACGCTTACGTCATCGTGGCTGTCTTTGTGCCGTCGTTTATGCCGTTTGCACCCCTCGCCTTCTACGACATCGCGCGACGTGTGCGCCGCGAGCACGTCTGGGGCGCACTGGGCGCCGGCGCCATCTTTGTCTGCGCACTCGTCGCATATGCCCACGCCGGCGCGCTTCCCACCCGCGCGCTGCTGTTGACCGCCATCCTTTCAGTCGCTGCCACCTTGTTGTCACTGCGCACCGCCCAGCTGGAGCGTGAGCAGGAGCGCATGCGCCGCACCCGCGACGAGCTGCAGGAACGAGCCCTCGCGCTCGAGGCGCGCAACCGCGACCTTGCCGACCGCCAGGACTACGAGGTCGAGCTCGCGACGCTCGCCGAACGCGCACGCATCGCGCGCGAGATCCACGATAACGTGGGCCACCAGCTCACACGTGCCTCGCTGCAGGCCGAGGCCCTGCGCGTGGTCCATGCCAACGAGCCCGGTGTCGCCGCCGACTTCGCCGACGTCAAGCGCACGGTCGATGAGGCGCTTCAGCTCGTGCGCACCAGCGTCCATGCGCTCAACGACAACGCGGCCAATCTCTCCGTACAGCTCGAGCGCATCGTGAAAGGTGCGCGCTCAGATGGCGGGCCGCAGATTGAGCTTGAGGTTTTGGCCGAACATGCACCCGCCAACGTCGCCAACTGCTTTGCGGCGATCCTGCGCGAGGCGCTCTCCAACACCATGCGCCACGCCCGTGCTCAAAACGTTACCGTACGATGCATGGAACATCCGTCGTTTTACCAGCTCATCGTTACCGATGATGGCACGGGAGCGGCCAAGACAAACAGCCGAGGCATCGTGGAAGGCATGGGGCTCGGCTCCATGCGCGAGCGCGTCGAGGCGCTCGGCGGAACCTTCACTGCCGGGCCGCGCGCCGGCGCCCCCGGCTGGCGCGTGTTTGCCACCGTCCCCAAACAGCAAGGAGATGACGCCCGATGAGGCTCATTGTTGTCGACGACGACCGCTTGGTGGTCGATTCGCTCAAGATTATCCTGGGTGCCCAGCCGCAGATCGAAGTGGTGGGCACCGGCGCCGACGGCAACGACGCGGTCGCGCTCTACACCGAGCACGCGCCCGACATCGCGCTGCTCGATATTCAGATGCCGGGGCGTGACGGCCTTTCGGCGGCGCGCGAGATCCTCGAGCGCGATCCTGCGGCACGCGTGGTGTTTCTGACAACATTCTCAGATGACGAGTACATTGTTTCGGCGCTCAAGCTGGGCGCCCGCGGCTACCTGATCAAGACCGATGTCGCTGCCATTCCGCCAGCGCTGGCGCAAGTCATGGATGGTAAGCGCGTGCTGGAGGGCAAGGCAATCGAGGACGTCGATTTTGATGGAACGGACGCCGAGGCCGGCACGCCCCGCCGGCCCGCAGCCTTTGCCGGCCTGACCGACCGCGAGTTCGAGGTCGCCGAGCTCATTGCCCGCGGCCTCGATAACAAGGAGATTGCTGCCACCGCCTATATGGGCGAAGGCACCGTGCGAAACCACATCAGCTCGATCCTGGCCAAAATGGGCCTACGCAACCGCACCCAAATCGCCATCGCCTATCTGCGAGGGTAACCATCGCTGTTGCTAATTCAATGCCATTTCAAAACTATGCCGGTTTACGGGGCTAAACTCAGAAACCCCGTCCATACCAGCCCTTTTCGAAAAATGGCGGCCCATCTACCTGCGGTTTTGTTTTTGCGCTTTTCGGTATGGTTGGGAGTTCGGGATCCAGCCCCGTAATCCGGCATAGTTTTGTTCGGGCAACCCCGCGCGGGCACTTCCGCAGGTCGCGTTGGGCCAAAAATGATCCGTTTTCCTCCGTCTCCGGGGGATCAGCCGGCGGCACCCGCCACGAAACCGGCCCATCTACTACGTTTGACTCGATACCCCCGACCACGCCCTCGTTTTGAACAAAACCGTAGGCGTTCTACCTGCGGTTTTGTTTTCACACTTTTCGGCATGGTTGGGGGCAAGCGGTTAAACGTAGTAGATGGGCCGGTTTCGTGGCG
>ERZ1034691.1564-NODE-1564-length-14429-cov-5.168916_pt1 | contig 14429 bp, 18 predicted proteins | sample MGYA00520638_ERZ1034691 | MGnify/ENA primary metagenome ERZ1034691 (study PRJEB33766, sample SAMN09781763) | gut metagenome | biome: gut microbiome | host: Homo sapiens | place: Madagascar | study: EMG produced TPA metagenomics assembly of the PRJNA485056 data...
GTGCTAATATTTAGGCTGGAACAGATGGACAATATCTGGACGACAAAATCCCCCTCGGATAAGCCCCGGCATTAATTTAGTGCTTCTGACAGCATTAATGATATGCCGGGGTTTGTTTTTACGCAGTCTGACGTAATACCAAAGCAGGAGAGGTGGTGATACATGAGTGAATAATAAAGACAAAGCCGGTATGCCGGCTTATGAGCTGGCAGAAAACGATTATATGCTTGGCATGAAATACAAGGATATAGCTGTTAAATACGGCGTAACAATTAACACTGTTAAGAGCTGGAAGAAAAGATATAACTGGAACAGAAAAAGTGTGCACACAAAAATGAAAAAAGTGTGCACACAAAATGACCCTGATTTTGAGGTTGAAGATAAGCCTGTTGCAGATGAGGTTGAGTCTGTGTTGAAAAATGAGGAGCTCAACGAAAAAGAACGGCTTTTCTGTCTGTATTTTACAAAACTGTTTAATGCAGCCAAAGCATACAAAAAAGCCTATGTGACATGTTCTGATTATACGGCGCGCATTAACGGCTGTAAGCTGCTTGCAAAGCCTAAGATTAAGGCAGAGATAGAACGGCTTAAGCGTACAAGGCTTAACCAGCTGTATCTTGAACAGTCTGACATATTCCAGAAATACATGGATATAGCATTTGCAGACTTTACTGATTATGTGACATTTGGCAATGAGAAGATAAAAGTAAAGGATGACTCCGGCAATACCAGAGAGATAACTGTAAGTCATTTTAATGTCAGGTCAGATACAGAGGTAGATGGAACACTCATTACAGAGATAAGCAAAGGCCCTAATGGAATAAAGGTGAAGCTTGCTGACAGGATGAAAGCCCTTGAATGGATTGCGTCACATATGAATATGGCAAGTGAAGAGCAGAGGGCAAAGATTGAGCTTATTAAGGCTCAGAAGGATAAGCTTATTGAAGAAGGTGCTGCTGATGATAACAGTTCTGAAAAAATGGACAATATTTCAAAGATATTAGAACAGATGCAGACAGTTAAACAGGAAGATATTGTAGATTAACCTGGTAATTTAGAATAAAAGACAATTTATATATCCGAGGGGGTGATATTATTCTTAAGCTGTCGCCTAAATTTAAAGATTTTTTATCAGTTGAAACAGACAGGGAATATCTTGAGGGAACTACAGCCGCAGGGAAGACTACCGTGGGAATATTTAAGTTTATGCTTATGGTTGCAAAAAGTGATATAAGGTATCATGTTCTTGCAGGTGCTGATATTGGAACTGTTGAGAAGAATGTTATCAATTCAGAGCGTGGACTTTTGGAGCAGATGGACGGACTGGCCACATACCATCCTAATGGACGTGGAGGCATCAGACTGCCGCATATAGAATATAAGACACCATCAGGCATTAAATATATATATGTCTGTGGATATGATAACAAGGCAAAGTGGAAAAAGGTGTTAGGCTCACAGGTTGGGTGTGTATATATTGATGAGGTCAATATCGCAGATATGGAGTTTTTACGTGAAATAACGCACAGATGTAAGTATATGATGACTACATCTAATCCTGATGCACCCGATATTCCAGTATATAAAGAATTTATTAACAGGAGCAGACCATTAAAAAGATATGTAAAAGATTATCCGCCGGAACTTCTTGATGAACTTAAGGAAGAACCGGTAAGGGGATGGGTACACTGGTATTTTACTTTTTATGATAATGCTTCGATGTCAGAAGAGGATATACAGAAAAAGATAGATGCAGTCCCTAAGGGAACTAAGATGTATAAGAATAAGATACAGGGTCTCAGAGGAAAAGCAACAGGCCTTGTATTTTGTAATTTTAATAAAAGACATCATGTAATATCAAAAGAAAACGCCATGAAGTATATAAAAAGAGACAAATGCCAGAAAGAATATTTTGAAATATTCACAAGTGGACTTGATACTGCGTATTCAACACAAAGCCCTGACACTATAGCAATGTCGTTTATAGGAATAACTAATAAAGGCAGATGTATCATATTATCTGAAAGAGTATATAACAATGCTGATATATCAGTTCCTATAGCACCATCTGATACTGTTAAGAATTATATTGACTTTCTTGAACGTAACCGCAGGGAATGGGGAGGTATGGCAAAAAATGTATTTGTTGACAGTGCTGACCAGGCAACTCTTACAGAGCTTGCCAAATATAAAAGACAACATCAGGAATGTATGTATATATTTAATAATGCTTATAAACGTGTTGAAATAATAGACAGGATAATGCTGCAGCTTGGATGGATGATATATGACGATGGAAAGGACAGGAAGCCTGATTATTATATCGTTGATACATGCACACAGTATATTAATGAGCTTGAAGTGTATTCATGGAAAGAAGATAAGGATTGTGAACCGGAAGATGGACATGACCACATGATTAACAGTGTACAGTATGGCTGGATTCCTTACAGAAGCAGGATAGGAACAGATAGAAGCATAACCGGATAGGAGAGTGTGAGAGGTGAATATATTTACAGGTATGGCAGAGAAGATAAAAACCGGAATAAGGACATGGCTGCGCATCCAGCCGGCAATGAATGGAACAATTAACATACAGGAGGTTCTTGATTATGAGGGTAATGCAATAAAGAATCAGATATGGTACAGGGGTGAGAGTGAAGAACTGTCACAGCTATACAGTCAGCTCGATGGCGACAAGACAAGGTTCTGGTCGGCATCCTGTACGGCCGGTATGGAAATCAGGAAGATACATGTAGGACTTCCGGCAATGTTATGTGACATGCTTGCCAGTATTGTTACGGCAGATATGAATGAGATAGATGCAGGAAGCCGTCAGACCGAATGGGATGAGATTGCAAAAGAAAATGATTTTGTTGAGCTTATAAAGCAGGCAATAACAGAAACCCTCTATATAGGAGATGGTGCATTTAAGATATCATTTGATACAGCCCTTAGCCGGTATCCGATACTTGAGTTTTATCCGGGCAATAAGATAGATATTATAAGGGACAGAGGGAGAGTTAAAGAGATAGTATTTAAGACCATATATAACGTTCAAAAACAGGAATATGTGATTCTGGAACATTATGGTATAGGATATATACATTATGAGCTGACAAGGGGCGGTAAGGAATATATATTAAGTGCTGTGCCAGAGCTTGCACACCTTAATGATATTACGTGGAACGATAAGTTTATGATGGCTGTGCCTCTTATGTTTTATAAGTCGGCTAAGTATGAGGGCAGGGGAAAGAGTATATATGATGCTAAGATCGATAACTTCGATGCGCTGGATGAAGCGTGGAGCCAGTGGATGGATGCATTAAGAAAAAACAGAACGAAAGAATATATTCCTGAAAATATGCTTCCAAGAAATCCATTTGATGGAAGTGTATTAAAGCCTAATGCTTTTGACAATGCATATATCAGGATAGATGGGGCAATGTCAGAGGGAAATGTTAATAAGATAGAGCTTGTTCAGGGAGATATACCACATGAAAGTTATCTGTCAACATATATAACGGCTCTTGACCTTTGTTTACAGGGTATTATGAGCCCATCAACATTAGGTATAGATGTTAAGAAGCTTGATAATGCAGAAGCCCAGAGAGAGAAAGAGAAAGCAACCCTTTACAGCAGAAATAACATTGTAGAGCAGTTACATAAGGTCCTTCCAAAGCTTGTTACAGCTACATTTAATGCCATAGATACGCTTAATAAGACAGCTATTAAGGATATAGATATTGATGTGACATTTGGCGAATATGCTAACCCATCATTTGAAAGTCAGGTTGAGACAGTAAGCAAAGCTAAGCAGGGTGGTATTATGAGCATAGAGGCATCTGTTGATGAGCTGTATGGAGATACCAAGGATGATGAATGGAAGCAGGAAGAGATTGCAAGGCTTAAGGCTGAACAGGGAATATCTGAGATGGATGAACCGCAGCTTAATATGCCGGATAACATTGTAGATATTAATGGAGTAGAATAATGCCATCACATATGAATACAGATTATGATATAGGCAAAGCATTTGCCGCCATCGAAGATGAACTTATATCATCCATGATGCGTAATCTTGACCGTCACAGGGCAGAGGAAACCAAGTTAGGATATAACTGGACACAGTGGCAGGTTGATCAGTTAAAATATCTTGAAAAGTATAAGGCTGATAATAAAGAAAAGTATAAAGATAAGTTTAAAGATATCAATTCATCAGTCGATGCAATGTTATCATCGGCAAGAAGTGCAGGCGGAACGGCACAGGAACAGCAGATATTAAAGGCAATAAAAAACGGATTTGAAGCAGCTAAGGACACCGATGGTAAAGGTGTAACGGCTGCTTTTTTCAGGCTTAATACAAGAAAGCTGGAGGCATTGCAGGAAGCTACTAAGAATGATTTAAAGACTGCTGAAAAAGCAATGCTTAGAATGTCAAATGATAAATACAGACAGATAATATATAATGCACAGGTTTATGCAAATACAGGTGCTGGAACTTATGAGAAGGCTGTTGATATGGCTACAAAGGATTTTTTAAAAGCTGGTATTAATTGTATTGAATATAAGAATGGAAGCCGCCACAGCGTAAAGGAATATGCAAAGATGGCAATTAAGACAGCCAGTAAGAGGGCATATCTTACCGGAGAGGGCGAACAGAGGAAAAAATGGGGCATAACAACAGTTATCATGAATAAGCGTGGTAATGCTTGCCCTAAATGCTTACCCTTTGTGGGGAAGGTGCTAATTGATGATGTATGGAGTGGAGGTGATAAAAGTGTTGGTAATTATCCGTTAATGTCGGAAGCGATTAAGGCGGGTCTTTACCACCCTTGAAACCGAATTGCAAAGACAGCCACACAACGTATTTTGCAGACTTAGACGATGATGAAATATCTCCAACATATACAAAAAAAGAACTAAGCCAAATAGAAGACGATTACAGACAAGAACAAAAACAGCAATATGCTAATCGAAAAGTTCGACAGATTGGCTAAGCACTCGTTAGACCCTGATAATAAGAAATTATATGAAGCTAGAAAATCTGAGTGGCAAAATGTAAGATTTAAAACAGGTGAAGTTAATTCAAAACAATATATAGATAGTAAGTTGCCACTGGCAAATTTTATAGCATTACCACAAACAAAGGTTGTAGATGTACTTAGAAAAGAGTCTGATATATGGATAAATGAACTTACTGGTAAAGAAATACACGCAGTACAAAAGTATACATATAATTCAGGTGATAAGAAACCGAATAGATTTTTTGAAAGATTAAATGCAATGCTTCGTGGAGATAGAGAAGAAGATAAAAAACTTAGAGAATATGCAAATATTATATCTGGGGCTTTAGGAAAAAATAGATTAAAGTATGATATTATATGTTATAGAAATATGGAATTTAATCCGTATGAAAAATACCAAGTAGGAGATATTTTTGAAGATAAACAATTTATAAGTACATCAGTTTCGCAACATTCGGCATTAGTAAAAAAGTTTAAAATGATATTTTTAGTTCCAAAGGGTTCAAGAGGTGCATATATAGAACGTATTAGTAAATATCCAAAGCAAAGAGAATTTTTACTTGACAGAAATTGTAAAATGCGTATATTATCAAAGCAAGAAGATAGTATTTTAGTGGAGGTATTACCATGACAAATGAAGACGAAGCATACGAATGGTATTTAGATAGATTATCTATGCCACCTAATCCAGTTCCATTATCAAAAGAAGAATGTGAAGCATATAATAAAGAACACGCATTGCCTGCAAAAGAAGAATTAGATAGAATATTAAAAGATGCAGGAGTATTATAGTTATTAGCCACCAGTCAAAAAGATTGGTGGTATTTTTATACCCAATTTTAAGAAAGTGAGGACAAGACAGTATGAAAAAACTATTTATTAGCCAGCCTATGGCAGGTAAAACAGACGAGGAAATAAAAGAAACAAGGAAAAAGGCAATAGAATATGCAGAGCTGCTATTAGGTGAGAAAGTAGAAGTTATAGAGTCTTTTTTTGAAGGAGCACCAGCAGAAGCTAAGCCATTGTGGTTTTTAGGAAAATCAATAGAACTTCTATCACAGGCGGACGTTGTATATTTTGCTAAAGGCTGGGATAAGGCTAGAGGTTGCAAAATAGAACATCAGTGTGCAGTAGCATATAATATTAAGAGAATTGAAGATTAGATTAAATAAACAGCCATAGAGCTGTTATTTTTATACATAAGTTGCACCGGTGCAACAGAAAGGACTGCATATGTTTAAAAGATATTCATCACCACCAGAGCCTGTGAAAAAAGAAAAATCACAATCTGAAATATTTATGGAAGATGGTGATTTTGTAATGACACAGCTTAAAAGGCACGTATTAATGTTACAGAATAGATTAACAATGGGAATGTATCAGGGTGATTTAGATATTAAACTATATCATCAGGCTATAATGGATACTTTATATGAAATAGAAGAAAGGAAGAAATAAGCACGCATAGCAAACGCTGTGGGTGTTATTTTTATGTCCAAAACTTAATGACACTAAACTTTAGGAAAATGCCGACGGGCTATAAACGGAAAGGAGGCACGCAGATGAAAGAATTAAAGTTAAATTTACAATTCTTTGCAGAAAGTGGAGAAGGTAACAGCGACCAAAATGCTGGAGACAACAATCAAGGGCAGCAGAACAATCAACAGTCAATCGACTATACTAAAATACAAAATATGATTGATACTGCAACAGCCAAAAAAGAAAACGCAGTACTTAAAAGCTATTTTCAACAGCAAGGCTTATCAGAAGACGAGATTAATCAAGCCATAACAGCTTTTAAGCAGAATAAACAGCAGCAGACGGATGAACAGAACAATGTAAATGCCGGACTTAAGAGTGAACTGGTTGTGGCACAGCAGATGGCGGAACAGGCACAGATAGAACTTGCAGCTACAAAAGTAGCAATGACACTTGGCATAGCTGCCAAGACGCTTCCATATGTCCTTAAAATGGCTGACTTTACCAAAGCTAAAGGTAATGATGGGAAGATATCAGAAGATAATATCAAGGCAGCACTTGAACAGGTGGTTAAGGATGTGCCGGCACTTAAACCGGAAAAAGAAAACAATGCCGGTTTTAGGATAGGTGCCGGACAGCAGCAGGGCGGCAGCTCTGACAGTAACAATGTAAACATTCCACAGAAAAGATGGAACAGATTCAATAATTAAAGAAAGGTTAAATAAGGTGAAATCATGGCATTAAATTACGCAGAACAGTGGAGTCCGGAGCTTCTTGAAATTCTTATACAGGAGACACTTACATCACCATTTATTACAAGCAATGTAAGGTGGTTAGATGCTAAAACATTTCATTTTACACAGATGAGTGTATCAGGTTATAAGAATCATAAAAGAAGCGGAGGATGGAACGCAGGGGAATATGCACAGACAGACCATCCATATACAGTAACCCATGACAGAGATATTGAGTTTATGATTGATAAGGCAGATGTTGATGAGACTAATCAGACAGCATCTATACAGAACATTTCACGTATATTTGAACAGACACAGGTAGCACCGGAGACCGATGCATTGTTTTATTCAAAGGTTGCACAGGCAGCACAGAAAACAGAACTGTATCACTCTGAAACACCGGCATCAGAATACACAGCAGAGAACGTATTTTCTAAGCTTAAGGCTATATTAGCAAAAGGCAAGCTTAGAAGGTATAAGTCTAAAAATGCACTTATTGTATTTATAGATTCGTTTATTATGGATCTGCTTGAGGTGTCAAAGGAGTTTACACGAAAGATTGAGATGACGCAGATTGCTGAGGGCGGAATGGGTATCGAGACAAGAGTTACTGATATTGACGGTGTAACACTTATGGAAGTTGTGGATGATGACAGATTCTATGACAGGTTTAACTGGGAGCCGAAAGAGGGAGGATTTGAACCGCTTAAGTCTAAGTATGTTCTTACAACTGATGAGGATGTGGTTACAGGAAAGACATATTATACAAAGGGGGATACGTATACTGTTGTAGCAAAGCCTAACAAGTCAGGTATTGGCTCTTATTATGAAAAGATTGTACAGGGGTCACATAAGATTAATGTTCTTGTGGCATGTGGTCTTACATGTAAGACGGTTCCTAAGATTGCAAGTATTTACAGTTTTGCTCCGGGAGCACATACCAAAGGTGATGGATATCTGTATCAGAACCGTAACCTTAGTGATGTATTTGTATTCCCTAATGGCAAGGATGGTAAGGTTGATTCTGTATTCGTTGATGTAGATCCTGCAGAAGATATTGAAGAGTGAGCCTATGGTATATGCAAGTAAAGAACAATATCTTAGTGAACACCGTATTATACCTGATGAACAGATAGAAAAAAGGTTGAAGCAGGCGGGGCGGCATATCGACTCGCTTACCTTTAACCGGATTAAGTCAAGAGGATTTGACAATCTGACAGAGTTCCAGCAGGCAATAATTATAGATGTCTGCTGTGATATGGCTGATTTTGAGTATGAAAATGAAGACATGATTAACTGTGTACTGCAGAATTATTCAATTAATGGGGTATCAATGCAGTTTGGCAGCAGTTGGAATGTTATGGTCAGAAATGGAATTGCTATTAAGAAAGATATTTTTCAGGAACTGTGCCAGACCGGATTATGCAGTCTTGTGCTTGGGAGGTGGTAAACATGAGGTATCCATGTCTGATATTAAAGAGCATGTGCAGAACAGATATCCATGTGGAGATAGAGCAGGAAGGCATTAATGTATATGGTGAACCTTTAGAGACTGTAAGCTGGGATGGCAGGTGCAATTATCAGGACAGCGGTAAGACAGTACTTACCGCTGAAAAGAAACTTATACAGCTGGAAGGATGTGCCCTGATACCGGGAGATATAGCACCGAAACTTGCTGTCCTTACAAAGGGAACTATTGTCGTATCAGGACATACCAGACAGATTTATAAGGGAACCAAGTGCCGTAATCCGGATGGTACGGTTAATTATACAAGACTGGATGTGATGTAATGGCATATAAATATGTTAAGTCAACGGTAAAATTAAATATGCAGGGAATAAAAAAGCTTAATGATAATGCGGTAAAAGCTCTTGAAATGACAGCAGAGGCTCTGCATACAGATATAGTACAGGCTGAGGTCATGCCGTTTGACAGTGGTGAATTACAGCAGGAAGCTACATTTGTTGATGTTTCTGATTCTAAAGATGGCAGGGCAAGAATTGTATCATCAACACCTTATGCGAGAAGATTATATTTTCATCCGGAATATGATTTCCAGAAATATGAAAATGCATTTGCCGGAGGCGAATGGTTTAATCCGTGGCTTAAGGGCGGTGGAGTACATCAGGATGATGCAAAGAAATATTACAGTAAAATCTTAAAAAGGTTGAACAGGAGCTGAGTATGTTATTTTTAAGTGAAGTAAGGGACTGTATAGCACAACTTGGAATTGTGGATAATGAGCATGTATATTCAGGCAGGCTTGACAGCAAGAAAGATGAGAGTATAGGCGTATATAATAACAGGCGTGGAAGTCCTAAAATAAATACTGTAGGCGGTGATAAGCTGCGTTCTTATTCTGTTAAAGCAATAAGTATTCTTATACATTGGAATAAAAGACAGCGTGATACAGAGCGTAAGGCATATGAAGTATATACTGTACTTAGTAATATACGCAATGTGACTGTTAATGGAAAGAGAATACTGTTTACTGACATGAAGATGGAAGAGCCTGTGGATGTAGGAACGGATGATAATGGTATATATGAAATGGTAATTGAGTTAGATTTTTATTATGAAAGGCAGGAAGCAGAATGAAAGAAAATGCAAATATAGCAGGATATAATGCAGAAGCAACAGCCCTTACAGGTGTGAGCCCTACAAATACAATTCAGTTTGGTGTATGCACATCGGGCAGAAAGAGTGCTGATACAGCAGAAACTATAACAACAACAATTGTAAAGGATGCAGAGAGTCTTAGCATTTCTATAGATAATGGAATAGAAGAATGGAATCCAATGGACCAGGGCGGCTGGGTCAGAAGACTTATGACATCTAAGTCACTCAGCATGTCAATGGGTGGAAAGCGTAACTATGGTGATCCGGGAAATGATTATATTGCAGGTCTTGCAACTAAGAACGGACAGGATTGTAATTCGTGGTTATCAATTATATTTCCTAATCTTGACCAGCTTATAATTCCATGCGTTATAAGTGTTACATCACTCGGAGGTGACAGCACAGCCGTTAATGCACTGGAATGGGAAGCACAGTCAGATGGTAAACCTACATATATTGTGCATGCATAATTTGATATTGATATTTAAGTATTTAAGCAGAGAAAGGAAAAAATATGGCAAATAAAGCAGATTTTCAATTAATAGATATTTCAATGAAGATAACTAATACACTTCCGGTATTAAAGATAACAGATGAACTTACAGTAACGATTAATAACAGAAAGAGTGTTGTGCTTAATCTTCAGGCTATGGCAAAGCAGCTGGAAGAGGAAAGGGATGAGCAGACACAGCTTGTATTTATGAATAAAGCATTGAACATGCTTATAGGAGAAAAGAATACACATGCTGTTGAGGATATGGATCTGCCAATGCCTGAATACAGAATTATATATGAGACTATCCTCTCCATAGCTGCCAGTACCTATGGAGAGGATACACCCAGCAGATAGGGAAGCATATTATGATTTATTTGATGACTGGAATCTTATCGAAGCAAGTTTTTTAAAACAGTATGGAATAAGATTAAGGAATGATGATGATATGTCATATCAGGAGTTCTGTTCTCTTCTGTCGGGAATTATGCCGGATACGCCACTGGGGCAGATTGTGGCAATACGCTCGGAAAAGGATTCTAAGAAGATTAAAAATTTTACAAAAGAGCAAAAGAGAATATGGCGGGAATGGCGTATGAATGTGAAGAAGAGAGATAAAAATGGAATATCGGAGGGTAACAGGAAGCTGCTTGAGATGCAGCAGTGGTTAAAGAATACATTTTCATAATATAGACAGATAAAGAAATTATCTTAATAAAGAATCGTGCGGTCTGAAAAGGTGCATGGTTCTTTTTTTGTTTGAGAGAGGGGAGGTGTAAAGAACAGTGGAGGGAACAAAAGCAGCCGATGTGTATCTTGACCTGGGTATTGATACAGGGCAGTTAGTTAAGGAAATTAATAAATCCATAGAAGATATAAGTAATCAGTTTACTAAAATTAATAAAGAATTTACAACACAGATGTCGGATATGGTAAATAATGTGACTGGCAACATAAATAAGCAATTCACCAAAACGACCAAAGGTATGGGAAAGCAGATGTCCCAGATAGCAGATGCAGGCGGCAATGCCGGGAAAAAGGCTGTCGGCATGTTTGAAAATATAACAAAAAAACTACCGGCGGTGCTGGGTACTGCGGCAATTGGTTCATTTGTAAAGTCATGTGTTGATATGGGGTCAGATATTACAGAAGTACAGAATGTGGTTGATACAGCTTTTGGAAGTATGAGCACACAGGCAGACGAATTTGCCAAAAGCTCGATGGAAAGGTTCGGTCTGTCTGAGCTGTCAGCCAAGAGGTATATGGGTGTATTCGGTCAGATGAGCTCGGCAATGGGTGTGACCGGAAAGGATGCACTTAAGATGGCTGAGAATGTAACAGCACTTACCGGTGATGTTGCCTCATTTTATAATCTTGGAACAGATGAGGCATATACTAAAATGAAGTCTATATGGACCGGTGAGACAGAGACACTTAAGGATCTGGGCGTTGTAATGACACAGACCAATCTTGATCAGTATGCTCTTAATAATGGATTTGGTAAGACTACAGCTAATATGACGGAGCAGGAAAAGGTTATGCTCCGTTACCAGTATGTTACCAGTGCATTGTCTAACGCAAGTGGAGACTTTTTAAAGACACAGGACAGCTGGGCTAACCAGACGAGAATATTAACATTAAGGTTTGAACAGTTAAAGGCATCACTGGGTAAAGGTTTTATTGCATTATTTACACCTATTGTCAAAGCTGCCAATGTTGCACTTGCGGCATTGCAGAAGTTAGCGGACGGTTTTGCAAGCTTCATATCAATGCTTACAGGGGCGGATCTTTCAGCTTCCACAGGAAGTATAGCGGAATCAGCAGCAGAACTTGCCGGAGTATCAGACAGTATAGGAGATGTAGGAGACAGTGCCACCGGAACAGCCTCAGACGTAGCAGGAATAGGAGATGCGGCGGCAGAGTCAGCCAAAAAGATAGAGCGTTCTCTTGCAGGATTTGACCAGATAAACAAGCTTACTGATAATTCAGATGATGGCAGTTCAGATAGCGGAGGCGGTTCTTCTGGTGGAGGTGGCAGTGGTTCGGGAGCAGCTAAATCAGCCACTAATGCTGCCAATGAAATAAGTAAGGCAGCAGACAGCCTTACCGGATTTAAAAAACTTGTGGATGAGCTTGCAGATAAATTTAAAACAGGGTTTAAAGAAGGACTTGGTGAGGATTTTGATGCAAGTATAGAGCGTTCTAAAGGGCATATTGAAAGCATCAAAAATAGTCTTATAGATATATTTACAGATACCAAGGTAACTGCTTCAGCAAGAAAAATGGCGGACAGCATTGCTTTATCATTAGGGAAGTTATGTGGTTCTGTTACAAGCATAGGTATGACTGTTGGTGAAAATCTTCTTGGAGGGTTTGATAATTATCTTTCTAAAGATTCGGATTATATCAAAAACAAGCTTGTGAATATATTCGATGTAAATGCAGAACTGGCTGATACACTTGGTGACTGGTATATGTTTCTGGCAGATGTAGCTGAGGTATTCAGAAGCGATGATGCTAAAGCTATAACAGGTGATATAGCCGGAATATTTTTAAATGGTTTTTTTGAGGTTACGGAAATATGCGGTAAATTAAGTACAGATATATCAGGCCTTATTACAAAACCATTTATTGAAAATAAAGATGCCATAAAGCAGGCAATGGCAGATACACTTGAGCCTGTAAGAAAGATATTTGATGAATTAGAACAGTCATTTACTGAATTATGTACACATTTTTCCACAATGTATGATGAACATATAAAACCTATGTTTGATAAGCTTACAGAAGGCTTATCAAAGCTTGTGGGAGCTGTTGTTGATGTTTATGATAAATATATAGTACCCATATTGGACAGGCTTTCTGAAAGGGCTGTTAAGCTTATTAATGAAGATCTGCAGCCAATGGCAGAGGCAATAGCTGACTTTATCGGAAAAGCTGCCGATCTGATTGGTGATTTGTGGCATAACGTACTTGAACCATTATTTGAATGGCTGGCGACTAATGTTCTTCCTGTACTTACTCCGGCATTAGAAACAATTGGAAATATTGTTCTTGATGTTTATGGTGTTATAAGTAAGGTTATAACTAGAATCATAGAAATATTCAGTGGTGTTATTGATTTTCTTGATGGTGTTTTCACAGGCGACTGGAAGAAGTGTCTTGACGGACTTGTGGAAATATTAAAGGGGATAATAAAGAGTATATGGTCGGTTGTTGAGGGGATTGTAAATATCATTATAGACCTTGTAAGTGGTTTCGTGGACCAAATAATTGAGTTTATGAAAAGATGCTGGAATGGAATATGTGATGTCTTCAGCAATGCTGCAGAATGGTTTACGGATATTTTCAATAAAGCATGGGATGGTATAAAAGGAGCTTTTGACAGTACAGCAGATTTTTTTGGCGGTATATGGGATGGAATTAAAAATACATTCAGTAATGTTACTGACTGGTTCAGAGATAAATTCTCCGAGGCATGGCAGGCTGTAAAGGATGTATTCAGTTCAGGAGGCGAAGTATTTTCAGGTATTAAGGATGGAATATTATCAGGGTTAAAAGATGTTGTAAATGGTCTTATAGGCGGAATTAATGATGTTGTATCAATTCCATTTAATGGATTAAATTCTGCGCTTGATAAGTTAAGGGAACTTAGCATTCTTGGAGCTGAACCTTTTGGTTGGCTGCCTTCAATATCTGTACCGAGTATTCCTATGCTTGCCCAGGGCGGTTATGTTAAAGCCAATACCCCTCAGCTTGCAATGATTGGTGATAACCGCCATCAGGGTGAAGTTGTAGCACCGGAGGACAAGTTAAAAGCTATGGCATTAGAAGCAGCACAGATGAGCAGTGGAGGTGCGTTAATGGCAGAAGCTATAAGTATACTTAAGCAGATACTTAAGATACTTGAAAATCTGGATCTTGACATACAGATTGATGGAATGAGCCTTAAGAAGTACATAGTAGACAAGATTAACAAGAATACAAAAGCTACAGGAAAATGTGAAATTATAACATAACAAAAGCCGGCTGTATTTATAAGCAGCCGGCTTTTTATGTGGAAAGAGGTATAT
>ERZ1034691.1565-NODE-1565-length-14415-cov-18.671518_pt1 | contig 14415 bp, 15 predicted proteins | sample MGYA00520638_ERZ1034691 | MGnify/ENA primary metagenome ERZ1034691 (study PRJEB33766, sample SAMN09781763) | gut metagenome | biome: gut microbiome | host: Homo sapiens | place: Madagascar | study: EMG produced TPA metagenomics assembly of the PRJNA485056 data...
CCACACAGATGAAGGCAACCGGTGAGGTTATGAGTATCTGCAATAACTTCGAGGGGGCACTGATGAAGGCCATCCGTTCCCTGGAGCAGCATGTGGACTGTCTGCGCAGTTATGATTTCAGCGCTTTGTCTGTGGAGGAACTGTTAGAGCGTCTGAAGATCGTGGATGACCAGAGAATCTATGTGATTGCTGAAGCAATCCGTAAGGGTATCAGTTATGAACAGATCCACGACATTACAAAGATCGACCTGTGGTTCATTGACAAGATTGCCATTCTGACCGAGATGGAGCATGCACTGGAGACACAGCCTCTGACAGTGGATCTGCTGAAGGAAGCCAAGAGAATCGAGTTCCCGGATAACGTCATCGCAAGACTGACCGGCAAGACCGAGGAAGAGATTAAGAAGATGCGTTATGACAACGGCATTAAAGCTGTCTACAAGATGGTAGATACCTGTGCCGCAGAGTTCGCAGCTTCTACTCCTTATTATTACTCCGTATTCGGCGGCGAGTGCGAAGCCAAGGAGACCACCGGACGCAAGAAAGTCCTGGTACTGGGTTCCGGTCCTATCCGTATCGGACAGGGTATCGAGTTCGACTATTGTTCCGTACATGCTACCTGGGCATTTTCCAAGGCAGGCTATGAGACCATTATCATCAACAACAACCCGGAGACTGTAAGTACCGACTTCGATATTGCGGACAAGCTGTATTTCGAGCCTTTGACTCCGGAAGATGTGGAATCTATCGTAAATATCGAGCATCCTGATGGTGCTGTGGTACAGTTCGGCGGACAGACCGCTATCAAGCTGACCGAGAGCCTGATGAAGATGGGCGTGCCCATCTTGGGCACCAAGGCGGAGGATGTAGATGCCGCTGAGGACAGAGAACTGTTCGACAAGATTCTGGAAGAGACCGAGATCCCCCGTGCAGCCGGCGGTACTGTATACACCGCAGAGGAAGCTAAGGCGGTTGCTAACAGACTGGGCTATCCCGTACTGGTGCGTCCTTCCTATGTATTGGGCGGACAGGGCATGCAGATCGCTATCTCCGATGAAGAGATCGAAGAATTCATGGAGATCATCAACCGTATCGCACAGGATCACCCGATCCTGGTAGATAAGTATTTACAGGGTAAGGAGATCGAGGTTGATGCTGTATGCGACGGTACCGATATCCTGATCCCCGGTATCATGGAGCATATCGAGAGAACCGGTATCCACTCCGGAGACAGTATCTCCGTATACCCGGCTCCGACCATTGATAAAGTAGTAAAAGAGAAGATCGCAGAGTACACCAGAAGACTGGCAAAGGCACTGCATGTCAAGGGACTGATCAATATCCAGTTCATTGCCATCGGTGAGGAAGTATATGTCATTGAGGTTAACCCCCGCTCTTCCCGTACCGTACCTTATATCAGCAAGGTAACCGGTATTCCTATCGTGGATCTGGCGACCGAAGTGATCATCGGCAAGACCATCCGTGAGCTTGGCTACAAGCCCGGCTTACAGCCTGAGGCAGAGTATTTTGCCATCAAGATGCCCGTGTTCTCCTTCGAGAAGATCCGCGGTGCCGAGATCAGCTTAGGACCGGAGATGAAGTCTACCGGTGAGTGCCTGGGTATTGCCAAGAGCTTCAACGAGGCACTGTATAAGGCATTCCTGGGAGCAGGTGTAGAACTGCCCAAGTATAAGAACATGATCATCACCGTAAAGGATGCGGATAAGGGAGAAGCAATCGAGATCGGAAGACGCTTCGAGAAGCTGGGATACACCATCTATGCTACCAGAAGTACCGCAGCAGCTCTGAATGAGGCAGGTGTGAAGGCGAGAAAGGTCAACAAGATCTCTCAGGAATCCCCGACTGTTATGGACCTGATCCTGGGACACAAGATCGACCTTGTCATCGATACCCCTACCCAGGGCCGCGACAAGACCAGAGACGGCTTCCTGATCCGCCGTACCGCTATCGAGACCGGTATCTACTGCATCACCGCAATGGACACCGCCAATGCTCTCGTGACCAGCATGGAGCATATGAACGATTGCAAGGAACTGACACTGGTGGATATTGCACAGCTGTAAAATAGTAAATAGAAACGTATCAGAACAGTGGAGCTGCGAAAGTGGCTCCACTGTTTATGTTTATGACAGAAAATGTGGACGTAAAATAAAATCTGTGAGAAAAGCACATAATAGGCGTATGGTAAATATTGTATGATCGCAAGCCTGTATCCCGCAGGCGGATTGGAGTCTCATGTTAGAAGAACATTACCCTTTTGTCGCACAGCCCTTGCCCTACGAATATGATGCCCTGCTTCCGGTACTGGATGAGGAGACACTGCATTTTCACCATGATAAGCATTATCAGACCTATGTGGACAAGCTGAATGCAGTTCTTGCGGATTATCCTCAGTTACAGCAAATGACCTTGACGGAACTGCTCACTTCGGAGGATAATAAACTTGCATCCTTACAGAAGGAAGCACGGGAAAGCATTCACAATAACGGTGGCGGTGTATACAATCATCAGCTGTATTTTGACAGTATGCGAAGCCCGGCAGGGCAGGAGCCTTGTGGAGCACTGGCGGAGGCATTGATCCGTGATTTCGGATCGGTGAGACAATGGAAAGAGCAGATGTCGCAGGCTGCCGAGGGAGTATTCGGTTCCGGCTGGACATGGCTTGTAAGTGATCAGGACGGCACCCTTATGATCCTGACCACAGCGAACCAGGATGTGCCGGATCTGAGATTGTATACACCGATATTGCTGATAGATGTGTGGGAACATGCCTATTATTTACAGTACCGGAACCGCAGACCGGATTATGTGCAAGGGTGGCATAAGCTCATCCACTGGAAAAAAGCGGAGAGACGTTATGAACAGGTTCTCGGTAGGTTGGAAAGTGTAGCCGGTGAGGCGGAAAAACTGCAGAATGATGGCAACACGGCAGAAAGAAATGGTTGATAAAAATAACAGATAGAAACGGCCGATAGCGCAGAAGACCGTGGAACAGAAAGAGGAAATGAAAATGGAGAACAGAACGATCATAAAAAAAGAACAGGTAGAGACCGTCTATGACAGCAGATTCATCAAGGTATTTGATCTGCAATATGAGCCGGGAAAACATTATTTTGATGCAACCAGAAGAGTAAAAGATAATCTCGCGGCGGTAAAAAGCGACGAAGAATTCAAACAGATGCTGCCGGATGCGGTGAGCTGTGTCGTGATCCTGAAAGTTAAGGATCAGGAGCCGAGACTCTGCTTAAGCCGTGAGTATCGCTATCCTGCGGGACAGTTCCTGCTAAGCGTTCCGGCAGGACTGTTGGACCCGGAGGATGCGGCACAGGAAAATCCGGTGTTTCATGCTGCCATCCGGGAATTGCGGGAAGAGACCGGCATCACACTGGAAGAAAGTGACAGTATCCGTCTGGTGAATCCCCTGGTATTCAGCACCCCGGGCATGACGGACGAGAGCAATGCACTGGTGCAGATCACGCTGAACCGGGAAGAAATGCCGAAGGTAAGCCAGGATGGTGCCGTTGGCACGGAATGCTTTGACGGCTTTTTATTGGTGACCCAAGAAGAAGCACAGAAAATCCTAAAAGACGGCGTGGATGATCAGGGACTTTTCTATCCCTTATATACCTGGGCAGCACTGATGTGCTTTGTAACGGGAATGTGGGAATAAGGGAGCCTATCCCCGGAGCGTTATCACCGTGTGGAAGGTCAGAGTAGCATCGTTATAGTACATTTGGATATCCCCGTGGTATTTTTCGCAGATCTTGCGGATGCTTTTCAGTCCGAAGCCGTGAGAACGCTTATCCGCTTTGGTAGTGGCTGGATCTGCCGCATCTTTTTTAAAAGGGTTTACGCGGCAGGAATTGACCACTGTGATCAGAACAAAAGGTGTATTTTCCCGCTTGCTGCCATTGACTTCGATATAAGCGTCGGGAACTTTCCCGGCAGCTTCCATGGCATTATCCAGCAAATTGCAAAAAAGAGAAGTAAGGTCACTGTCCGGCAGAAAATGCAGTACACCACTGCGGATGTCAGCGGTAAAACTGATTCCCTGTTCAGTACACTGCCGCCTGTACCTTGCCATAATGGCGTTCAGAAGTTCGTTGTCGCAGATGCGGGCGGACTCTTTAAAATCCGAAGAGAGAAGCAGTTCGTTAATATAGGCGTTGACTTTTTCCGGGGCATTCTGCTCGTTCAGAGATGCAATGGATTGCAAATGCTTCTTAATATCATGAATGAGAATTGCCTGGTTTTCGCTCTGCGAAAGCAGCATCTTATAATATTCCGTAAAATCTGTTTCCTTCTGCAGTAACAGCTGCACCTCTGTATATTTCCGATTTTTTTCCCGATTGTACTGATTGATTCCAAATACCAGCAGATTCATAAGTAACAGGAAAAAGGCACTGAGAGAGATCATCCGGTTCGTCCCGGGAGTCAATGTATACTGATCACCCATTCCCACAAAAGTAAGCATGATGAATACCGATGTGACGGGAATGATCATCAGCAGCAAAACAGAACTATCGTAAGGATCCGCTGTTTTCTGCAGACTTTTGAACAAATGCGTAAGCAGATAAATGACTGCAAAAAAGGAGATCTTGCTGCACAGGATAAAAAGAATCGTATTGTGAAGCGAATCCATCTGCATATAAAAATGGGGCGCGGTCCGGGCGATGATACTATATACGATCAGCTCGCACATCCCCATGACAGCGGCGAGCAATGTGGAATGGAAGGCAGCTGCGCGCCATTTGACATCGTATTGTGTGACCAGAAACAGAAAATTAGCCAACAAATATAAAAGCATATTCAGCCATTTGATATTAAAAAAGGCTGTCGCACACAGGCAGATATACAAAAGGCTCAGCACGATAAGCCTGCCGGACAGGGAACGTTTCGGAGAAAATAGCCGGCTGGCATATTGCAGGAGAATGATGGCTTCTACCAGAAATGCAAAAATAATAGAAAAAACACTTTCCATAAATTACCTCGTACTTTCCAGATAGAGAAGATAGGCTTCCTTAAAGGCGCTGTATTTCCGTTTCGTCAGATAAGCGTCAAACTGATTGTTTGCCAGATGCACCAGCATACGGTCGAAGTCGGTAATGTGCTCATAGTTGACAATAAAACTCCGGTGCGTCTGAAAAAAGCGGTTGGAAGGCAGCAGCTCCAGCCAGTATGGCATGGTATGGATGGATTCAAAGTCCTGCGTCGTGGTGTGGACGATCACTTTTTTCCCCTGTGCTTCCACCATAATGATAGAAGAGACCGGAAGAACGTGTACGCCCTGCCTGGTCTCAATAGGCACCTTCACCAGTCTGGAATGATACAGATCCAGAGCGTCCTTCAGATTCCGGAACAGACGCTGCCTGTCTATGGGCTTGGACAGATAACGGAATACATGGAACCGCATGGCTTCATCCAGATATTCGGAATAAGAAGTAATAATAAAAATGATAATATCTTTCTCTTTCTTTTTCAGTTCATTTCCTACATAGATTCCGTCAAGCCCTGGCATCTCGATATCGAGAAACAGGATATCCTTGTCGCCCGGATCCGCAAGCAGGGACTCCCCGTCTGAAAAGCAGACGATCTCCGGACATTTCAGGTGTAGATGACTGAAATAGCTTTTCAGATATTTTTGCAGTTTTTCTACGATCAGTAAATCGTCATCGCAAATAAGAATACGCATCTTATACTCTCCATTCATTGATGCCTACGGATTGTTCCGTGCCAGACATGTGCCGCTGGCATCATTATATAATAAGAAAAACCAAAATAGAATGTCGTTTTCGCCCATTTTTGCCTTAGTTTTTGCTTTTCGGTTCGGAAGGGATGTCTCGTTTTTTGAAATATGCTATTCTGAAAATGCAAATAAGTATAAATCAACTTAAGTATAAATCTTCAATGGATTTGTAACAAATAGCGCAAGATCTTTCGTTATGGTTAACAAATGGGAGGGTTGCCGCTTACTCAATTGCGTTTCCGATTGCTCAATTGTATAATGATATTATCAGCAAGTATAATTAAGGAGCAAAGACATCATGCAGAAGGAGCAATTTGGTATACTGCTTACGACTTTAAGGAAGAAAAACGGGATCAGCCAGAAAGAGATGGCAGAGCGGCTGTCGGTCTCTACTTCGGCGGTAAGTAAATGGGAACATGGCAAAAATCTTCCGGATATGACGATGCTTGGCAGCATCGCGGAGACCCTTCAGGTATCCTGTGATGAATTACTGAATCCGGAAAAGACATTGGAGCGATTAGCGAATTCCGAACCGCAGAAAGAAGCCCTCCCGAAGAAAAAGCACACACGGGTCGTAAAAATTGCTGTTTTGGTAGGAATACTGGTGATCGCTGCAGGAATCCTTCTGGGATATATGATAAAGCACAGAGAACCTGTATATCAGCAGATAGGCACAAGATATATCGATGATCCGGACTGGGGATATACATATGAAATTTCGTATGTGGTAAAAGGTGAAGTGACGGGTAGGAGCATTAATGAGTATTTGGAAGAAGTGAGAAATGAGATGAACCGGGAAGAACTTGGTACCAATGTTGTCAAGACTTCATATTACAGGAACAAAGAAGACGCCCTGGCGTGGAAGGAAACGGATATGAGGGGATATACATTCCTGAATGTAGAATGAAAGGAGCAGCTATGAAGAAAATTTTTTCAAATTACTACAAAATTATTTTGTCGGTTGTGATCCTGATTGTCCTGGTGGCACTAAAGGAGGATTATAAAACTTCTTTTGATGGGATGAGCGGAGTCCGGACGGTGGTACGCATGCTGCTCTATACGGCATGGGGATTCCTGCTGGCGACAAGGACCAGACGGGAAAAAGCAAAAGGTGCGGAATATGTTGCTTTTGCCGTTGTCTGTTTGGCAGCAATCAATCTGTTAATCCCCATCTGGAGCTTCCAGATAGCGTTTTATGCTTTTGTCGCAGGTGTTCCGGGACTCTATTTTATGGTATTTATTCTGACCGGAATATTAGGCGGCTACTTATGGGGACCGAAGGGCTGAGGAGCAAAGGATATTATGCAGAAAGAACAATTCGGTATTCTACTTACGACTTTAAGAAAGAAAAACGGAATCAGCCAAAAGGAAATGGCAGATCGGCTGTCAGTCTCTGTTTCTGCGGTTAGTAAATGGGAGCATGGGAAAAACCTTCCGGATATGACAATACTTGGAAACATCGCGGAGATTCTTCAGGTATCCTGTGACGAATTGATGAATTCGGAAAAGACGTTAGAGAAACTGACGAATTCCGAAGTTCCGGAAGAAGATGCGGAGAAAAAGCATAGCCGGATCCTAAAAATTGCAGTCCTGGCAGGGATCGTCGTGATCGTCTTAGGTATGGTTCTGTTATATATGGCTGTCTGTGGAAAAGCGGATTTTGAACAGGTGGGTGCAAGATATATCGATGATCCGAACTGGGGAAAAGTATATGATATCGCGGCAGTGGTGCATGGAAGAACAGAGGAGGATCTTCTGATAACGTACATGGAAGAAGTAAAGGCACAGGTAAAAGAAGGACCGGAACTGGGGACGAACATTGTCAGAATCACTTATTTTAAGAAAAAGAGTGATGCCCTAAAATGGGAAAATCCGCAAAGTTACAGCTATATTTTTCTGGATGCAGAGTAGAGTGATAGACGTAATTGCATAATGACTTTTAGTAATTCTACTGGAAAATATTATAGGGTTGGCTAACACAGAAACGGAGGGCAATCTAGAATGAAAAAGAGAAGTGCATTTTTATTGAGTATATTGATTTTTGCGTTATGTGGATGTGGATCAGAAGAGACAGATCGGGATTGCCCTCCTTACTTTCAAACGATTCTTCAAGAATTTACAACTGATTGGATGGATTATAGTGTTGGAGGACATCCCACATCATCACTGATGGAGGCTTTGTGCGATAGCGGTGTGACAAATGGTGGAAGAGAAGAAAATGGACTGTTCATCAGTTACATAGAATATGAAAAGGATACAGAACCGGAATTTGTATTTTTCCGTCTGAAGGAGCTGCTTACAGATGCGGAGGCAGACGAATGGGACTGGGCATCGGCAGGGGCTTTTCTTGATGAGGAGCAGGGCAAAACCTACCTTTGTTATTATGATTTTAATGACTTAACGAACGCCGGGGAACGGGATCCACAGCTGATCCTGGTGGAATTCGATACGGAAGATCCGGAGAACTATCAGGCAACCCCGTACGCCGTGGAACCGAGAAATATTTTTAGTTGGTACTGTGAGGGTTACCGGATCGGAGATGACTTATACATTGCAGGGCAGGAAGAATTAGGAGCGATCGATCTGAACACGAAGGAGTTCCGCTATTGCAGGGAGGAAAAATCCTGGGCAGAAGAATATGCACAGAAGGTGTATGGAGAGGGATCCTATTATCTGCGGGCTTTCCGTGGAATTTTGGAACAGGATGATGTGACGGTCTATTCGGCGGAGGTGGCAGAAGCCATCGATGTGCCTGCAGTGGGAATGGTATTCGTCGCTGTCCGGGGGAATCAGCCAATTGCATACATGAGTGTTGATCTGACGGCGGAAGATATTACACAGGGTGTAAAGACAGCAACAGCTGAGTAGAATGACGGAGGTGCCTATGGATAAAAAATGGATTGTGGGTCTGATGATTTTAACAGCATTATGGGCAATGACCGGTTGTGGGAAGCAGGAGATGATCCGTTGTGAATACACAAATGAGACAGCAGGGTTTACCTTAAGCATAGACAGACCGGTAGAATGGACAGCGAAGCTTCAGAAAGGGTGGTCTGCGACCGAGACAGAGGAAGCCAGCCCGGACGAGGGAATCCGGATTTATACGGATGACAGCCAGGAGAGCAGTATCTATTTTTGTAACAGTTTTTCTCCGTATTATGCAGGTGATGAAAATAATCTGGAGACCGTAGAAGTGAATGAGGAACTTACGGCGCTTCATGGAATCGAAACAAGCGGTGAATGGATAAGCGAATCCTATGTTTTTAAAGGGGATTTCACCGGTCAGGGATTCTATAACATTACCATCTCTATGTCACAGAAGGATTATAAAAAATACAAAAAAATTATCTCACAGATGGTTGCCAGTTGCCAGATCCGTGAATGGGAGCCGGAGAATGCAACGGTATCGGAAAGCATTGAAAATGTAGAAAATACAGAAAATAATGATTTGACAATTCGGGGAACGCTGTTGGACAGAGAGAGCGAGAGTGCTGTCTATAACGATATCACCGGACTGTTAAATGAAAGATATGATTTGTTGAACGAGTTATTAAGTGCGTGGGATTCCACGGTAGACAGCAAGGACAGCATTTCCGTAGATCTGCCAGATGGCCGGGAAACGGTAATGTACCGTGTGAAGGTGGCGGACTCCTGGGAGTATTATGAACAAAAGGCTGAAAATATCTATGATGATATTTATATACAGGAAGTTTTTACCCCTTACTACCTGGGAAATTTATACGCCGAAGTGGATGACAAATTGTATCGTGCGGAAGCGGATGGTTTCGCCTGGGGCATTGATGAAGACTCCATCAAAATATGGAAGCAGGATTTGGGTAACCGTTATATAGTGACCGCAAAAGAGCAAAACGAGATGACTACGGATGTGCTGTTTATTATAAGAAAAGAAGATACGGATAATAAATACAAAATCGTAGATGAAGTCGAGATGAATTAGTGACAGCTTTGAAAAATAAATATTGACATATATAGATAGCCGATATATATTATAGACAACAATATATATCGGCTATCTATATAAGGAGGACAAAAAATGGCTGTTGATAAATCACTGATGTCGGGAAGTATGACGATGCTTCTGCTCAGATTACTGGCGGAGAAGGATATGTACGGATACGAGATGATCGATACACTGCGGAAAAAATCCTGTAACGTGTTCGAGTTAAAAGCAGGTACGCTGTATCCGCTGTTGCATGGGCTGGAAGCGAAGGGCCTGCTTACGGTATATGAGCAGGAATATGCAGGCAAGACGAGGAAGTATTACAGTATTACGAAAGAGGGCAGAAAATTACTGGAAACGAAGAAAGCGGAGTGGATGGAATATCAGTCGGCAGTCACCAGTGTTTTGGCAATGGGGGTATAAGGATGGAAACATATTTGGAAAAACTGTTGTCGCAGATCCGTTGTAAAAAAGCCAGACCCTATATCGCTGAGGAGATAAGAGACCATATAGAATGCCAGATCGCAGACAATCTTTCCGAGGGGATGACTTATGAGGAAGCAGAGAAAAATGCGGTTACGGACATGGGAGATCCGGTGGAAGTCGGTATCTCTCTGGACAGGATCCATAAGCCTAAGATTGCATGGAAGTTACTTGTGATCGTAGGAATTTTAAGCTTGTTTGGCATCCTGTTGCAGCAATCCATTCTCAGCCAGCCCGGTTATCTGGAACTGGAACAACAGATGCAGGAAAGATACCGGTATGCTGCGGAGGGATTTGGCGCAGCCGTTGCTATTGGATTCCTCCTCATGTGCGTGATCTACTTTGTGGATTATACGGCAATTGCAAAGTATTCCAGGTTCATCGGGGGAGTTATCCTTATTCTGGGAGGGTTGCGGTTGGCAGGCTTTGGAGGGCTGGATGTCAACGGAATACGTAACTGGATCGGATTTGGAGGGTTCCGGATGTCGGTTACTTCCCTGATGATGTTCTATGTGCCGATTTACGGAGCTATTTTATATAAATACAGGGACGGTGGTGCCTTCGCACTGTGCAAGGCGACCCTGTGGCTGATTCTTCCAGTATTCATCACGTCACGGCTTCCAAGCCTTGGCGTAGCTGTCATCATAATGGTCAGTATGCTGATGGAACTTACTGTTGCTGTCTGGAAAGGCTGGTTTAAACTGCCTGTGAAAAAGACGATAGCCTGCCTGTGGCTGCTTTTCGCAGGTTTGCCTGTTCTGCTACTGGCTGCCATGTATGAACTTCATATACTGGTAGTATATCAGGAAGAAAGAATCCGGAGCTTTTTATCCCATTCCGGAGATGCCAATTACATGACATCTATGCTTCGGAAATTTAATGAAAACATTTTACTTTGGGGCAACAGCGGAAAAGATGTGGTCGGGGGCTTGCCGGAATTTAATCAGGATTACATTTTTTCTTATATTCTGAACAGTTACGGATTGATAGCCGGAATCTTTGTAGCCGCTCTCCTGGCGGCACTGGTAGTGTTTATGTTTGGAACTTCTGTCAGACAGAAAAATGAACTTGGCATGGTGATGGGATTCGGCTGTGGAATGATCATTTTATTAAATGTTTTCCTGAACCTTGCGGGGATTTTTGGATGGATTCCACTGACATCGACATTCCTGCCGTTCTTATCTGTTGGCAGAAATAATATTTTATTGTGCTATGCATTGGTGGGAATTATCCTGAGTATTTACAGATACAAAGATGTATATCCAAAAAAGTTCAAGGCGTCACAGGTATCATTGCAGAAGACCATTACTTTGAAACTGGATATGTAACGCGGTAATAAAAGTAATGCAAATAAAAGTAATGCAAATAAAAGGTCCATGAGCAGAAAAACTGTCCATGGACTTTTATATCGTGAGCGAGTCTCTTTATTTTTATTTCCACACTCTAATCCAAACATCATACGTGATACGCCCTGTTTTTTCCCATTTTTTACCATATAAAAATTTCCTGCTTTTTTCCTCCATAGATTCATATGATATAAAAAGAATATCATGCTTTAATGCGGATTTATTTAATAATTGATTCAAATAATTAGATATTTTGTTAATATCACCACCTAATAATCCCCACTTGTATATAGGTCCATTTTGAGTAGGTACATAATTATGGGCATTTTCCTTGGTGCAAGGAATTAATGTATATTCTTCATTGCTATATTTTATCAGTCCTTCAATACAGTTACTATTGGAATTGCGGTTATAGAAAACAGATAAAAAATTAGTGATTTCTATAGCTGTTCTGTAATCGAAATCATTATCACGTTTGTAGGACTCAGCAATACTTTCTTCTTGAAGTCTCTTTTTTTCTTCTTTTAAATTCGTCTCTATTTGTTCTATTTTACTTAATCCTAAAATAGCTTCATTATTATGAATATCAATATCCAATACTCGATTATAATATTCTTTAGCTTTTTCAATATTTTCCTTTTTTAGAAAATCGTCCGCTCTAAGTAGAAGATTTGCAATTCCAGGAACCCCCTCTACTCGTTTTTTATATTCATCCAGTAAAACTTTAGTTCCACAATAAGAACAGAATCCAAATTCACGGGTATCATCAAGAGCGATATCCGCCCCACAATTAGGACATTTTAATTGTAGCATCTTAGATTCCCCCTTTTATTTCCACACTTTAATCCAAACATCATAAGAAATAGTACCTGCTTTTACCCACTTTGTATTACCTAAAATACGTGTTTTGATTGGTTGTTTATCTTCGTAACTAAGGAACAGTATATCACTTTTGAGTCCCATTTTGTTTAATAGCTGTTTCAGTTCAATATTAGTTTTTTGAATATTTACATCTTGTAATAATCCATTCCATCCATTTGTCGGTACATGTTTAGGCGCATCTTCTTTAGAACATGATCTTATTTCATAGATTATGTAACTTTCGTTATCAGAAAGACCCTCAACAACAATACCTTCACAATATTTATTACTTTTTTTATATTCACGATCTATAGCTTTAACTATTTCTACAGCACAGTGATAGTTTTTATCATTATTATATTTATCGATGAGTGCCTGTTTTTCAGCCGCTTGCCTTTTCTTTTCAGCTAATATTTCATCTTCTTTGTTTTTTATCATTTCTAATCCTAAAATAGCACCTGTATTATGAATATCAATATCTAATACACGATTATAATATTCCTTGGCCTTTTCAAAATCATCATGCATTAAAAAACTCTCGGCCCGAAGTAGAAGATTAGCAATCCCGGGGATGCCATCTACTTGTTTTTTATATTCATCCAACAAAACCTTAGTTCCGCAATAAGAACAAAATCCAAAATCTCTTGTATCGTCAAGAGTAATATCAGCACCACAATTAGGACATTTTAATTGTAACATCTCAGATTCCCTCTTTGTTTATTTTTTATTTCCATATCTTAATCCAAACATCATAAGAAATAGTACCTGTTTTTACCCATTTTGTGTTACCAAGAAGCGTTGTACCATTTGGTCGTTGATCTTCGTAACTAAAAAATAATATGTCGCTTTTAAAACCCCATTTGTTTAATAATTGTTTCAGTTCATTATTAGTTTTTTGAATATCTATATTTTGTAATAATCCATGACCGTCATTTTTTTCTGTGGGTACATGTTTATGTGCATCTTCTTTTGAACACAATGTTATTCCATAATTCATTTGATATTCGCAATCAACGTATCTGACAACACCTTCAACATATTTATCAGTTACTTTATATTCATCCGTTATGATATTAGCTATTTTTACAGCCCAGTAATAGTTTTTATCATTTTTTAATCTTAGATTTTCTTTTTCTTGCGCTTCTTCCTGTTTTTTTCTTTCAGCTAATATATCGTCTTCTCTTTTGTTTATCATATTCATCTGGCGATTAGCTTCATTATTATGAATATCAATATCTAATACACGATTATAATATTCCTTAGCTTTTTCAACATTACCTTGTTTTAGAAAATCGTCAGCTCGAAGTAGAAGATTAGCAATCCCGGGGATGCCATCTACTCGCTTTTTATATTCGTCCAGTAAAACCTTGGTGCCGCAATAAGAACAGAATCCAAATTCTCTGGTGTCATCAAGAGCAATATCGGCACCACAGTTAGGACATTTTAATTGTAACATTTAGATTTCCCCCTTACCCAACTTTTACTGCTTTTTCCATATAGCTGTCTATAAATTTCTGCGTTACACCACATAAATGGCGATGAGTACATATGTAATATAATTCTTCAACGGCAGAATATGCAAAATATCTTGTATCTAAGCATTTAAACTGTTCTCTGTTTGCCTCATCAATCACTTTATCTCTATCATCATCAGGGGCAACAATCACATATCTGGTATTGATAGACGGAATAGTATCATATAATCCCTTCATGCGTGTCAATCCGGAAGTTACACCAGTAGTATGTTCCACTTCCATAACGGCAGGCATAAATCTGTGATTTTGAAACCATATACAGTCAATATATTTTGCAGAACTACCAGAGAAGAAGGAAAATATTTTTAAATCCACTGTAATAACCTCATCATTTATCATTTTTGACGCTTTCTATCATACCACAATCTGCATTTTCTGAAAACACCAAAAATATACTTCCAGAGGCAACCTAAATTTTTTATTTAAATTCCACCGCCCGCTTATGCGGTGGAATTTACTCCC
>ERZ1034691.1567-NODE-1567-length-14382-cov-14.564947_pt1 | contig 14382 bp, 14 predicted proteins | sample MGYA00520638_ERZ1034691 | MGnify/ENA primary metagenome ERZ1034691 (study PRJEB33766, sample SAMN09781763) | gut metagenome | biome: gut microbiome | host: Homo sapiens | place: Madagascar | study: EMG produced TPA metagenomics assembly of the PRJNA485056 data...
ATGCTGTTACTGCTTTTTTTTATAATACAATGGTATAAACGCGGAGCCGCTTACATCCAAACATACAAAGAATGGCACATTCGGATGTAACTTCGCCTTAACAAGAAAACGCATAAAGTCGGTAACATAATAGTTACGATTGACTGAAGAACGGAAGCCCGTAATGTCTGTCGCATCATGCCAATTAGGTTTTACGCTAACTAGCAGATAATTACCTGGCGAGGTTTCCGATGTATTCAACACGCCATCACAAGGACAAGTAGCAAAAGCCAAGCTTTTGACGCACAAGCTTTTACCTGTACCAGAGAAACCTCCCAAAATGAGGAAAGGTTTTGTCTTGATAGCCGCCATATAAGCATAATCACGACTATCCAGTTCGGTTGTTTCTGACGTTGGCTCTATAGGAGCCTGACCTTTATCATTCAAATTTGGCTCATCAAATGAGTCAAAGAACATTCTTTTATTATTTCTATCTAAAGCCTCACTCATAATCTGCTTATAATTAGGAACCAATTTAATTTTATTATCTAAACCGACCTTAGCAACCCTGCTGTACTCATCAATCACATATCTCAAATTCGGAAGATTTCCAAAGTTCTCACCCCAAATATTAGAGCATATTTTTGCCAGGTCATCTTCACCTGGATTTTCTTCCATATAATTGACTATTGTAGGCATGACAAGCTGCGGCTCACACTCTTTTGAAAAACTTTTTGTGTATGGATTGGGAACATAATAATGCCAAATCCAATTTTCCATATATTTATGAGCTTGCGATTCAGATATATTAATATTGAAACGAGGGATATATTCATTATCATCAATGCAATATAAGCCTAATTGACAAGCTAACTGGTAAACCGTTCTCAAAAATCCATCTCCATATATAGAAGAACGCATTTCTGTCTTAAACCTTTCTTCAGGCATCTTTTCTTTAGGCAATTCACCCACAAGTTCTACAACTGTAGGTATTTTTGCCATACGCCACTTTACAAGAACATCTCCCATATTTATCTTATATATTGTTTTGTAATAAATCCATTCTCTACAACAGCTATCAAATGTCTTCTATTCCCCGTGAAAAATGGATAATACAGAGATTTGAACGCCTGATACGACTTTTCTATAGAAATAGAAAAATGATGGCAATTGTTTTCTGTCATCAGGAGGAAGTCCCCTTCTTGAGCGCCTATTTTTCTGCAAAGAGCCTTGAACTCACCTCCGAATCTTAAATCCGTAGCATTATTAAAAGTGACTTCATAATCAATCCCTTCACCTTCAATTTGAAAGTAAACAGAATCAGCACCCAAGAAAAACTCATAAAAAACATAAGCCGTAAGACTTACTTCATGAGTAATGTCATGCTTCATCATTTTTCTAATATATACTTTAGTCATGGTCTTCTTTCCAAAACTGAATTAAATTCTGTTCTCTATTTTCTATCTCACTCAGAAGCTCTTGCTTAAAACGAACAGGATACCTTCTCTTTTCAAGTTCAACATCCACCTTAGATGATACATACCGAATTCCACCCGTCATCTTATCAAGAAGTTCAAGATAGTCTCTTCCCAAGATATCCCATTCCGCCTCCTCCAAAAGATTTTCTTCAGCTGCTATCTGAATGGTCCATTGCTGAGCTATTGCTCTAGCAATGTTAGGAAAGGTTTTGCTTCTCCATTTTTGTCGTTCCTCTTTGCTTTTGGTCTTGGTAAGTCCGTCAGAATACCATTTAGGTTGAGATTTTCCACTACCAAAGTAAATACGTTCTCCATGATCGTTAGTTTCCTTAGACGGATGAAGTGGACGTAAATTTTTCAACCATAAGCAAGTATTTTTAGAGTAAGGATCACCAAACATATAAGGCTGTATAGATTGGTCAGGTTTACGCCAACGACTACTCATTACACCTACTGGATTTTCTATTGCAATTCTCTTTACATTTGCACTTGCCAAGAACATAAAGAATTTCGCACCATCCTCTTGATCTTGTCTTCTTGTAGGAAAATTAGGATGTGGTCTTCTTTTCTCCACAGGTAAGTTTTTATCATCAGGATGATACATCCATTTTGCCCCACTAACGGCTAGAAATGTGCATGGTGGATGCCCAATCATAATATCCCAATCACCCTCAACTACAGCTTGCGTTCCATTCTGAAGAGTAAGGTCTGTCTTATTCAAAACTGTTGTAACATCATGATTGAAATGCCATTCAGGATGAGGTTCTGCTATATCAGTTCCAAATATAGTTCCACTACAATTGAACAAATCACAACTAAAAGCATTATGCCCCAACGCTCTAAAAGCTCTACAACAAGCTTGGCTTTCCTCGCAAGCAACAAGTATATTCAATTTTCTTTTCATTTCGACTCTTTAGATTTCAACACATCATACATTGCCTCAGCTATTCCTTTTGCAAAAAGAACAGGAACTGCATTTCCTATCATTTTGAAACAATAAGGATTTGATGCAACAAACTTATAATCCATAGGAAAAGATTGTAAAAGTGCAGCTTCCCTTATGGTTATTGTTCGCAACTGCTCTATGTCTGGATGAATAAACATATATCCATCTTTATGAAGATGAGCAACGACCGTTGGCGAAGGCTTATCCCATTCTAAGTTTCTATACTTTATATGATTAGAAGTATGCCCTGTTATACGAGTATAAATCTCCATCTTCTCTTTTTGCGTTGCTTGATTCATATGATGCCCCAACCATTCTGCAAATAACTTTTGATCTCGCTCTCCGTTATATCTTGGTATATGCAAGTCTATCTTCTCGCCTTCTCTCTGTTCATGTGAGACATGAGACCTGCCAACCATTTCCACTTTATTCTTAGGATATAGTTTTGGCATTTTACCTATAGCATCCCTTACTGTCTTATGAGGTTTAGAACTTTTATGAGCAGTTAAAGATTTATAGAAATCCTCTGTATCATAACCAGAATCATGTTTGGTACCAATTATTATAATGCGATTACGTTTTTGAGGGACATCAAAATCTTCCGCACAGTAAATAGACTGTTTCAAATTCTCAGGAGTTCGTATATCATAACCTATCGCCTTAAATGCCTCAAAAATTCTATATCGAACAGGTTTATTACCCGGACAAGCACTCAATAATCCTGGCACATTTTCAAACACAAAAGCTTTGGGCTTGAAATAATCCACAATCTTAACAAAGCTCTCAAACAGATAATTACGATAATCATCTTTCATTGAATTGGGATCTTGCGCCCTACCTGCAATAGAATAAGCCTGACAAGGAGGTCCACCTATAATTAAATCGACAGTTTTTCCTTTTACAATCCCCTGAAGACCGAAGTTTACAATATCTTTATGATTTTCCTTTTCATAAAGTTTTTTGGTATCTTCACTCCATTCACCATGAATTAATTCTTCTGTCTTTTGAACATCAAATTTAATCACTCTTCTTTGAGCATCCTCTTTAGAATGATGCCATTTATCTATTAAGCGCTGACGTAAAGTATTGACCATTGGGCTTTCCCACTCAACATGAGCTAGTCCCACAAATTTACCAGTTTGCAAGAAGCCTTCTGACAATCCTCCACATCCTGCGAATAAATCTATAAAAGTATATTTTTTCATCAAACGTTATTCTAAATCTAATTTCTTGTTTTGTACATCTTGAATGGATTTGATTGCTAACAATCTTGGCTTTATTTCTTTCAAAACTGATTTGAAATATGACTTGTCCATAAATGCCAATGTTTTCGTACCACCTAGCAAGTTAAAGTACCTTGATATGTACTGTCCTCGTGCATCAAAAGCATTCTGAAAAATCTCAGGATTCTCTATCAAAAATTCCAAGACACCTATCATAGCAGGTTTATGTCTAATCAATCCTAATTCACCAAATCGTAATGTTCTAAAGTCCTGCGATTTAAACAATATTTCCGTCAATTCAAAAGGGTTACTTCTCTCAACATCATATGAAAGATAAGTATGCCACCATAATCCAGCAAATGTTGTTCGCTTAAAGTGTTCATTTTCATGCCAATGATTCAGTATATATTTTTCATCAACATCATCACTTATGACTTTTGACCAACGTTTCTGTACATACGGAAATAAATCCACATGAGCCAAATACACCCACAAGTCTGGCAATGAAGCCAACAAAGGTGTCACTGTATCGTAAGCCTTATACAACTCCACCGCAGTCGTAAAATCATCTTCTGGGTCTAATCTATCAAGCAGACCATCTGGCTTATATACATTTGCCAAAGACTTCACCTTCGAAGGATCAAAAGGAAAGGCTTCTCCTTGATAATCAGAAACATGAATATTGCGACGCAATTCTTCCATGTATGATTTTTTAAAAACTTTCTGTAATTCCATCGTCAATCCTCCTGTTCTTCGTTTTGAGCATTTGCTATTTTCTCCAAACTATCAAGCATTCGCTTGTATGGGTCTTGCAACAACATATCCGCAGCCTTATACACCAAAGACATGTCATTTTTCAATTCACTTGTCAAGACATGCAGCTCTGCTAACCTTAGCTGTAAACTATCCGCCCACAATTTTCCGGATTCTTGGTATTCACTCAAATTACTTAAGGCATAAACCAAGGCGTTATGAACCAAAGAAGAATGGATAACTTCCGGAAAGCTATTACCAATTCGTTGATACTGCACGAACAAGTCGTGTGGCAATTCTATGAGAATTCTATCCTCATTTAGATTGAACCAAGTCTTGTCGATACCATCACCTGCCTCAACAATTTGCATAAATGAGCCGGCAGCGTATAGCTTATCAAACTTCACATTGATATTCCACCAAGCCAGAGGAAAGACAGCAAGCATGTCTCCTGTTTCCAAATCGAAAGTAAAGCCATGATAATCTTCATTGAAATCATCATTACTATAGTTTGGTATAGACTGACATGTCGCTATAAAGCACTGAAACTCTATACGGCCATTTACTTCCGTTCTTCCCAACGTGATGTCAAAATGGGGAGTAGAAGACTTATAACAACGGCGAAGGAATGTTCCTCTGCATGTTACCTCACAAGCATATTCAGCCTTTCCCTCATTCACCAATCGGGCAAGATCCTTATTACCTTGCTTAAAATCAATGCCAAATTGATACTCTGTTGCTGTTTTTACAGGATCTGACATTTGGATGCAATCATCACCCAAAAGCGGATAAACATCATCATAGATGCCTAAAACAGGATAAGGTAGTGATACATTTTTATATTTCATACAATTCCTCCGCTGATAATTTTATGGCATGTTTCATGTTGTCTGAAAATCTCACCTTCAAGCGTAGTCTCCCTTCAGTAAGGTGGACATCACGGACTATATTGCCACTGACATTTCCTACATTTGATTCAACCACTTGCAGTTCCTCATCACTTTCTTCTCCTACAGCAAAGAAGTGAAGACGAACATTACCTATTTCATTTGATGGATGCAATACCACATAATGGAATATCTTGCCACCTTCTACCTGAGAGAAAGTTCGGTAAAGTATGCTTATCGGGGAGGCAAACAAGCCATGCTCGCCATTTTCATCTTCTGTACGTGAATCTGTTGCATTTCCTGGCTTTTGGATACCTTTTGCCTTAGGTTTCTTTTCAGCCTCACCATGTCCAAAAAGCAAATTTCCACCAGAAGTATTGGTGGCATTGGTTACTTTATTGATCAGTACATGCCCTGTCGATGGTGGAGTTGCTTTTGGCTGTATCGTTGGATTATCCTCTGTATGAGGAATATCAGTTGTGTAGGAAGAGCCTTCTTCCTGAAAATCACCTGTCGGTTTTCCATCCACACTTTCAGGTGTTTCATCAACTTCTAAATCGTCATCATCGAAAGATGTCGGTATGTATAGGAAATCCTCCAAACCTTTGATATCAATTGCGATTTTGTCTTTCAAAGAAAAAGTCTTGTTCAAGCATTCATTGATGAATTCGTCAATTTCTCGCATGGCAACACGTCCCATTCCATTGGTACGTCCACCAATTCGCCAATTGGAAATTTTCCATTCATTATGAGCAGGATTCTCCATATTGCGAAGAATATCATTGCCTTTTTCACTATCGCAATAAAAGACACCATACATACCATAATTGGTCTTATTTTTCTGAGAATAGACTAACATTTGTGGAGCACGCAAATAGGCTATCTTGTCAACAGCTCCCTTGCATTTGAATACATAAAAACAAACGTGCCCCAACAATGGAAGTTCTGCTTCAAACTTCTGATACTTCTTAGAAGAATTAGCAAATCGAACAGCATCAAAATAAGGACGTGGGTTATAGTATCCTGCCTTGCGAGTATTGTCTTCCAATGTTTCAAAATGCTGCTCCATCAAGTTTGCAATGGTGTCTTTGGTTATCTTGACTTCATCATCCACATTGACTTCAAGTTTGCCATACCATATTGCCATCCAAAAGTTTCTGAGCACAGCCTCTATCATCTCCTTGATAGCCTCATCTTTATATTCCATCTTGAAGCCAAGAATATTAATATCTGTACCAGAATCTGCTCTTCTAAATTGCGCAGGAATGTCTGCCTCATCAGCAATAGGCTTTCCATCTTGGTCGTCATAATAACCATAAGCCACCTTCTTTTTGCCTTGGCAAGTATGAGTACAAAGAGAAGTAGCTCCCTCAAAATACTTGTTACCCTTTGCAGTACAAGTACTCACAATGATAGTGCTGATTGGAGACAGCAAATAATAAGCAGCTTTTCCAAAGCCGAATGAACCACCTGCAGAAGTATCATCCTTTGCACTTACTCCTTCCGAACGAACAAAAGCATAAAAAGGGCTGTCAGTTTTGCCTTCTTCATATGACATACCTTTAGTATTATAATCACTTACTCGGATATATCCCAGATGATCGTTGTAGGCATTATCATTAAAGAGTTTCAGCATCGGCTCGTATATAGCCTTAGCGTTTGGATTATTAGGATAATATTCCAAGCAGCCTTTTATATGCTTCTTCAATTCAAAGAATTCAGGATAATCATTGCCTTTCATTTTTCTGAAAGTAAAGGCTACTTGTACTGGTTCGGACTTGTCAAGTACGGCATCCAAAGAATTTTGAATACTCTCCCTGACAAGTGCAGCATAAGGATGATTTTTGAAACTTTGCTCCATCGCATTATTGGGACCCACCTCCTGTACATTCGGTTGGTCCGCAAAATACCACTTGCAATCTTTTTCTCTTCCTGCCATTGTGATTTTCAGTTAATCAGGCTCAAACGAGACCTTATATCAATTAAACTTTTAGATTATTTTAATGCTTCTCCTTCATTTTTGCGCAGAATATCCCTATCGACTTCGGCGATGAAATCGACAAACGAGATATTTAATACTTGGCAAATATGATGAAGTTCGATGATATCAAGCCGGCGTTCACAAGTTTCAACTTTGCTTATAAACGCCTGATTAACTTTCAGAAGTTCAGCGAGTTGAGCCTGTGTTACCCCCCCCAATTCACGCTTGCTACGCAAGCGACCAATCACTTGGTGATATAAATGTGAATGAATTGTTTTATCCATATCGGTTCTATATTTTGACTGCAAATATATATTCTATTATTGAATATACCAAAATAGAATATTTCTTGTGGATTTGTTTGGTAGTCTAAAATAAATCCAGTATATTTGCACCAGCTTAGAAACATAACTTTAATTTAAATAGCCTATGCAAGCAAATACTGTAAAAATTCAAGAAGTTTTTCAAAGCAATATCGTTTTGAAAATTCCATATTTCCAAAGGTCATACGTTTGGGACGAAGGAAATTGGGAACGATTTCTTTCCGACATGTTGGATCTTCCTGAAACTAACGATAATTATTTCTTAGGATCAGTCATTCTGAAAAAAGCGGGAACAAATGATTTTGGATATGAGCAGTTTGACGTTGTTGATGGTCAGCAACGCCTAACCACACTTGTCATTTTTTCAAAAATTCTATATCTTTTAGCAGGAAAAGACGACAAATTCCGAAACAAGTTTCTACAAGATGACACAGTTGTTCCTGTCCTCCAGCCAAATCGTAAAGACGCATCCGTATTCAACGCCATAGTTAAACTAGACGGAATAGGAAATGAGCTACCAGGCAAAGGAAGAGTTAAGGAAGCTTACGAGTATTTTCTTAGCAAGTTACGTGAGCCAAACATCAAAGATAAGGCTAACGAACTTATCAGATTTATGAACAATCACGTAAACTTAGTTCGAATCACCGTCGAAGAGCAAGAGAACGAGCAACAAATATTCGACACCATAAACTCTTTAGGTCAAGATTTGACCACAGGTGAACTACTTAAAAACTATCTATTTAATGATAGTAATGTAGATTTTTACGACAACAAATGGGCACCTACCTTTGAAAAAGGTGGAAGTGATTACAATTATTGGACAGATCAACTTACAAAAGGACGTTTAAAAGCTAACAACATAGAAATGTTCTTTTATTACTTCATGCTTATAAAAATGCAATCTCCAGAGATTCGCACTTCTCTCACACCGGCCGAAAAGAAACAATATCGCAAACAAGAAGGTTTATTTGAAAGCTACAAAAGCCTGATAAAAAAGCATAATATAGACACGAACTATCTAATCAATGAAATTGTCGAATATGCAAAAATCTATCATAGTAGCTTCAACCAAACTATTTTAAGAGAGGCACTTGTAAAATATCCAAACATTAAGCGAATAAGTTTTATCATGTTTGCACAAGGAACATGGACTCCTGTTCCTTACCTCTTATATATATTAAAAAATGTCGGCTCAGAAATTGAACGAGTTAAAATTTTCGATTACTTAGAGAGCTACCTAGTGCGCAGAATTGTTTGTAAATCTAAGAATAATAACTATTCAGATTTGTTTTCAGAAAACCTTATCGGTCAAGCCATAAATAGTTTCGACACTTTCAAAGGGTATTTAAACGATTCTGAAAATCGTGGGGCTTTATTGATGCCAACAGATGAAGATGTTTTATATGCATTACAGAATAAAGATTTGCGAAAAGAATCACCTTTGCTATTTTATCTTTTGGAATCTAAAGTAAATCCCAACTTTACAAACTCTACATTCAACAATGGATTTACCGAATTTGGAGCAGAGCCATTAATGCCTATCAAATACGATAACGAGAATTGGCCTATAACAAGTCCATACAATACTGAACAGAGAGAGATTTTGATTTGCACTCTTGGAAATCAAGTGCTCATTCGTGGCAACAAACTTTCCTCCACCAAATCCCTCATGAAATGGAGTAAAAAGCGTGAACATCTAAAAAATCTTGTCCAAGATTTAAGTCTAAGTCATGTTATTCAATGGCAAAATTGGAATGAGGATGTCATTATTAAAAGAAATGACTTATTAGGAAAGAAGATTAATGAAATTTGGAAAAAATAAAAGCATAAGAGGGTGTATCATTATTTTATGCCACACCCTCTTACAATAACTTTATTCACCAAATACAAAGTGCTATTCCTATACCTTTTGAAATATTGCCTATACCGAAAAAAATCACTTTACCACACCTATTTCTATCTCATTTTCCAAATAAGAAAGAACATTTACTGCTCCCTCAAAATATAAGCCACAAGCTGGTTCGCACAGACGTTTGTAAGTTTCAGAAGAATATAGCTCATCAAGGGCTTTCTTCATTCTCCAGCCATATTTCTGCATAAGCAACTCAACCAATTCCGTCGAGAGGCATTCTACCTGAAATAGTATGTCTTTGTTCATAATTACTTCTATGATAATATGCAAAAGTAGTGATTTATTTTGAAACGACCTATTATATTAAGGTGTTTTTTGTTTTTTAAGGCAAAAAAGAAGGAAAAGGATTCCAAACAAGGAAATTATGACTCAAAAAAATTCTTATTAAACCGACAAAAAATCTTTCAATGCCAAATTCATATTACCTTTCAGCACTAAATTATCCCTATTTTCTTGATAGAATGATTTTTGGAAGGGATCAAGAGAATTGTCTCTCAACAGTTTTGTATAATCGTCATACAAACAGTCAAAGGAATCTTTTGCATTTTTTCCTCCAAGAAACGCAGATATAAAAGACAATACCACTCTTCCTGTATATTCCTCTAAACCATAAGGACAATTAACCTTACCTTTATAGCCAACATACAATTTTGCCTTATTTGCCAATAACCTGTCTGCAAGCTTATTTCCATTATAGCAAGAAAATGTATATATCAAGGCATTAGACAAAGAATAGTAATTATCTGTTGTCGAAATGACATTCTCTCCACCAACAAGTATTGCATCATTTTTACCATGTGCAAAAACAAGAAACAAGAAAGGTAATTCGTTGATAAGGGCAACAGATGCAGAGAAATTAATTTTATCACAGTTACTATTCAACAATATAGTCTTTCCACCAACTTGATTATTTCTTCTATAATTGCAAATTTCCACATCAGCAGCATTCTTCATATCCACGAAAAACTCACCCAAGTCCTCAGCAGAATCGTCTGCTAATATTACGCTATTTATCTTCCCCATGTTTGATGTTGTTTGTAAACAATTCCGTTGCCAATCTCAATATTCCATTAGTCATTTCTTTACCCAATTCCGTTTGGTTACGAATTGCATCCAAGATTTGGTTAAGTGTAAGCACCTGATTATCAGAGCGCATGTATGGCTTTTCTCGGCGTTCTTCGTCTTGGTTAAGTATCCAACGCTCTATCACAGAACGTATATCATTCTGTGTCCAAGCATAAGCATTTTCCACAGCCTTTCTCATATTTTCTATCGATGCTCCTTTTGGCAAACAATAAAAAGCATGTCCATCAAACATCTTGTTTGCCTCACTAGCATTTATATCTGCTCCAGTAAAAACGATAACAGGAATCAAAGTTGATGTCTCATAAATCTTTTTAATAACGACTTCTCCTTGAGAGGCACTATTGTTATAACGCCAATCAAGTAATACGACCAAATTTTTTCCAAGATTTTCATTTATATATTCCAATCCTTTCTGGGGATTGGTGAAAAGACGAATTTCATTCACCTCATCTTCGATTTCATCAAAGAAAGCATCTTCTTGTATTTTATTATCATCGTCAATACAGACTAGTGTCATATTCATTTTTTCCATATCCTTACGTTTTATTATTAAATGGTATTACTATTTTAAATGTTGCGCCATTACCCAATTCACTTTCAACGACAGATACATTTCCCTTTATTGCCTCCAAACGAGTTTTGACAATATACAGTCCTAAACCAGCGCCACCATAATCAGCAGTCGTGGTAAAGAACAAGTCAAAAACACGTTCATGCATCTCCCTTGGAATACCAGGACCATTATCTGAGAACAAAATTACTAATTGCTCACTCTCACGAACAACCGTACATTGAATCTTTGCATCTGGAGTATTCCGTAAAGCTTTGACAGAATTATCTATCAGATTTCCAAATAGGTCTTGGAATGCTTTTCGATTATAAAGCAATTCTACATCCTCATTGACTGAAAATGAAGCTTCAATATGATTCTCATCAAAAGTGAAAGCATACCTCTTATTGAAAATATCATTCAAAGCATCAGCTACACTGAAGTTATCAAAAGTAGAGTCATCTTTAGCATAACTCAGCATAAAGTCCATTGCTTTAGACAAGCTCCGCATCTCATCATATATTTTTTTTGCATGCTTAGTTGTCTTGTCCACTTTTTCTTGCAAAGGAACCCATTTAGCTACAAACTCGGCAGAGCGCTCTATCTGTCCTAACGATGTTCTAACGATATGAGATATTTGTCCTGCATAAGTTTGCAATGAAACTAAGCTAAACATAATATTCTCTTGTTGCTTTTTCTCAACTTCCAACTGTTTCATATCAGAAGTTGATGCAGACACAGTACTCTTCAGAGTATCTAATCTTTTAGAAATATCTGTCAACTCATTTTCTACATCAGAAGAAGCAAAATAAGATTTAGACTTAATATTATTTATCTTCTTTTTTATGTCATTTATATCATTATCAGCCTTTTCTAATCTTTCTAAATTTACTTTCTTTTTTTGTTCCTTCGAATGCTTAAGAAGCAACTCTATCTGATGAATCTGGTCTATAACAAATCGCTTCAGTTCCGTCCACTCCTTATTGTCAACGAAATCTTGTCGATTTGTCGAATCTTTGATTTCAGGATTCAATTCATCTTTAATATCCAGCCATCCGATGATATCACGAGTACTTATTTTTTCAAAAAAGCCAGAATATCGTCTCTTATCTATTCCAAAGAGATCTTTTTGAGCATTTCTATCAGAATTATATTCTGCAAATGGTGTTGCAATAATTCCATCCCGATATATTTTCACTCCATCAATATTAGAATCCGTTTGCTTAAATTGCCTTTTGGCATTTTGATCAAAATAATACAATGATAAACAAACTGGTCCAAAAACCTCCACTTCTTTCTCTTCTATATGTATTTCACCATTCTTCTCTTTAAGCACTTGCTGCATATATTTTCCAGCAGCCTCATCATACCTAAATTTAAGTTCATAGTGCAATGTAGCTTTAGTAAGACCAAAGCTTTCTATTTTTTGCCTAGTTGCGTACTCTTTATATTCGGGAACTTGCAAAAACACATTAAAAGGATATTTTATATCCAATGAAGGGCGTACGATTTTGGATAACTCTTTATAAGCCCTTTTAATAGCTTCCTCATTCCAAGAATCATTAAGAGAAGAAATTTCTAGAAAGGTTCCATGTTCACCTATTTTCGCAGGTTCTGTCCAATAAGAATTGTCTATATCTGTAAAAAGTTTCTTATCCTTACCATCAAAATTAAGGCTTAGCTGTCTTTCTTCTTCCGCAGAATACTCAGTCCAATCTGTTTTAAGGCAATGCCAAACAACATCATTGGTCGTTTTTGTTTTTAAAATTAGACACCCTCCTAGTTTATCAACAGCAAAACGCCCCACTCCTTTTTTTCCAGCCACGATACGATTATAAGGAGCAGGCGACATTCTCTTTCTTCTTTTACTACTCGTGCCTATAACCATCCATTTATTTTTTAGATCAGAATAAGTCATACCTATTCCATCATCCTTAATAGTAATGATACTATTAGGCGAAAGTTTTCCTACATGACTAAAAAAAAGATCTACATTCTGAGCATTAGCGTCATAACAGTTTTTCACCAACTCAAAGAGAGCCGTGATTCTATCAGTAATCAATTCTCTTCCTAGAAGTCTAAACGTACTGACATCAAACTTAAAATGCATTTTCTCTTTATTACTTTCCATAAGCAAGTATCTTTTCAAACACAGCTTTTGCCAACAGTGGTGGAACTGCATTACCTATTTGTTGTTGAATATGCATAATACTTCCCTTAAACACAAAGGTATCAGGAAAACTCTGCAATCTAGCAGCCTCACGCACAGACAACCCCCTATTTTGATACGGATGAATTAACATATTCTTTCTGTAGTTAGAAATAACAACAGAAGGTTTATTTGCAACCAAACGCTTATATATTCCACTATGGCAATTATTTCGATTAGCATAATTTCCCATAAGCTCTGGTGGTATAGCTCTCCAATTTTGACCTTGAGCTATATACTTATAACGCTCCAACACATAATCAGCATTTCTTGACACATAGTTTTGAGTCGCTTTCCGAGAACCTTGTCTCATAAGTTTAGCATACTCTCCAGCTTTGGCTAAGGGCTTCCGATATGACATCATATCCTCCATCTGTCCATTTTCCAAAACTGGCAAGTCTCCGATAGCGTCTTCAACAGAATACATTACATTTTTTTTCTCTGGAAATTCAAATTCTATACCGTTGGCAGAGCCAACCATAAAATATCGATTTCTATGTTGTGGAACTCCATAATCAGAAGCTATCAAAATGGTATCATTAACCGTATAGCTTAAATCTTCAAAACATTTTTTTACTATATCACGAGTCTCGCCTTTTTCAAATCTCAAAAAACCCTCAACATTCTCAAACACAAACCAATCTGGTTTCAAATCAGACACAAACCTAACAAATTCCTCGAAGAGAGTATTATTCGGATTTTGCTTATTTCTTGTCTTCGTATTTGACAAAGAAAAACCTTGACAAGGCGGTCCACCAAAAACTATTAAAGGGGCATTTCTATCGCCTAAATAATCATTTGGCTTAATGTTATGAATATCATCTTGCAACATTAAAGTATTAGGATGATTATACGAATAGGTTTCAGCAGCACTTTTGTCTTTTTCTACCGCAAACCGTATTTGAACGCCAGCCATTTCTGCGCCCAAACTCAATCCACCCGCACCACTAAATATATCTACTCCTATTGGCATATTATATCATTTTAGTCCCTAATATTTTGCAAAAGTAGTGATTTATTTTGAAACGACCTATTATATTAAGGTGTTTTTTGTT
>ERZ1034691.1598-NODE-1598-length-14167-cov-8.399093_pt1 | contig 14167 bp, 39 predicted proteins | sample MGYA00520638_ERZ1034691 | MGnify/ENA primary metagenome ERZ1034691 (study PRJEB33766, sample SAMN09781763) | gut metagenome | biome: gut microbiome | host: Homo sapiens | place: Madagascar | study: EMG produced TPA metagenomics assembly of the PRJNA485056 data...
GAGGGTTTCCGGTGACGCGAGGGTTTCCGGTGACGCGAGGGTTTCCGGTGACGCGAGGGTTTCCGGTGACGCGCAGGTTTTCGGTGACGCGAGGGTTTTCGGTGACGCGTGGGTTTTCGGTGACGCGAGGGTTTTCGGTGACGCGCAGGTTTTCGGTGACGCGCAGATATTTAAGACATCTCATTATTTGGTTGTTGGGCCGTTGGGCAGAAGAGATGATTTCACCACTTTTTTCAGGACGAAGCATCTTACAATCCGTGTAAAATGCGGATGCTTTAGAGGGGACACAGATCAATTTTTCGAAGCCGTAGAGAAAACGCATGGGAACAATAAGTATGCACGGGCGTATAAAGCTGCTATTGCGCTGGCAAAGCTTCAGATCGATTTGAGCAAGGAGGATTCCGATGAAGAAGAGACTGGAAAAGAAAGTTGAAAAGATGCGCCGGAAGAAGGTGCACGAGATTCTGGAGATGGTGCTGGAAATCAACACCACATATGAAAGAAGACAGGAGGTTACAGGAAACAAGCCTACGGCGTTTTTCTGGTTTTATGGACATACCGCCAGTTTAGATGTTAGCGTATATCAGAATGGGTGGTATCCTGATTGCTGTGAATATCAGAATTTCAATACTGTTTATGGTTATGGCATGGATGAATTGTTAGAAGAACTTTCGAATAAGAAAAAGGAGTTGCAGGATGCCGGAAAGATGTGACTGTTGCGGTGCATATCTGGAGGACGGCTGTCTCCTCTGTGAGAAGTGCCGGAAGGATATGAAACGCCGGATCAATAGAGTAAGAACGATGGAGGCGGAAGAACATGTTGAAGAAAGCAAACGATCTTAAGGTCGGGGATCACATCATCATCAGAGGGTACGGCGGCTTTGACTGGAATACCTTGGAGGGTAAGGTCTTATCCCTCGTTGATAACGGGAAATGGATCACCGCCTATGTAGATGACGGAAAGCCATTCCAGTTTGCAGGAAAGACGATTTATAAGGATGTCGCACTGAATAAGGCAGATGAAATCGAGGTGGCGTGATGGCAGAGAAGAAGAACATTTTCGAGACGATCAACGCGGTAATGGCGGAGATCGGAGCTATCGGAAAGAATAGCCAGAATGAGAAGCAGGGGTTCATGTACCGCGGCGTTGATGCTGTTATGAATGCACTTAACCCAGCATTCATCAAACATAAGCTTTTCGTAACACCCGAAGTAATTAGCCAAAAACGCGAGGAACGCGTGACGGAAAAAGGAAAGAACCTTATTTATTCCATTCTCTTAGTCAAATATACCTTTTATGCAGAGGACGGATCTTCCGTTTTTGTGATCGTACCGGGAGAAGGAATGGACAGCGGGGATAAGGCAAGCAATAAAGCTATGAGTTCGGCGTTCAAGTATGCGTGCTTCCAGGTGTTCTGCATCGCAACAGAAGAGATGAAGGATCCGGACGCAGAGACACCACCGCCGAGTACGCCGGTATACGCGACAGATCAGATGCGAGACACTTTCCTTGCAGAATGTAAGCGTATCGGAAAACCTGCAAAAGCGATCCTCAAATTCATCGGCGCACCGTCACTTGCTGAGCTGACCGTAAAGCAGTTTGAAACGGCTATGATGAACTTTAAGAAGACACCATCAGCACCGACATCACCGCCGGAAAACGTGCCAGACAAAGCAGACGATGGCTTACCGTGGAATGAGTCAACGAGGTAAATCACATGGAGTGTACTGGGAGACTTAAAGGAGTCGCGAAGGATTGGGTGACAGGAAAGTGGAATATCACCTTTGAGGTGGACGGAGACATCGTGGCCGGACTCGATCAGATGAGGGACAAGCTCCTCACCATCGCAACGAAGGTCTACCGGAAGAAACGGAGCCTTGACGCGAACGGGATGTACTGGAAGCTCTTAGGGGAGTTGGCAGAAGCCTTGAAGGTCAGTAAACCGTATCTCCATAATCAGATGCTAAGACGGTATGGGCAGCTTGAAATGATTGATGGTCAGTGCGTTCCACTGCGGATTCCAGACACGGACGAGGCAGAACGGAAAGCACTGGAAGCGGCAGAGTACCATCTCCGCCCAACATCGCAGACGATTGAAATTGAATGGAATGGCAAGCGTGACCGGGTATATTTCCTCCTCCGTGGCTCACATGACTATGACACCAAAGAGTTCTCTGAGCTTCTGAACGGGCTTATAGACGAGTGTAAGCAGTGCGGTATACCAACAATAGCACCAGACGAGTTTAACCGCCTTATGGACGCATACGAGAAAGGACATCATGGCTAAGAAATTATGGAGCATCTTTACCGACGATATGGATCACTGCTATTTTACGGGATCGCCGGAAGTGGAAAGGCATCATGTCTTCGGTGCTGCGAATCGCAGCAGATCGGAAGTGTACGGATATGTGATCCCGTTGCACCCGACACTGCACCCGAACGGGGCGATGTTCAAGCGCACGAAAGAGAACTTGAAAATTGATAAGTATCTGAAACAGCGCTGCCAGAGAGATTACGAGAAGAATCATGGCAGCAGAGCGGACTTCATAAAGGAGTTCGGGGAATCATACTTGTAAGGAAATAGGAGGGCAAGAATGAAATATACGATTGAAACGACAGACACAGGCTGCATTGAGACATTGGAAACAAACAACGGGACATTTTCCACTGAATGGAAAAAGATAGGCTTTGGGCAGTATCAGAGCCAGGGAGAAACACTTGTGGATCAGATGGAAGCCGCAGGCTTTGATGATGCTGCTTTAGACGTGGTAGATGAACTCTATGATGGAAACTATGAGTTAGATTTTATGAGGCTTGCAAAGGCAGCCGAACTTTTTTGACTGATAACCTCCAAATGGCACCTTTACATGTCACAGCATCTTATCGAGTGCCATTTTAATACATACCTCAAGCCCCGGATCATGCCGGGGCGGAAAGGAGGAGCAATGAAAGAGAAGGTAGACATGAATCTTGCTATGCGCATCGTGTACAATACGCTGGGCATAGGGAAAGAAAATGCGGTCAGCCGCAGACAGATCGTGGAATCGACAGGATACCCGGACCGGCTGATAAGAGAATGCATCGAGCGGCTCAGAGAAGAAGAGCCGATACTTTCCGCCACTGATGGAAGTGGCTACTACATTGCCACAGAGGACGCACAGGGAGTCACAGAAGCCGTTGAATGGGTAACGGGGCAGAACCGCAGGGCGAAGTCCATACGGAAGTCATGCAGGGGCGCACAGAAACTTATAAGCAGAGTACAGCAGATGGAGATGGGGGAATGTAAAAATGGGTAAGGCAGAAAGAGAGCGCGGAAAGCGCGGAGAAAGAGAGCTTGCCAAAATCCTCCGTGAGTACGGATACGATACAAAGCGTGGTCAGCAGTATTGTGGAGCAGCAGGAAACGCCGATGTGATCGGGTTGCCGGGAATCCACATTGAGTGCAAGCGTGTAGAGCGGCTAAATATTCTGGACGCGATCTCACAGGCTGTACACGATGCCCTTCCCGGACTCTTGCCGACCGTGTTCCACCGCCGTGACCGCTGCGAATGGCTTGTAACAATGCGTCTCTCCGACTGGATCACCATTTACAGAGAGTGGGAGGCGGGAAAATGAGAGAGAGCATGGTGTTCTACCGCAGTTTCTACCAGGCCGTGGAGGATTTGCCGCCGGAAGAATTTAAAGCGTCGGTTATGGCAATCCTCGGATATGGACTTGATGGAAAATGCGAAGAGGTGTCTGGGGTAAGCAAATCAATTCTGGCGCTGGTCAAACCACAGATTGACAAAAACAACAAACGATATGAGAACAGTTTGAAAGGTGGAAGGAAATCAACTGATAACCAAACCGAAACCAAACCAGAACCAAATGCAAACCAAGTAGAAACCAAACCAGAACCAAATCAAAACCAAACCGAAACCAAACTGGAACCTAATGATAATGTAAATGATAATGTAAATGTAAATGATAATAAAAAACATTTGTGCACCGCCGAAGCCGCTGCACTGTTCGAACGCCTGTGGAAATTGTACCCGGTAAAAAAAGGCAAAGGACAGGTCAGTGACACCCAGAAGAAGAAGCTGCTGGCAATTGGTGAACCTGCGCTGTTGAAGGCAATTGAACGCTACCGCGCAGAGCTGGCTAAGGATTCTGGATGGCGCAGACCTCAGAACGGAAGCACATTTTTTAACTCTGGGTATGTGGATTATTTGGATGCTAATTTTTCCCCAGATAAATCTGTGCCTCGGAAGTCTTCTTCTGGCGCACAGAATAAGTTCTGCAACTTCGAACAGCGCAATTACAACTACGATGAGTTGATTTATGCTGACATTAAGGGAGGTACGGGATGAGAACGCGGGACAAGAGCTATGATTATTATGAGATATCGCCGGAAGATGTGAAGAAGCTACGGAATTATTGCCGTAACATGGACCAAGAAGACAGGCTCAGACTCTTCCAGTGCGCGATATCGAAAGCGCCAGGATTAGAACTGCTGATATACGAGAGCATCACCGAAGGAATCGGATACATAAGCTTGAGGCGTAGGCGAGGCGGGATACCAGCAAAGGCTGATGATTTCTACGCATATCAGCGCCGGACATTAGCGGATTTCTATGACTGGCTGCGGATGACAGGGAGGTGGAAGTAGATGGGGAATATGGCGCTGTATACAGTCATTGACCGAGAAACAAACAAAACATTGTGCGTCAACAAAACATCTCGTGATCTTACTCTCCTGATCGGAATCGATGCCGATAGAGTGCACCAGTACGCAAAATCACAGAATGCATATAAACGACGTTGGCTGATATACAAGTCTGGGAGCCGAGTTGGATATGACCCGAGCAAAGAGACACTGAGACATGAGTGGGATAAGACCGTCAAATGGATTTTGACCGGAGAAAAACAGGAGGAACGTAATATGCTTGCATATGGCGTAAAAGATATCGTGATGGATCACGTAATATGCCGAAATGCACCTCTGGCAGAAGTGGCCAGAAAAACCGGAGCGCCTGCAGGGAAAATCCCAAGCATGGCGAAGGGGGGGCGCTTGCACGATGGACGCTACCTCATATGGGTAGAGGGAGAGTTTGAGGATATTATAGACCAGAAATTCCGAGAGGACTGGGACACAACTCGCAAGAGTGTGCTTAATGGGCTTGCGGAGGCATACAAGAGAGGGAAAAAGGTAAAAGAAAATCATGTTATTGGGTAAAGATGAGGAAAAGCTCCAGCGGTACACGCAGGCACAGATTTTTATGGACAGGATCATGCTTGCCGCGCGTAAGGTTAAGCCTGGAGATAAGCTGACGGTATGGACGCTCAAATGCAGTACAACAGAAGCTTGCAATAACAGGACGGAAGTCCACAGAAAAGCGAAGGTAATTGCGGTTTATCCACATTTTGTCCACACGAGGCTGTCAAGCCCGTATCCTGGGAGGACAGGGTGCGAAGAGAGCTTCCGTTGGGACGATATCGTGAAATGGAATAAGTATTTATGGGAGGGTGTGCAGAATGGATAAGGAATTTCCAAAAGGTTTTGTTGAGGGTGTGCAAGATATCTTAAAGCTTTGTGCGGAGAAAAAGACAAATAATTGTGATTTAACGCTTGAGTATGATTGCGGAAAGCTCAATATGCATATCGTATTTTCTGCGATACCTAAGGAGGATGTAAAATGAAAGTATTAGTCGCGTGTGAGGAGTCACAGACCGTTTGCAAGGCGTTTCGCGACTTAGGGCATGAAGCGTATAGCTGCGACATCAAAAAGCCGTCTGGTGGTCATCCAGAGTGGCACATCCTTAACGATGCGCTCAAAACGCTTGAGGGGGGGGGCAGTGGTGACGATGGACGGCAGAGTTCATAATGTCGGAAAATGGGACATGCTGATTGCTCATCCGCCGTGCACCTATCTGTCGAACGTGGCAACGAGATTTTTCTCGCTGAAATGCACGGAGCCGGAGAAAGTTGTGGAACGGTGGCGAGAGCGGGCATATGGTGCGGTGTTCTTCATGCATTTTGCACTGGCGCACATCGACAAGATTTGCATCGAGAACCCGGTGGGATTTATGAATAATGCATACCGCAAAGCGGATCAGATCATAGATCCTTATATGTTCGCTGAGAGTGTAGATGATACTGAAAACTATGTAACAAAGCGTACCTGCTTATGGCTGAAAGGTTTACCACCATTGGAGGGAACCGGGCTTCCAAAACCGGACAATGCGAAAATGTTTGGAAGATTACCGAGTGGGAAAGCCCGGACATGGGAGGATACATACAGCCGGGATGCGGGAGTAAGATCAAAAACGTTTCCGGGGATCGCTAAGGCAATGGCGGAACAATGGGGAGGGGAATTATGAATGATGAAATGGCAACCACAACAGATTTGCGAGATCTAAGAAGACTCATTCACGAGGTCACAGGATACCGGCTTTTGACAAGGAGCGAAGTCCATCAGATCGCCATAATTTTGGAGCACGCAGTAGACCGTGAGCTTGCAAAAGCGGTGATGGAACAGGAAGGAGGCAGAAAATGAACAGACTGACAGAAAAGATAAATAATTGGAGATGGCGGCTGAAAGGCGTGGACCGGAAGCAGATCATACCCGGTGCAGAGATCACCGATGAAGTGTGGCGGAAGCTCTACGGAGCATTATGCAGGCTCAAGGACTACGAGGATACTGGGCTGATGCCGGACGAGATCTGCAAGCTGAATGCGGAGGCGCAGGAAGAAGCGAGAAAGATGCTGGAGAAGGTTGCGAAGCTGTCGGAGGAGATCGAGAGGGTAAAAGGGAAGCAGCAGTGGATTCCGGTGACGGAGCGGCTGCCGGAGAAAAATAAAAGTGTACTTCTGTACATGAAAAGCAGATCATCAAGTGGGACATGCATACAAACAGGATCTATAGATAACGGTTTTTGGTTTACTCAAAGCTATCCAGGGTTTCAAGGGCTTGCAAACCGCGAGTTTCACGTTATGGCTTGGATGCCACTGCCAGAACCATACACGGAGGAAAAGGAATGATAAGAGTATTAGTTGGTTTTTGGGTCGCTATGATGTCTTTGATTTCCTTCATCCTTTGCATTTTAGAGGATGATTTCAAGGAAAAGCTTATTATAGAGTGAGCCACCGCGATTTTTATGGCTGTGTTATTATTCGGCCTGTGGCTGATAGAAAGGTGAGATAGATGAGAGATCTTAATGAGATTTTAAGCAACAAGTGCATCTGGGGACACAATATCATGTTCCCGATGCACACAGCATGGATCAAGTTGCCAGACTGCGGCACATGCAGCGTAATCTGGAGCGAGAACGAGGATGGAATGGAGCATGTAAGTATTTCTCCGAAGAAAAAGTTAAGAATCCCCACATGGGATGATATGTGCGTTCTTAAGGAAACCTTTTTCCGGGACAGCGAAGAAGCTTACGAGATACACCCCAAAAAGAGCGAGTATGTCAACATGGTTGAGAACTGCTTACACCTCTGGAAACCGATCGGGCAGGAGCTGGGGGATTTGATCGCGATCAACGGGGAGATGAAAGCCATACTCATGAAGCTTGCGAAAGCAGAGCAGGAAAACGATGAGATGAGGAAAAGGTGGAAGGAAGAGCATGAAAATTGCAAAAATGGCTAAGTTGGATGGAGCATCTAAATATGGATCATGCATGGATTGCTCGAAAAGCATCCGATCAGATCCAAGCTCACTGAAAATTACATTAGAGAGTGGTGCTTCTGTCATACTTTGCGAGAAGTGCTGGAAAAAGCTCACGCATATACTTGATGAAATTGATTTTAACGATGTGTTGAAGACACTGAAAAAAAAGGAGAATGCAGATGAGTAGAGAGTTGCCAATTTTATTCAATACTGAGATGGTTCGAGCAATTCTGGATGGGCGGAAGACCTGCACAAGAAGAATCATGAAACCGCAACCTACAGCACATTATGGAACACAGTGTGCAAAACCACCGTATGTGCCTGGAGACATTTTGTATGTTCGTGAAACATGGACGGAGGAATGCGGAAAATATTACTATCGCTCAGACTATGACAGCGATTATTTAGATCCATGTGAAACTTTATCTGGTGGCTATCCGGCAAGTTGTAGAAATCATCCTGGATGTTATGGGTGTACAGCAACTTCGATGAGAATACACTGGCATCCATCCATCCACATGCCGAAAGAGGCGGCACGGATATGGCTGCGAGTTGTGGACGTACAACTCGAACGTTTGCAGGATATTACGGAGAATGGGGCAAAGGCAGAAGGAGCAATAGATAACAGAGGTTTTATTCACAGCCCGGAGAATGAATATAATCGCATACATACAGCCAGAGAGCATTTTGCTGAAATCTGGAATAGCACCATCAAGAAATCAGACATTGACCGATACGGATGGAAAGCTAATCCTTGGGTATGGGTTATCGAGTTTGAGAGATGCGAGGAAGATGTTTGATGGAAAGATGTGATAACTGCCTATATGAGTACGCCTGTGACTGGCGCAAGGCAGGAGAAGAGCTGAAATGCGAGGATTGGGAGACGGAGGTGATGAGCAATGGATCTCGAACAGAAGAGCATTGAGCGGATCAAGACGGCATCAGAGATGAGCTTACACCACTATGGTAAGCCGCTGATCTGCACCTACTCCGGAGGAAAAGATAGCGATGTGATGTTAGAGCTTTTCAAAAGATCCGGTGTTCCGTTCGAGGTTTCCCACGGCCTGACAACCGTGGACGCGCCGCCGACAGTGCGACACATCAAAGAGACGTTTGCGCGGCTCGAGGAGGCAGGAATCACGGCAACGATCCACCACCCGAAGATGACGATGTGGCAGCTTATCCCACACAAGAAGATGCCACCTTACAGAATGAAGCGTTACTGTTGCACGGAGTACAAGGAAAATGTCAATCCCAATCGCTTTGTGGCTACTGGAGTGCGATGGGCCGAGAGCAACAAGAGAAAGAATCGTCAGGACATCGAGCCGAGGGGGAAAAAGGCAGCAGAAAAGATCTTGCTGATGAGCGAAAATGACAGAAAAAGAGCGCTGATTGAGACGTGCAAGATCAAGGGAAATATGATCGTCAATCCTATTGTCGATTGGCCGGACAGTGACATCTGGGAATACTACTGGAACGAATGCCCATCCCACAATGATCTGTACAAAATGGGATACTACCGCGTTGGCTGTATCGGGTGCCCAATGGCCGGAAAGCACAGATACAAGGAATTTGCCGACTTCCCCACGTACCAGCGAGCCTATATAAGAGCATTTGGGAAGATGCTGGAGGCGATCCGTGCGGCCGGGAAAGAAATACGATGGAAAAGCGCCGAGGATGTATTTCATTGGTGGATGGAAGATAAGAATGTTGAGGGACAGATATCAATGTTTGACGACACAGAATAGAAAGTATGCTGAAAGAATTGTATAAAATCATAGAACCCTGGTGGGTGTGTGAATGGACACTAATGGATGAGGAATTTAATGCCTATGATACATCATGTGGAAATCCCTGGTGTCTGGAAGAGGGAACGCCGGAAGATAACAAGATGATTTATTGCCCGGCGTGTGGTCGGAAAATTAAGGTAGTTAAGGCGGAAAATTAAGGCAAGGAGAAGTAATGAGAGTAGCACTGATTGATGTTGATGGGCATAATTTCCCAAATCTTCCACTCATGAAGCTTTCAGCATGGCATAAGCGGAAAGACGATTCGGTAGAGTGGTATGATCCGCTGACAGCGTGGATAAACCCGCCAGACAAAGTATATATGAGCAAGGTATTCACCTTTACGCCAGATTATCCGCATCCTGTGAACGCTACGGAGATCATACGAGGCGGTACCGGATATACATACCCATCTGGCGGGGATCCGTTGCCGGAGGAAATTGAGCATATCTACCCGGACTATGACTTATACCCGGATCAGTGCAAGGATACGGCGTATGGTTTTCTCACTCGGGGATGCCCGCGGGGCTGTGATTTTTGCATTGTCGGACACAAAGAGGGGCGGCGCAGCCGAAAAGTGGCTAATCTATCGGAGTTCTGGGCTGGGCAAAAGAATATAGTGCTTCTGGATCCTAATATGTTCGCCTGTCGTGACTGGAAAGATCTTAGCCAACAGCTCATTGCCAGCAGAGCATGGGTGGATTTTTCACAAGGGTGCGATATCAGAATCATGACAGCAGAGAAAGCCCAGTATCTCAAGGAGATGAAGATTAAACAGATTCATTTCGCGTGGGATCGGTACGAGGATAAAGATAAGATCGTTCCAAAGTTTGAGATGTTCAAGCGGCAGACAGGATGGGACTACCGGAAGATGAGTGTATATGTTCTGTGTGGATTTAATACCACGCTGGAACAGGATCTTGAACGCATATATACGTTGAGAGATCTGGGATACAGCCCATATGTGATGATCTATGACAAGTACAAGTTGTCTGCGGGAGCTGATTTAAAACGATTGCAGCGCTGGGTAAATTCGAGATTTGCTTTTGCAGCAGTTAAAAAATTTGAAGATTATAAGTAGACATGATTAAGATTTAAATGAGGATTTGGAGGCGGTGTGAATGTTGAAGAAAGATGAAAATGGGGATTACGCTTGCAAAAAAGATAAATCTTTTGTATGCCCGGTTGGGGAAAATCACGGCACATGCTGCGGGTGTCCGCTGGGTGATGCAATAGATAGCAGGCGGTCAATAGATAATTGTTAGATAAGGAGCATTTATGACTTGTGTTGTTTTATGCAAAATAGATGGGAATTATTATCTTCGGCATATTATTCTTGGTATCAATCAAACAGATACTATAGAGAGCGTTAGGGGAAAGTATTATAAGGATTTTGACAAGTTACATGATGAGTTCTTTTTCTGCAAAGATAATGCCGAGATTAAAGAAATCCTAACCATGCATGGAATAAAGAGTTGGTAAAAATCGTTATACAAAATTAAGATTTACGGAGGTAGAAAAGATGATCCGAAAAGGAGATAAAGTCATTATGAATGGCAAATATTATGTGTCAGAGAAAAATAAAGACAAGGAATTTATTGTAACAACCGAACCAACAGAGGTATGTGGGACATTATCCGTCTGGCTTGAGGGATTTAGAGGTTGTTATGCGGTTGATGGATTAACGAAAGTTGGTTCATTGAATTAAGATTTGAAGGAGTCGATAACTATGTTAATGATTCAAGATGGAATGGAAATTTACTGCTTACCGGATGGCGCTTGTTGCGAGGTCGATGAGAATCACAGAAGCCCTCTGGACTTGGATGATTGCCCACTCGGATACGAAACATGCAACGGAAACTGCTTTTATTACGCAGAGTGATTTAAGATTTGGAGGATAAAGATGGTAAAAATCCAGAAATGCAAGAAATTTGGGGTTTGCAACGACTGTGGGGTCATCCACTCGGACGAAACACCAGTGTGGGAAATCAGAACATCTACAACGGGACATGATTGGAATACGATGATGCTGTGTCGCAATTGCATGTTGTCATTGCATACTGCTATGGCAATAGTAGCAACTCAGCATTAAAGATTTAGAAAAGGAAATGATTGAATGTTAGTACCTGCAATTTTATATAAAGAACAGATCAAGAAAGAATTTAGGTGATGAATATGGCAGTAAAAAGGCAAAAAATAGATGATATGAGACATGCTATTGGTCTGGACTATAAAAAGCCATATCACAGGCATGGAAAGACATTTTATAAACCTTATCGGAACAGGTTTTATACATATGCAGATGATTCTATTTGGAATCAATTACATCAAGACGGACTAGCAGAGCGTAGCGGTGCGGATGAACATGGTCGTGAATGGTTTTGGATAAATAGAAAAGGTTTGGACTGGCTAGGAAATCAGCTTAATATAACGATTCATGATGAAGAACAATAATAAGGATTTAGCGGAGGTATAAGAATGATATTATTGCAAGACGGTGTAGAAGTGCTTTGCCCGATTGGATATTGTAAAGCAGATGATGAAAAAAGAAATCCAAATGATATAGAACAATGCCCGATTGGGTGTGAAACGTGCGCCGGAGACTGTTTTTATTATGATGAGGATTTAAACTAAACTGAAATAAGATTTGGAGGAATAGAGGATGAATAGCGAAGAGTATAAAAGCCTGAAAGAGAATGCCGATATTTTAAAAGAGAATGCTTTAGCAAAGTGCAACTTAGAGGTCAATAAAGCAAGAAACTATTATGAAGGCTATCAGCAGGCTATTTGGGATCTAATGAAGTACGTGAAAAAAGATTAAGATTTGGAGGATGTTATGAAGTGCCCATATTGTAACTATATTCCGGATTGTGATGAGCAGACCTGTGAGGGATGTGAGGTCTATGAGGATTTCCTGGATGATGCAGATGACTTTTATTAAGATTTGGAGGAGAAAAGATAACGATGAGTACAGGGTATAAAGTTTTTGCAACCGTACAAGTAGTAGATGGGGAGATAGTGATTGATTTAGGAGATACAACGCATTACATGACATTAACAACCAAAAGTGGCATAACATGCATTGTGGAGAGAAAGTCGCAAGAATTCTTTGATGTAGAAACCATTAAATAAGGATTTGGAGGATACTATGAAAAAGTGGGTAGAGAACAAAGAACCATCCGGCGCAGTGGTTCACACGCTTGTGTTCGGGCATCATGGAGATGATCCCAAAGTCATAGTGGCGTTGTTTAGAGATTCAGAGGGAGATTGGTTTACAACATCGAATGTGCTCGATACATACTGGGACTTGCTGACCGGCAAGGAAATGTGTGAGCATGATGCCAAAATGATGGTAGAGGAAATGGTGTACGATCATTTTGCGGATGAAAAGAGGTATTACGAGGAAATTTGCGAAGAGCTTGATATGGAAAACTGAAATTTGCATAAGGAGATGATACAGATGTACGATCATGATTATTGCTACGAGTGTAGCAGATATGGGGATGAAGATTAGTGTATAGCCGAAAAGCCCCGAAGGGAATCCTTTAGGGCTTTTCGTTTTTCCTCGCTCTGCATATATCGCCTATGTTGTATTTTTCGTCATCGCAAAGGTGTCTAATGGCTACGACTGAATGTCTCTCCTCTTTTATTTTTCTTAATAAATCCTGTACTGTCATGATTATTTCTTTACCTCCTGTAATTTCTCCAAAAGTAACTTTGCCGCCCATTCTGGCGGTTTGTATGCGCCGGAATCCCATTTCTTGATTGTGTCGAGCGGGATTTCAAAACGCTTTGACATTTCACTTTGTGTGAGTCCGGCAGCGAGCCGGGCTGATTTAATTCGGTTTTCCATTGACTCGGTCTCCCTAATATGCTATAATGTATGTATCGGATATACTGGATGCTGTATATCCGGATTGCCAGCAATTCCGGCGATCACGGATTGAAACTAATTTAAGATTTACGTTTCAAGCGAAAAGCTCATGCTACCCATGCATGGGCTTTTTTCTGCTTAAATGTCGTCATATCTGCCATCCTTTTTCCCTTTGTGGTATGCGGTGTTGATCGTATTCATGAGAAGCGCCAACTGTTTCGCTGTCAGCTGATCCACGAACTCGCCCGGGATCTGGTCCACGATCGCGCGCATCGTCTGCCCGCCATTGAAACCATGATACAGTTCAACGTACAGCTTTTCTGCCCTGTTCATCTTGATGCTCTTTCTTACTTTCCCGTTTTTATCTTTCATAAGCCAACACATAATGTTTTCCTCCTATGTTTTTCTTTGATTTCGTCAATCAATCCAATGCATGACGTAATACAAATTCGTCGTTGTCTGCATCATACTGCTTTTTGACTGCCTCCCAGGCTTCTCCATTGCATAAGGCGTTATAAGCCTTTTCGGCAATGCCGGCCAACTCATAATTGACACTGCTCTTTTTATTTTTTATATCAAGTGCGAACACCGCTCCCGGGTACTGCTCCTCCAGTTTCTTAATTCCTGCCGCATCAATGGAAGGGCTGGCCGGGTACCGTCCGGTTCCACACTCAAATGCTCTCTGGAACTCAAACTGGTAATCCCCCCATTCCTCACGGGCTTTCCGGATTTCCTTCACCCCAGGGATCGACTCGAAAAAAGAGGTTTTTTTCAAATACTCCTCTTTTTCCTTATTCTATTCTTCCTTAAGGTACGCCAGGATCTCAGCCTTATGCTCACCAATACTTTTTTT
>ERZ1034691.1599-NODE-1599-length-14167-cov-4.683036_pt1 | contig 14167 bp, 5 predicted proteins | sample MGYA00520638_ERZ1034691 | MGnify/ENA primary metagenome ERZ1034691 (study PRJEB33766, sample SAMN09781763) | gut metagenome | biome: gut microbiome | host: Homo sapiens | place: Madagascar | study: EMG produced TPA metagenomics assembly of the PRJNA485056 data...
ATCCCAGAATCACCGCCGCCACGGCAATGGAGCCGAGGAAGGACCACAGGGAAATTCCCACGCCGCCGGTCAGATTCAGGGTGATAATCGCAAAGGCCGCCCCGAAGGTGGCACCCTGGGAGACACCCAGGGTGGAAGCGGAGGCCAGGGGATTGTGAAGAATGGCCTGCAAAATACAGCCGGACAAGCCAAGCCCCGCTCCCGCCACAATGGCGGTGCAGATACGGGGCATTCGGTTATTGCGAATCACCAGATTGATTTTCTTATCCGCGGATCGTCCGAAGATTCCCCGGATAAGCTCCGCCACCGGGGTATTATAGGAGCCGGCACGCAGGGACAGCACCACGGACACCAGAAGCAGCAGCGCCAGAAGCACCAGGAACAGGGTGCTGCGAATCTGGTTTTTTCGGTAGTCCGTCAGCTGGTGTTCAGGCGCCAAGGGTAATCTGGCAGAACGCATAGCCGGCTTCCTCCAGATCAGAATAGGGATTGCTGCCCAGCAGCTCGGTGAAAATCTCCCCGGCCTTTTCGACAGGGTCAATATCCCGGAACTGCTCAGGGTACATGACGCAGGCAGCATAGTAAGCGTCCGCCAGGGCGGTTTCCAGGTTGGAAGCATAGGAGCGGAAGGAAATCTGAGAATAAACCTTTCCCTCCTTGACGGCGGTCAGCGCATTGTAAAAATCCGGGTGCGCCCCATAGTCCTCGCTAATCAGGCTCATTCCGTTAAAATCCAGGAAGATCAGATCCGGATCCCAGGAAAGAACCTGCTCCACGTCGATGTTGAAGGCACCGGTCTGCTCGGTGGTATTGGCAAGGTTCTTGGCATGAATCAGCTCAAAGGGGCCATAATAGGCCTCTGTTCCCTCAAATCCGTGCTGACCTTTGAAGGCCACGCCGCCCACATAGCAGGACGGCTTTGCCTCCTCGGCAATGGCGGAAGTCCGCTCGTCCAGATCCTTCTGGATGGCCTTCAGATAGGCGGCCAGCTCCTCTGCCCGGCTTTCCAGCTGGTAGAGCTCTCCCAGAATGCGGATGGTGACGTAGGCTTTCTCATCCAGGGTGGTATCGCTTCCGGGAACCACTACAACGGGGATGCCCGTTTTCTGGCTCAGCTCGTCGGGATCCTGGCTGGCGTAGCTGCTCATGACGATCACCTGGGGATCCACATTTATGATTTCCTCCGCAAAGGGCTCCCCGTTGGTTCCGATTGCCGGCAAATCCTTGAACAAATCGTAATTCACATAGTTGTACAGTCGGCTCATGCCGGGCTCTTTTTCGTAATCCTCCACCCCGACGACCCGGCTGGCACCGCCTACATAGCAGGTATAGCGCAGCGCACCAACGCCAACACATACAATACGCTCCACGCAATAGGGGATTTCCACATTCCGATCCATGCCGTCCGTAATCATTCGGGTATCCGGCGTGGTTTCTTCGGAGGCAGCCTGGAGGGCGGTGGTTTCCTTCGCCGGGGCGGGTGCTGCCGCTTCCGGTTTGCCTGCGCAGGCGGTCATAGCCAGCAGCATAGACAGCGCCAGCAGCATCGTAACGATTTTCTTCATTTTTTTGGTTTCCTTTCCTTCTGCTTTCTTTGCGGAAAATGCCCGCGAGAATCTACCCCTAATTCTATCAGAGAAACAGCAGGTTCGGAAGCCCCCCAGGGGGATACAAAATCCGGCGATTTTCTTACAGAGAAGGACATTCGATGACAGACGCAAAGCAGCCCCTTATACTGAACTCCAATTAAAATCTTTAAAAAAGATTTTAATCAGGAAATAGTATTAAAAATTGCGCCGCGGCGTCCTCATGTATCCAGGGTGCTGGCATCCGGGAAGATTTCCTGGCTGGCGCATTTGCGCCGGTATTCCTTGGGAAGCATCCGGTAATACGCCTTAAAGGCGGCGGAAAACCGGCTCTGGCTGTCGTAGCCCACTTGCCGGGCCACGTCCGCAATGGACATGTCCGTCTGAGCCAGCAGCCGGGCGGCGGCCTCCATCCGGTGCTCCCGGATGTGGGCGGCGATGGAGGTGCCGTAGACGGTCTTGAACATCTGCTTTAAGGTGGTGGGGTTCATCAGGCACTGCCGGGACAGCTCCTCAATGGAGCACCGCTCTGAAAGATTGCCGATGAGCCGGTCGTGAATCTGCCGGATGATTTCCACCTGCTCTGCCGGGTACTCGGTCAGCCGCTTTTCCCGGCAGCCCTCCCCGGCGGCCAGAAGCACCAGCAGCTCCAGCACCTTGATTCTCCAAAAAACCAGCCGGTAAGCCTCCGAACCGGCTGAGAAGCTCTCGAACACCTGCCGCAGGGTCGGCTCGGCGGTAAAGGGGACAGGTCTTCCGCCGGGGCTGTAGCTTTCCAGCAGCTTTTCTTCCGTAATCCCGCTGCCCGCCAAAGGCTCCGGAGGATTCCGCGCCAGCGCTTCCCCATTCAGCCGGAGCATCCAACCTCCGTAATCTCCGTTGGGAAGGGATATTGCCGCTTCCCCCAGGGACTGGGAATCGGTCAGAAGAAATTCTCCGGGGCCAAGATAGACAGAAGCGGGCAGCTTCCAGCCAATCCGGCCGGATTGGCAGTAATGCAGGACGATTCCCTCCCCAGGCTGGTCAAGATTCGGCGCTTCCTCAGCCTGAGCCTGAAGCCAGGACAGGGTAATGCCCGGATAGAGGACGGTGTCGGTTCGCTTCACGGTAACGCCCCCTTAATCCGGGCAGGCGATATCCATCACCTGCTCAATGGTCTTGTGGAGCAGCTGAGCCACGTCCTCCTCCGATGCCCGGTAGTAGACCTCCTTGCCCTCCCGGCGGCTGACGATCAGGCCGCAGCTGCGCAGCACCCGCAGATGGTGGGAAACCGCCGGACTGGACATGTCCATCAGAGCGGAAATGTTCGTGACGCACTGCTCCGTATGGCAGAGCATCCAGAAAATCCGAAGCCGAGTGGTGTCGCTGAGCTGCTTGAAAATATCCGCCGCAATTTCAAATCGCTCGGTGTGGGTCAGGGCGGCGCCGATATTGTCCATGTGACTGGGGATATCGTGGGCGTGGGGAAGAATAGACTGATTCATATCAAAGGCTCCTTTTCGCTGATTCGGAAATTCTTTTCGCCTGTTTGGAAGGGTATGCACTTTTCGCATTGACTTTTCCGCTTTTCCCCATTATACTACAATCATAACAATTAAGCAATTACTTAATCGTAAAAAGATTAAGGCGAAAAGGAGTGTTGGATTATGCACGAACACGACCATGGGCATGAACACCACCACAATCATGATGACTGCTGCTGCGGCCATGACCAGAAACAGGAGCACCACCATCACCACGATGACGATGACTGCTGCTGCGGCCGTGACCAGGAACACCATCATCACCACGATGACGATGATTGCTGCTGCGGCCACGACCAGGAACAGGAGCACCACCATCACCATGATGACGATTGCTGCTGCGGTCATCATCACGAGCACGAACACCATCACCATGACGGCTGCTGCTGTGGCCACGACCATGACCACGAAGCGGAAGCCCAGGAGGATGTGCCTACCCGCTCTCACACCCACTTTGTGGTAGAGCACGTCCAGACCCCGGGACACCCCGCCGACTGCCAGTGCCCCCTGTGCAACCACCATGCGGAGTACTGCGACATCTGCGGCGAAAGCCTGGCCAAGTGCACCTGCAAAATGCCCGACGAGGACTTAGAAAAGCGGGTCTACATTCTGGAAGGCATCGACTGCGCCAACTGTGCCGCCAAGATCGAGGCCAAAATCCGTTCCATGCCCGAGGTGGCCTTCGCCACCGTTTCCTTCGCCACCAAGCAGCTTCGGGTCGCCGCTGACAATCAGGATGCGCTGCTGCCCAAAATGCAGGCGGTGGTGGATTCCATTGAGGACGGCGTGACCCTGGTGCCCAGAAAGCGTCGGGTCTCCGGCATGGCTCCCACCAGGGTCTACATTCTGGAGGGGCTGGACTGCGCCAACTGCGCCGCGAAAATCGAGAAGAAGCTCCAGACCCTGCCCGGGGTGGAGGAGGTGACCATCACCTTCGCCACGAAACAGATGCGCCTGTCCGCCAAGGATCCGGACGCTCTGATTCCCCGGATTCAGCAGACCATCAACGCCATGGAGGACGGCATCACCATAGTGCCCAAGGAGTCCGCGCCCGCTCCCGCACCCAAGGACGACGAGGCCGAGGAAAAGAAGGAGCTTCGGAGCCTGATTGTCGGCGCTGTTTTGTTCGTGGCCGGTGAAATTCTGGAGCATCTGGGCGCTCCCACCCCGGTGCTTCTGGGCGTACTGGCCCTGGCCTACCTGATTCTGGGCGGCGAGGTTCTGATGGCCTCCTTCCGGAACATCAAAAAGGGTCAGATTTTTGACGAGAATTTCCTGATGTCCATTGCCACATTGGGCGCTTTTGCCATCGGGGATTTTCCCGAGGCCGTGGGCGTTATGCTCTTCTATCGCATCGGCGAGTATTTTGAGGATCGTGCCGTCAGCCAGAGCCGCAAGCAGATCATGGATGCGGTGGATCTGCGGCCTGAGGTAGTCAACCTGGTGGTTGGCGAAGACATCCGGGTCATTGACGCGGAGGAAGCCAACGTAGGCGACATTCTGCTGGTGCGCCCCGGCGACCGGATTCCCCTGGACGGCGTGATCATCGAGGGGGAAAGCCGGATCGACACCTCTCCCGTCACCGGTGAGCCGGTGCCCGTGAAGGCTGCCGTCGGCGACAGCGTGATCTCCGGCTGCGTCAACACCTCCGGCACTCTGAAAATCCGGGCAGAAAAGCTGCTGGAAGAATCCATGGTCACCCGGATTCTGGACTCTGTGGAAAACGCCGCCGCCAATAAACCCAATATCGACAAATTCATCACCCGGTTTGCCCGGGTGTACACCCCCGCCGTGGTTATCAGTGCTCTGGTGGTGGCGCTGGTGCTGCCCTTCCTGATTCCCGGCTGGCACTTCTTCGTTGACCCGGCCTATACCGGTGCGGAAACCGTCCTGCGCAGTGCCACCGGCACCGCCTCCGTCTTCACCGCTCTGACCTTCCTGGTCATCTCCTGTCCCTGCGCGTTGGTTCTCAGCGTGCCCCTGGCCTTCTTCTCCGGCATCGGCGCCGCCTCCAAGAAGAACATCCTCTTCAAGGGCGGCAATGCCATTGAGGCTCTGAGCGGCGTCAAGGCCGTGGTCATGGACAAAACCGGCACCATCACCAAGGGCAACTTCGTGGTTCAGTCCGCGCTTCCCGCCGGGGAAGGCATCAGCGAAGGCGAGCTTCTGGCCATGGCCGCCAGCTGTGAGCTGTTTTCCACCCACCCCATCGCCGTGAGCATCGTCACCGCCGCCCAGGAAAAGGGCATTTCCATCGAAAAACCCGCCAATCTTCAGGAAATTGCCGGTCAGGGAATTGCGGCGGACACCTCCCTGGGCAAGCTCCTCTGCGGCAACCGGAAGCTGCTGGAAGCCCATGGGGTTGACCTGTCCCAGTGGCAGGAGGCCAGCTTCGGCACGCAAGTGCTGATTGCCCGAAACGGCAAATTCGTCGGCAACATCGTCATTTCCGACACCCTGAAAGAGGATGCGGTGGATGCCATCGGAAAAATCCGGAAGCAGGGCATTGTCACCGCCATGCTCACCGGCGATGCCCAGGACAGTGCGGAATTTGTTGCCAAGGAGACGGGCATTGACGAAGTCCACGCCAAGCTCCTGCCGGAAAATAAGCTGGAAACCCTCCACGCCATCCGGGAAGCCCACGGCAGCGTGATGTTTGTCGGCGACGGCATCAACGACGCCCCGGTGCTGTCCGGTGCGGATGTGGGCGCGGCTATGGGCAGCGGCGCGGACGCGGCCATCGAGGCTGCCGACGTGGTGTTCATGACCTCCGAAATGTCCGCCATTCCCGAGGCTCTGCAAATTGCCAAGGCCACCCGGCGAATCTCCTGGCAGAATGTGTACTTTGCCCTGGCCGTCAAGCTGATTGTCATGATTATGGGTCTGTGCGGTTACGCCAATATGTGGGTTGCGGTGTTCGCCGATACCGGCGTTTCCATGCTGTGCCTGCTGAACTCCGTCAGAATCCTGCGGATGAAATAAACCAACGAAGAATCGCCCTCCGGGTTTCCGGAGGGCGATCAGCGTGTCAAAAAGTCCGAAAGATACGGTGTCATTCCGAATTAAGTGGTGTGGAAATTCTCTTTAAGGAAGCTTCCGGCGAGGCGCAAAGCCCCCCTTGTGTAAAGGGGGTGTGACGGATGAGGGCAAAGGCTCCCCTTGCTGACCAAGGGGAGCTGCCCCAGTGCGCACACTGGGGCTGAGGGGATCAGAACTCCCATCTTTTTGTGTGCTCTCATTGACGCAGTTTTACAATCCCTCAGACAAAAATCAAAGATTTTTGCCAGCTCCCTTTACACAAGGGAGCCGTTGGGTGCTCCCGCACCAGTGCGTTTATTGATGTTTCTCAGAAAAATTGGAAATTGTACCGCATTCTTTTTTACAGTCACACCGCCCTCCGGGTTTCCGGAGGGCGGTTTTGTCAGGTTCTGGGGATAATGTTCTTGTAGATCCGGGAGTTGGTATAGACCAGATAATCGCTGGCGTTGCTGCCGCTGATGGCGTTCTGGTTCTCATCCAGCAGCTCTGCCTCCAGACGGATCTTGTAGTTGGCGTAGGTCATGCCATTGGCTTCCAGGGCCGCACCCGCCAGCAGGAACATATCCGCAGAGATCTCCAGGGGCACGTTCTTATCAAGGACATTGTCCAACCGGAAGGTTGCCGTATAGGTGGCGTTCACGTTATTCTCGGTGTTGGTGGGATTGTCCGCCTCGATGACCTCTTCTTTGGAGTCCGTGTAGCGCAGGCTCAGCTTCATCTTCTCCCCGGTCAGGCACTTGCCCCAGGGGACTGCCGCCCCGTAGCTGACGAAGGGCTGGGTGCCGGTGTTGTTCCTGGGAGACAGGGTCAGGGTGCACCGCAGATACCTGGCATTTTCCGCCCGGCTCACCGCGCTGACGTTGTAGCTGGCGGCGGACAGCAGCTTCGCCGAATTGCCCTCGAAGCCGTTGATGCCCAGCTGGTTGATGCTGTCCATCTCGGTGTCGCCCACGGCATCATAGTTCAGGGAGGCCACGCTGACCTCGCCCCGGTAGAAGTGCCGGTACCGGGTGTCCTCGGAGGGCGGCTGGGTGCTGAGGGTGGAGCTGGTCAAGGTCTGGGGCGTGTAGGACAGCGTCGAGGTGACCGCCATCAGAATGCCCTCATTCTCCCTCTGCCGGGTGGGGAACTGATCCACATAGGAAGAGGCAAAGTCCAGGGTCAGCTCCGCGGTAAGCTCCACGGCGTGCGCCTGAATGTCGCCGCAGGGGATCTGCGCCGGGAAGGTCAGCCGGTAGGAGCGAGTGGCCGTGTCCACAATGTAGTGCTCCGTCCAGGTTTTCTCGCCGTAGCGGTACACCGCCGTGATCTGAGTGCCCGGGGTCAAGTTGACCTGGGTCTTGGTGCCATCCTCATAGCGGTAGAACACCAGATTGAAGCACTGGGACAGGCTCTGGTCGCCGGCGTAGTTCTGGAACTGCTTGGCACTTTCCGCGTCCTTGAACCGGATGGTCGCGGTCATGCCGGCCTTCACCTGGGTGTTGCTGTCGGAGATCCTCTCCAACTGGCTCTCCGCCGTGGTCAGGCTCACCTCCTGGCTGAAGCAGGAAGCGATGACGATCCGGTTCTCGTCAGCGTTCCGGGCAAAGCCGTTGTTGGGGTTCGTTTCGCTGGCGGGAAGCCGCTTGGTAGGCAGGCCGTTGCCGGCAGGGTTCGTCAGCCGGTCATCGCAGGTGAGCAGAATATTCAGCAGCTGCTGGCTGTTCGCCGGGGTCTGGAGGGTCAGGTAGTACCGCTCGGACAGCTCTCCGTTCCATTCTCCAACGGTGATGGCGTACTGGGTCTGATTCTTGTCCTCGTCGGTGGCCTTCCGGTAGTAGGTTTCGCCAATCTGAACCGTCGCCTGGGTTTTGTCCGCCGTTATCACGAACTTGCCCGTCAGGGTTTCGTCCGCCTTTTCGGCCTCCGTCAGTGCCCTGGCCGTCAGGGGCAAAAGCTGGCTCAGCGTCACCGGAGTCCAATCGGTTCCCGTCTGATCCTGGAAGGAAGTAAATTTCAGCTCATAGTAGCTGTCCACCTGCTGAAGAGCCTGGGAAGCGGTGGCGTACCAGGCCTTATCCTGGTTGTTCCGGTCAACCAGCACCAGCCGGGTGTCATCCGGCAGTCTGACGTTCAGCCGGAGCTGCTTCAGGAAGTTCCACAGCAGATTCTCGCCGTCGTTCACCGCCTTCTGCCATTCCTCCCGGGTGCGGGTGTAGTCGAAGCCCAGAAGGGCCGTGACCTTCTCGTTGTCCGAGGCAATGGCCAGCCGGTTCAGATCGTCATAATTGCTCTGAATGTAGCTGGTGCCGGTCAGCGCCGAAGCCCAGAACCGGAAGTTGAAGACCTTCTTGATCATCACCGGCAGGTACAGGGTGTAAGCCGTCTGGCTGGCATCCGCCGGGTTGGCAAATTCCGCCCTCAGCAGGGTAAACCTGGCTCTCTGGTTGTCGTACTGGCCATTGAGCCGAATCCGCTTGGTGGTTTCATTCAGGGTAAAGCTGCCGTCCTCCTGGGACTCCCGCCACTGGCCGCCGCTGTAGACGTAATTGGTCAGGGACAATTTCATGTCCGCCGGAGGTGCCGGATTCAGATCATTGGTGATCGTCTTGCCGTACATTACCCGGTTGGTAAGCAACGACAGGGCACTGTAGAGCGCCCGGTTGGCCTCGTCCGTACTGGTTGTGCTGATGACGAACACCGGGAAATTGCCGCCGGAGTAATCGCCGTTGTCGCCGTCGCCGGTGAAGCTGCCGAAATAGGCCATATCCGAAGGCCGATTGGTTTCGGTGTCGGTCAGGTATTTCCGGGCTTCCTCCACCGCCGTGTGGGTCAGGTTCCGGTTTTCCGTGCCGCTGCTGTCAAAACGGATTTTCTCGCCGATGGGGGTCGCGCCGTCAAAGCAGGCACCGTCGCCGGTAACGGTCGTTCCCAGCAGTTCTGTCAGAGGGCTAATCGGATTGGTGGTCGCATGGGGGTATGCGCTCAGGGTGGTTTCCTCCTGGACACCGGTGTAATCCGAGCGCACCAGGTAATCCCCAGTGCTCAGAGCCGTTCCAAAGTCCTGGGTGGGCACGGTGTTTTTCGCTTGCACCAGGCTGACGCCGGTGAATTTCAGCGTATAGCTGTGGCCGCTCCAAGGGCTTCTCTGTCCGCCGAAGATACCGGTGTTTTCGCTCTTTCCATTGACCAGGCCGATGGGAAGGGTCTCAGACCAATCACTGGGCACGCTTCCCCGATAGCCGTTTTGTCTGTCGTTCAGCAAATAGCCGATCCGGTTGTCCTTCAGCAGAATATTCGTGCCCGTCAGGTTGGCGCTGCATCCGCTCAGGTAGCCATACAGGCCGCCTACGCTGCTTCGGGAATTGCAGGCGGCAATGTCGCAGTTTTCCACGGACAGATTCTCCAGCTGAATCTTCGGCACATAAGCCGCATCCGTACTCCGGCTCTGGTTTTCCACCTGACCCACCGCGCCGCCGGAGGCTCTCCTTCCGATGATTGCCGTATGATTCAGACGGATATTGCTAAGGGTCATGCTGGGATACAGGCAGACCACGCCCAGCAGGCCGCCGGTAATGCAGTCGGAGCTGCCGCTGCTGCCCGCGAGAATCTGAACGGTGCCGCTCTCGGAGCCGACGCTGACCCGATCGATGGTCATCTGTCCTCCCGGGTTCTTCATCAGGCCGATCAGGCCGCCCAGCTGTCTGCCATTTGCCATCCGGACAGCGGAGCCCGATTCCCCGCCGATTATCACATCCGAAACGGAAAGATGATAGGCCGCGTTACTGGTTCCCGACCAATGGTTGGTGTTGGCATCGCTGAGATAGCCAAACAGGCCGCCTACGTTGCTCTTTGCGTTTGCGTTTTCCCCGCCGATCAGCTCCACTTTTCCTTCCAGGCGGACGCCCTTGACGGTTACGGTCTGACCCTTGGCCACGTTCTCGTAGCCCACCAGACCGCCTACGGTGATGTCATTCACCCCGGTGGCGGTGTTCTTTACCGTCAGATTCCGGATGGTCATAACAGCGTTGCCTTCCGGGTTGATTTCCAGGGTACCTGTGCCTGTATTATACAGGTGAATATGGCCGAACAGTCCTCCCGCATCCTGACGGCTGTCCTCAATTCTCATGCAGAAGGGGGCTGTCGTCCGGATATTGCCGTCCGTCAGCTCCACATCCTTGGTATTGCTGACAGTTACCTTTGTCGCCGCGGAGTAGCCCGCGAAGCCGCCGGCCATAATCAGTGCCCGAACGGTCAGGTTCTCATAGGTGCAATCGATAAACCTGGCTTCGTTTTTGAACTGGGTATTAAACCCAATCATGCCAATGAAGCCTCCGGCGGTAGTGCAGCCCAGGGAGTCAGCGTTGACACTGGCATTTTGCAGCGTAACCCCATTGAGGATAACGGCGTTGGTTCGGTAGGCGCAGAAGCTGCTGATGAGCATACCCGCCGCCGCCATATTGGCCCGTTTCGGCTGATCCCACAAGGTGTTGCTGTTATCCAGGATATTACCTGCCTGGCAGGGGTTGCCATTGCCGTCAAAGTAGGTGATTCCGGTCTTTCCGGAGAGAATCAGGTTAGAGAAGGTGGAATCCGTGGCATTGCGCACCGCCAGGAACAGGCCGGAGCCGCTGACCGTCCATTTGTTCTTCTCCGTCACATACTCGTTGCGCTGCTGATTCAGGGTAATGACCGCCCGATTGCCGTCGGATTTTTTTCCGTCCACTGTCTGAATATGCAACTGACGGGTATAGTCGTTCGGCGAGCCGACGCTGATGCACACATAGCTGCCGCCGATTCCCCGGAAGCCGTTGCCGTAATCCGTCATGTCGCAGTCCGCCGTGAACCGGACGGTAAGCAGACGTCCCAGAGTAGCCAGCTTGCTGAAATCCCCGGACACATATTTGCTCAGATAGCACTGAGACGCGGTCTTCGCTGTCAGGCTGACCCCGCCAAGGCAGGTGTCGTCCTTCCGGGCGGCAGTGCCAGTCATGGCATAGCTTCCGGTTCTGGGGCGGCTGAAGCTGTAGGCCTCATAGCCGTTCATCGCCGCGGCTCCGCTGTTGGCAATGGCGGAAAGCAGCCACAACCCCTGCGCGTCCTTCACCGTAGCGATGACATTGTTGCCCGACAGAGAAATCGCCAGGTGGGAATTCACGGCAGCCCCGGAGGAAATATTTGGAATTTTGTAATTCTTATTCGTATTTTCCAGGGAAACGCCATCTGCCAGCACATAGCCGTCCAGCACCCGTCCCACATAGGGATTGTAGTAGAACTGACCACTGGTTTCGCCGGCCTTCCCTCCGGTCAAGCCGGAGCCGATTGTCCCCCGGAACACCACGCCGCCGCCATACTTATTCTTGCCGCTGTGGCTGGCTCCGCTGAATGCGCCGCCCACAAGTCCCACATAGCCGCCCACCGCCGCCAGATAGGAATGGCTGCCCTTGGTCTCCGGCAGGTTCGCAATGGAAACCGAAACGCTGTCCAAAATGGTGTCGCCGCCAAAGGCATAGCCCACTACGCCTCCAAAGAAGGCAGGGCTGATTTCGCTGCTGGGCGGCTCGTTGCAGCTCAGGGAAATACTTCCGGTATATTCAATCTTGATGTTGCGAACCACGCTGCCCATGCTGTACTTGACCAGGCCGCCAAACTGGCTGGCTGTGCTGCCCGGGATGGTGAAGGTTTTCCCTCCGCCGTCAATCTCGCCGCCGAAGGCGATGATCTGACTGCCGGTCTGGCCAGTGGAGTCCGCATGTCCCAGACCGTCCCAGCTGTTGTCGGCGGTAATGTCCTTTTCCAGCTGGTAGTGGGCGTTTTGCAGATAGAGCCGCATAACCGCCGGTTCCACGGTGGTTTTGTCCTCGCCTTCCCATTTGCCGGAATCCGGCGAATAGGTATAGCGTACATGTCCACCGTTCACATTGTACCGGGTGTGCTCGTCCGTATCCGCGAAGGACTGCTTATTTCGGACGTTTGCCAGCACCTCGGTGTCCAGATACACCGGCCAGTTCTCGGCGGCGCCGTCCCGGAGCACCAGATTCAGGGTCTTCAGCTGGCTGAACTCGGTGAGGATATAAGGATCCGTCCGGGTTCCGCAGCCAATCTCCAGTCCGGCGGTGTTCAGGTTCACATCCAGCTCGTGTTGGGTGCTGCCAACGGTCAGATTTTCCAGCTGGTTGACATAACGCTGATAATCCTGATAGAAGCTGTCCCAGCCATCGGCACTGCCGCTGACCAGCTTGTCTTCCAGCTTTCCGCCGTAGTACCACCGCTGCTCATCGTTGTTCCGGCCGGAGACCGGGCCGTCTGTGGAGTTGGACAACTCCCGGCCCAGGGTGCAGGCATTCTTCTCCGCCTCGGTAAAATTATAGACGCCGCTGGAGGCCTCCACATAGTCAAAGGACTCCAGGAACAGAGCCCGGCTGAAAATGCAGCCGGTCGTGCCATACTGCACGGCGTTGTTCCGTCCGGGGCGGCCATCCAGGCACATCTTCTTGAAGGTCAGCCGGATTTCCTTGCCGGTATTGCCGCCCACCCTGCCGATGAGACTGCTGGCGGCATATTTGTCGGCGTTCAGATCCTCGTAGCCGGTGGAGGTTTCCACGCCGTTCATGTCCAGGGTACTGTAGCTGCCCAGGCTGTAAATCAGCAGGGGCTTTTCCGCCGAACCGGAGCTGACCCGGATACCCGCCAGATCCACATTCTGGATTGTCAGATTCATCCGGGCATAGATGGAACTGCCGGTGAAGGGTCCGCAGCACAGGGCTCCCGTGCCGGTGGCACTGCGTCCCACAGTGCCGGACAGTTTCAGTCCGTCTACGTTCAGATTCTGGTCTTTATCCGTCGCCTTGCCGCCGTTGAAAATACCCGTGTGCATCTGATAATGCTGGCTGTTGGATTGCCCCAACGGCTTGTTGTTCGCGCCCGTCTCGAAGCCGTTCATGGTATCATAATCGAAGGTAATGGACGCGTTTTGGATGGTGGTATCGTTGATAAACGGGGTGGGGTAGAAGGAATAGCCGCCCAGGTCGATCTCCTTGGAAATCACAAAGCCCCCGGTCTGTGCGGAAAAATACTTGCGCAGGCCGTTTTCGCTGTCGTGGTAGGCATTCCAAAGCATCAGCTTAGGTGCGGTGTCCACAGCGCCCAGATTGGGGCTGTCGCCGATGACCCCTGTTTCGGCGTTGGCACCCAGCGCGTCCCGGTAGGCATCCAGATTATAGTAGTACCGGGTCTTTCCGTTGACCCAGGTTCCCCCCAGCTGAGACCGGTAGGTATTGCAGCCGGTTCTGTCGATGAGGGCATGGCCGGGAAGGGCAATGGACACAATGCCGTTGTTGTTTGCGGACTGGTTGCTGCCCACAATTTCGTCAAAATACTGGGAGCCGCCGATGTTTACGGCAGTGCCCTCGGCCTTGTAAGCGTCCTCCCGGATTTCCAGGTACAGGGCGGTGTTCCCGTTCTTTTCACCCTTGGCCACAATCAGACCGCTGGGGGCGGCCTGCTCGGATTTGCCGGTGAAGTCATTGCCGCTGACAAAGTGAATGCCGTAGGGCTCCGCCGCCGTGCCCTTCTCCACCCGCCAATAGCCGGAGCCGGTATAGACCAGTCCGCCGAACCGGGCGTTGGTTCCCGCGTTCAGAGTGCTGTTTTTCACGGAAACCCCGGTGATGGTGGCCGTGGTGTTGGGCCATTCGTAGCCCAGCAAGCCGCCGCTGGCGGAGTTGGAGCCGGTGGTGATTTTCAGGCCGTCTACGGTAAGGCCGTTGATGGTCATGGTCTGGTTATAGCCTCCCATGGAAGCAACCAGGCCGCCCACCGCGGCGTCCGACCAGCCCGCGTCCGCCTTGTCGATGGTGCCGGAAAGGGTGCAATTTGTTGCCGTGATTTTGGCTTCGCCTTCGCATTTTGCGCAGAAGCCGCCCAGATAACACTGGGATTTGGTGGAATCGATTATTTTCCCCGTCCACTGGCAGTCGGTGAAGTCTGCCTCCTTAGCGGTGGCAAGCAGTCCCGAAACCCTGCATCCCCAAAGGTTGT
>ERZ1034691.1608-NODE-1608-length-14075-cov-77.134094_pt1 | contig 14075 bp, 15 predicted proteins | sample MGYA00520638_ERZ1034691 | MGnify/ENA primary metagenome ERZ1034691 (study PRJEB33766, sample SAMN09781763) | gut metagenome | biome: gut microbiome | host: Homo sapiens | place: Madagascar | study: EMG produced TPA metagenomics assembly of the PRJNA485056 data...
ATGTGAAGGATGCCGAGTTCACCGACCCCGAGCAGAGCGCCTTTATGTCCAACATCCATATGCTGAAGGACGATCCCAACTTTGAGGTCTGAGCCGCTATAATGTAACCCTCAGGGGCTGCTGCACCGCGCAGCAGCCCTTTTTTGATTCCACTCAGCAGCTTTTATTGTAGACGTTTTTGCTCTTGGCTGAAAGTTTGCCGGAGTAAAAGCCTTCCCCCAGTCGGGGGAAGGTGGCGCGCAGCGCCGGATGAGGGTGCAGGCAAACAGCGGCTATCGGTACGCCCTCATCAGTCACCCTGCGGTGACAGCTTCCCCCGTCCGGGGGAAGCCTTCAGCGCGAACCGCAAGGCGTGCAGCAGTGTCCTTTTTATCACACTTTCCACATTTTGTGTTGGATTCGAAACATTTTTGTGAAAGACTGCCAAGGCGCATTGACAAGGCCCTCCGGTCATGTTATGTTAGTATTGACAAATCAGCACCTTATGGAGCATTATATACTCTGTTTCGCCATGCTGCAATTGCGGCAGAAAGGATAAAACCATGACTACTGCCTTAAAACGTACCGGCGCTGCCCTGCTGACGCTGCTGATGTTCTGTATGCTCACACTGGGCGCTTCTGCCGCCGCGAATACCCCCGTTGGGGTCAAATTCTGGAAGGAAAAGTCCGATAAGGAATCCATGGCCAACTCCGGCATTGATCCCGACCGCGAGGCTACCCTTACCCGTCAGTCCAACGGCACCTACACCCTGACGCTGCCCGTCAAGCAGGTGACCAAGCTCAATGTGACCGGCTATCTGACCGGCCTGACCATCGGCGATGTGACCTACACCGGCACCCTGACCGGCGAGATCGAAAAGGGCAACGGCATCCTGACCATCAAAAACCTGCCTGCCTCGGTGCTGACCGGCAGCGATGTGAACAAGGCGCTGACCGTGACCTGCAACATCCAGATGGATCTGAGCCTGCTGGGCGAGATCAACACCACCGCCCGGATGTGCATCTGGGCAAAATAAACAGCACGATAACAAAAGCGCCGTTCCACCCGGGACGGCGCTTTTGCTGTTCAGCAGTCGATGTGCTTTTCCACAAAGTCGGCGGCCATTTTATCCAGCTGCATCACTGCATTTTCCGCGCCCTTCATCACCTTGCGCACATTGCGGCGCATCTGGCGCTTGCTCTGGGTAGCCATCATGGCACCGGCAGCCCCAAGGACTGCACCGGTGGCCATGCCCACCACCATGCCTGCGGCGGAATTTTCTCGCTGTTTCATCCTGAATTTCTCCTTTCAGCCTGTCATGACAGGGCTTGCAGTGCTATTATTTCCGCAAAAGAATCTGGTATACGCTTTTTTTATGCTGCAATTTGTGGTATACTGTTGCATGATGCTTTTATAGGCCGCTGCGCGCGGCTTTTCAGCAAGGAGGTTTTCCTATTTGCAAAAACCCGTTGAACCAAAAAAGATCCTTTGCATCCACGACTTGTCCGGCGTGGGCCGGTGCAGCCTTGCGGTGATCCTGCCTGTGCTGTCAGTCATGGGCTTCCAGCCGGTGGCGCTGCCCACAGTGGTGCTCTCCACCCACACCGGCGGCCTTGGCACCCCCGCCCGGATGGACGGCAGCGCCTACGGCATGGCCGCGCTGGAGCACTACCAGACCCTTGGACTGCAATTTGATTGTATCTATACCGGCTATCTGGGCGGTGAGGCACAGGTAGCGCTGGCTGAAAAAGCCTTTGCCCTGTGGCCTGCCGCCTACAAGGTGGTGGACCCCGTAATGGGCGATAACGGCAAGGCCTATTCCACCGTTACCCCGGCGCTGGTCGAGCGCATCCGCAGCCTGTGCTGCGCGGCAGATCTGATTTTGCCCAACTACACCGAGGCGCAGCTGCTTTTGCAGCAGCAGCCGGTCACCGATGAGCTGGACGATGCCGCCGCGCAGGCGCTGGCAGATGCTTTGCAGCCGCTGGCCTCCAACGCGGTGGTCACCGGATTGCCGCTGGGCAAGTACATCGGCTGTGCCGGTACCGGCGCAGACCGCTTCGTCATCAAAAAGCTGCATATCAGCCGCAGCTTCCCCGGCACGGGGGATCTGTATGGTGCCGTGCTCATCGGCTCGCTGCTGCAGGGCAACGCCCTGAGTGCCGCCGCCGATAACGCTGCAGAGTTTGTTTCGCTGGCCATTCAGGGCACGCCCTACACGCAGGACACTCGCTTCGGCGTGTGGTTTGAGCCGCTGCTGCCCCGCCTGTGCCCCCTGCGGGAGGAACCGGAGGGCATTTTATGATGGACAAGCCAACTTTGAATATCGTTCTGGTAGAGCCCCGCATCCCCCAGAACACCGGCAACGTGGCGCGCACCTGTGCCTGCACGGCCTGCCGTCTGCATCTGGTGGGCCCCATGGGCTTTGCCATCGACGACAAAAAGCTCAAGCACGCCGGGCTGGATTACTGGCACTATCTGGACATTACCTACTACGACGGCCTTGCAGACTTTTTTGCCCGCAACAACGGCCCCTACTACTACTTTACCACCAAGGCGCCCCAGCGCTACACCGATGTGCAGTACCCGGACGGGGCTTATCTGGTGTTCGGGCGCGAGGACGCCGGGCTGCCGGAGGCGCTGCTTGCGGAAAATCAGGAGCACTGCATCCGGATGCCCATGCGGGACACCTGCCGCAGTCTGAACCTTTCCAACAGCGTGGCGGTGGGCGTGTACGAGGTGTTGCGGCAGTGGGATTTCCCGGAGCTGCTGGACCACGGCCACCTACGAGATTATGAATGGAAATGAGGGAAATTATGAGCAAGATCGCAATTCTGACTGATTCCTCCTGCGATATCCCGCAGGAGATGGCCGAAAAATACGGCATTGATATCATGAGTTTCCACATCCTGCTGGATGATGTGGACTATGTTGAGCGTGTGGACTGCACCAACACCGAGTTCTACGATAAGATGCGTGCGGCAAAGGGTGTGCCCTCTACCGCCGCCATCACGCCCATCCAGTTCTGTGAAAAATACTGCCAGTATGTGGACGAGGGCTACACGGATGTCATCCATGTGCCCATCAACAAATCCGGCTCCTCCACCTATAACAACGCCCTGATGGCACAGGGCATGCTGCGGGAGGAGCGCCCGGAGCACCATCTGAACATCCATCTGCTGGACCCCCACACTTATTCTATGGTGTTCGGCTGGTATCTGTGCGAGATGGCACGCAAGCTGCAGAACGGCGCAGAGATCCGCCACGTCATCCACGAATTTGAGCGGCAGATGAACTGCATGGAGATCGTGCTGGGGCCTTACAGCCTGAAGCAGATGAAAAAGAGCGGCCGTATCTCTGCCGCCGCAGCCGTCATGGGCGAGCTGATGGGCATCCGCCCCATCATTACCCTGATCGACGGCAAGACCAAGGTAGAGGCCAAGGTGCGCGGCGATGAAAAAGTCGTGCCCGCCATGGTGGACCTGTGCCAGAAGCGCGCCGGAGATGTGGAGGACTTCGAGTATATGATCGGCCACACCAACATCCCGCAGGCTGAGGATCTGGAAAAGGCCTGCCGCAAGGCCTTTGGCAAGCCGCCGCTGGCCGTGTTTGAGCTGGGCGGTGTGGTCTCTGCCAACACCGGCCCCGACACCGTGGCGCTGGTATATACCGGCCATCCCAGAGGTTAAAAACATCCGGAAGGGGCTGCCGCAGAATAGCATAGCTTCAAAATGTTGAAAGCTCCAAGGCAGCTTCTCAAAAAAGGGTACAAAAAAGCTGAGCATCTGTGAAAGATCAGGTGCTCAGCTTTTTTACATTTTTCGTTGACGCTGTTTCGCAGCAGTCCTTTTTGTTATTTATTTCTCGTGTTTTACCCGCTGGATATCTCCCAGATCGTAGGGGGTGTTCTGGTAGACGTAATAGTTCAGCCAGTTTTCATACAGCAGATGGGCGTGGGCACGCCAGCGGAACAGCGGCGGCTTTGCGGGGTCGTCATCCGGGTAGTAGTTGACGGGCACATGGATGGGCAGGCCCTTGGCTACGTCCCGCTTATACTCAGCGTCCAGCGTATACTTATCGTACTCCGGGTGACCGGTGACAAAGATCTGCCGTCCGTTCTCTGTGCTCATCAGGAAGGGCCCGGCGGCGTCGCTCTCGGCCAGAATGCGCAGTGCGGCGCAGTTGTCCACATCCTCCCGGCAGATGCCGGTATGGCGGCTATGGGGAGCGTAGAACACCTCATCAAAGCCGCGCACCAGCGGGTTTGCCGGGCGGGTGACCCGGTGCTCGAACACGCCGAACATCTTTTCCGGCAGCAGCTGCTTGCGCACACCGTAGTGGTAGTACAGCCCGGCCTGTGCGCCCCAGCAGACATGGAGGGTGGAGTAGACATTCGTTTCGCTGAAGTCCATGATCTCGCACAGTTCGTTCCAGTAGTCCACCTGCTCAAAATCCATGGTCTCCACCGGCGCGCCGGTGATGATCATGCCGTCGTAGCGGTTGTTCTTTACCTCGTCAAAGGTCTTGTAAAAGGCCTCAAGATGGGCAGCCGACACATGGGTGGCAGAGTGGCTGGCAGTTTGCAGCAGGGTCATGTGCACCTGCAGCGGGGTGTTTGCCAGCAGCCGGGCGATCTGGGTCTCGGTGGCGATCTTGGTGGGCATCAAGTTCAGGATCAGGATTTCCAGCGGGCGGATATGCTGCGCCAGCGCCCGCTCCCGGTGCATGACAAAGACGTTTTCTTCATACAGGGCGTCAAAGGCGGGTAAGGTCTTAGGGATGATCAGCGGCATAGGATGGTTGCTCCTTTCATACCTTATCCAGTGCCTGCGCGATATCGGCGATGAGGTCCTCGGCGGATTCCAGACCGCAGCTCATGCGCACCAGCTCAGCGGGCACACCGGCGGCAGCCAGCTGCTCGTCGTTCATCTGACGGTGGGTGCTGGAGGCGGGGTTCAGGCAGCAGGTGCGGGCATCCGCCACATGGGTCTCGATGGCGGCAAGCTTCAGCTCCTTCATAAAGGTGCTGGCAGCCTGACGTCCACCCGCCAGACCAAAGCTCACCACGCCGCAGCTGCCGTTTGGCAGGTACTTCTGCGCCAGTGCGTGGTAGGGGCTGCTTTCCAGCCCGCAGTAGTTCACATAGGCCACCTTGGGGTGGTTCTCCAAGAACTGTGCCACCGCCATACCGTTGGCGCAGTGGCGCTGCATCCGGACGTGCAGGCTTTCCAGACCAAGGTTCAGCATATAGGCGTTCATGGGGGACTGCATGGAGCCGAAGTCCCGCATCAGCTGCGCGGTGGCCTTGGTGATGAAAGCTCCCTCCTTGCCGAAGCGCTCGGCGTAGGTGATACCGTGGTAACTGTCGTCCGGGGTACACAGACCCGGGAACTTCTCGGCGTGGGCCATCCAGTCGAACTTGCCGCCGTCCACGATGGCACCGCCCAACACTGCGCCGTGGCCGTCCATGTACTTGGTGGTGGAGTGGGTCACGATGTCCGCGCCCCACTCAAAGGGGCGGCAGTTGACCGGCGTGGGGAAGGTGTTGTCCACCATCAGCGGCACGCCGTGGGCATGGGCGGCCTTGGCAAACTTTTCAATGTCCAGCACGGTCAGGGCGGGGTTTGCGATGGTCTCGCCGAACACCACCTTGGTGTTGGGCCGGAAGGCGGCGTTCAGCTCCTCCTCGGTGCACAGGGGGTCTACAAAGGTAGCGGTGATGCCCATTTTAGCCATGGTGACCGAGATGAGGTTGAAGGTGCCGCCGTAGATGGTGCTGGAGGCCACAATGTGGTCCCCGGCCTCGCAGATATTGAACAGGGCAAAGAAGTTTGCGGCCTGTCCGCTGGAGGTAAGCATAGCGGCGGTGCCGCCTTCCAGCTCGCAGATCTTTTTGGCTACCATGTCGCAGGTGGGGTTCTGCAGGCGGGAATAGAAATAGCCGTCTGCCTCCAGATCGAACAGCTTGCCCATGTCCTCGCTGGTGGCGTACTTGAAGGTGGTGGACTGGATGATGGGGATCTGACGGGGTTCGCCGTTGCCGGGGGTGTAGCCACCCTGCACACAGATGGTATCACGGTTCATACAACATACTCCTTTGCTGGTTTTTTGGTCGGGAAGGACGATTCCCCGCAGGAGGGGCTGCCTCCGGCGGGGAATCGAAAATTCAAAGCTTCTTATTTCCGCAGGCGCTTATCGCTCTTGGTGGCCCACAGGGTACCCACAGACTGGAACGCCTGCACCATCAGCACCAGCAGCACCACACAGACGATCATGATGTTGGTCTGGTAGCGGTAGTAGCCATAGGAAAGGGCGATCTTGCCCAGACCGCCGCCGCCGATGACGCCGGACATGGCAGAATAGCCCAGAATGGTGGTCAGTGCAGTGGTCATGCTGGAGATCAGGCCGGGCAGGCACTCCGGGATCATGACCTTGGTGATGATCTGGAACGGGGTAGCGCCCATGCTCTGGGCAGCTTCCACCACGCCCTCGTCCAGCTCCCGCAGGCTGGTCTCCACCAGACGTGCCACAAAGGGGAAGGCGGCGACCACCAGCGGAACGATGGTGGCCTTGGTGCCCACCGTAGTGCCCACGATGGCGCGGGTAAGCGGGAACACACAGATCATCAGAATGAGGAACGGCACGCTGCGCAGAATGTTGATGACGATATTGATCAGGTGCATCAGCCAGCCGGGCAGGGGCAGAATGCCATCCTTATCACCGGCTACCAGCAGCACGCCCAGCGGCAGACCCAGCACCAGCGCAAAGGCGGTGGAGAGCACCGTTACATAAAAGGTCTCCCAGATGGCAAAGCCGTAAGCTGCGATATTCATATACCGGTCACCTCCTCTACCGTTATGCCGGACTGGCTGCGCATATATTCCACAGCCTGCTGTGCGACCGCAAGTTCTGCGGGCAGTTTGAGCAGCATGGAGCCGTAGCACTGGCCGCTCAAATCGCGGGTATCAGCGCTGAGCACTGACACCAGAATGCCTTTTTCGGCGGCAAGGCTTGCCACCAGCGGCTTTGCGGTGGAGGAACCGTTGAAGGTAACGCGCACCACATGGTCATCCGGTGCAAAGCAGGAAAGATCCCGCGCTGCGCTGCCGCCGTTGGGTGCCACCAGACGCTTGGCGGCTGCCGTTTTGGGGTTTGCAAAAATTTCCTGTACCGAGCCCTGTTCCACGACCACACCACCGTCCAGAATGGCCACGCTGTCGCAGATCTCCTCCACCACGCTCATCTGGTGGGTAATGACCACCACGGTGATGCCCAGCTTGCGGTTGATATCCTTGATCAGGGTCAGGATGGAGTGGGTGGTGTTGGGGTCCAGCGCACTGGTGGCCTCGTCGCACAGCAGCACCTTGGGGTTGGTTGCCAGTGCGCGGGCAATGGCGATGCGCTGCTTCTGACCGCCGGACAGCTGTGCCGGGTAGGCGTTGGCCTTATCCGGCAGACCCACCATCTCCAGCAGTTCCATGGCGCGCTTTTCCGCCTCGGCCTTTTTTACGCCTGCCAGCTCCATGGGGAAGCAGACGTTCTTCAGGCAGGTGCGCTGCATAAGCAGGTTGAACTGCTGGAAGATCATGGTGATCTCCCGGCGGCGCTTGCGCAGCGAGGCAGGGGACAGGGTCTCCATAGCCACGCCGTCGATCACCACGCTGCCGCCGGTGGGGCGTTCCAACAGGTTGATGCAGCGCACCAACGTGGATTTGCCCGCACCGGACATACCGATGATGCCGTAGATGGAGCCATCGGGAATGGTGAGGTTGATGTTCTGCAGCGCTTTCACCGCGCCATCCTTCATCTGGAAGGTCTTGGAAAGATACTTGAGTTCGATCACAGAAATTGCTCCTTTAGATTATCCCTCGATGGTAGATTATCCCTCGATGGGTGCCAGACTGTCCTGCTTGCCGCCGTAGACGCCCATGGGCTCTACGTGAATACCGGCAACGGTCACCAGATGGGTACCCTTTTCGGCGTTGAAGTTGTCCAGATACGGCTGATGCTGGAAGTAGTTGGTGTCTACCTGACCGTCCTCGACGACCTGGTTGGGGATCACATAGTCGTCGTACTCCTGGATATCCAGCGTGATGCCCTTGGCGGCAAGGATCTCCTTGCACACCTCCAGCACCTCGCAGTGGGGAGCGGGAGTAGCGGCACAGCTGACGGTCTGGCCGTTCAGAGCGTCATAATCCACAGTGGAATCATAGCCGTCGGTGGGGTTCTCCACAACGGACACCACGGAGCCCTTGTAGGTCTCGTCCATGAAGTCCTTCACCTTCTGGCTCTGCAGGGCAGCGGCCAGAGCCTTGATCTTGGGCTCCTCCTGATTGCCGTCCTTGCACACCAGAATGTTGACGTAAGCAGAAGAGCCGTCCTCCATGGCCAGTGCATCGGTCATGGGGTTCAGACCGGCAGAGATGGCGTAGTTGGAGTTGATGACGGCGTAGTCCTCGTCCTGCAGGACGTTGGGCACCTGAGCGGCCTCCACCTCGTCCACGGTGACGTTCAGGGGGTTCTCCTCAATGTCATTCTTGGTGGCGGTCAGGCCTGCGTCTGCCTTCAGCTTGAAGAAGCCGTTCTTCTCCAGCAGGGTCAGGGCACGAGCCTCGTTGGTGGTATCGTTGGGCACAGCCACCTTGATCTTGTCCAGCTTAGCAGCGGCAGAGGATGCCACGCTGCCGGATGCAGCGGCGGAAGAAGCAGTGGAAGAAGAACCACCGCAGGCAGTCAGGGCAGCGGCTGCGGCTGCCACACCGGTAACTTTCAGAAAATCGCGACGAGTAATCATAGTTTTGTTCCCTCTCTATTTGTTTTATAATGTTCTGCAGCCCGCACGGCACCTTTCCGCGCGCGGCCTTGAACGGATGCATGAAAAAATGCCCCCGTCCTTACGAGCCTTAGACTCTGCAAGGACGGAGGCATGAACATACTTCCGTGGTACCACCTTGGTTCACTGCATCCTTACGGATACAGCCTCGATGCTGCGGCAGCGTGTGCTGCTTACAGCCGGACGCTGTAACGGGCGCATCCCGTTGCGGGCTTAGCACTCCTGCGCCTCGTCCGCACGGCTCCGAGACCATTTTCAGCTTCCTGTTTCCTGCCCTTTTTCACCGCCCGGGCTCTCTGGTAAGGATCAATGCGAAGGCCTACTCTTCTCTTCACAGCCATTTTTGTGATATTGACACTATAATAAACCCATTGGCGGCATTTGTCAACACCTTCAACGAAGTTTTTGGGTAGGGATATGGCTTCCGGCCTGTTGCCGCACCCGTTTTGCTTGACAATGCGCACAAAAAGGGTTATGCTATAATTACAAAAGGCACTGCGACAAGCGGTTGGCCCTTTAGGTTTTTGGCTTAACTTTTATCAAAGAAAAACCGTCACCTGCCGGGGTGGCGGTTTTTTATTATATGCCCTTGTATGCGGCTGGTGCACATGATAAAATAGGGTATCATCTTTTGCAAGGAGAGCAGTCAATGAACAGCAGAGACCCTTTTCCCGATGAAGAGCTGCGCCGCCGCATCATGGATTTTATCATGGCCGCAGGGCAGACCCTGCTGGAAAATGGTGCGGAGGTGTTCCGGGTGGAGCAGACCATGGAGATCATGGCGCGCAGCTTCCATCTGCGGGAATTCCACGTTTATGTGCTGACCAACGGCATTTTTGCCAGCGCCGGCACTGCCGAGATCAGCGAGGTACGCAATGTGCCGGTGCGCACCACCCATCTGGGGCGGGTGGCGGCGGTGAACGAACTTTCCCGTCAGATCGCCCAGACAGGGATGACCTTGGACGAAGCCGAGAGCCGTCTGGTGCTGGCGCGGCAGCTTCCCTTCCCCAAAGATCATGTGCAGCTGCTTTCCGGGCTGTGCGGGGCGTTCTGCTTTGCCATGATGTTCGGCGGCAACCTGCGCAGTGCGCTGGCAGCTGCCGGGGCGGGGCTGGTGGCCAGCTGGTATCTGCTGTGGTGCGGGCGGCATGAGGTGCCCGGCGGCTTTCAGAAGATCAGCACCGCCGCGCTGATCACACTGGTGTGCATCCTGCTGTGCGGTGCGCTGCACACCTCTGCCAGCCACGCTATCATCGGCACGCTGATGATCCTGACCCCGGGCATCGCCTTTACCATGGGCATCCGGGACTTTGTGCAGGGCGATTACCTTTCCGGCACCATCCGCATGATCGACGCCTTGCTCATTGCCGCCAGCATTGCCATAGGCACCGGCCTTGTGCTGCGGCTGTACACGGTACTTACGGGGGTGATCGTGGTATGATGTCCCTTACAGCTGTACAGATCAGCGAGCTGACCGCGCAGTTTTTTCTGGCCGCGGCGGGCACGCTGAGCTTTGCCATTCTGTTTGCGTGCCCCCGGCGCTGTCTGCCTTACTGCGCACTGGTGGGCGCTGTGGGCTGGCTGTGGTACGAGTTGCTGACCCTGCTGGGCGCAGACGCCGCCACGGCCTCCCTGCTGGCGGTCATTCCGCTGACCATCCTTACCCGCGTGTTTGCCATTACCCAAAAAACGCCGGTCACCGTGTTTTTGCTGACCGGCATTTTCCCGCTTGTGCCGGGCGCGGGCATCTACTACACCGCCTACTATTTCATCCAGAACGAAAACACCCTTGCTCTTGCCAAGGGCATCAGCACCTTTAAAATCGCCGTGGCGCTTGCCATCGGCATCAGTCTGGTGCTGTGCGTGCCGCTGCCGAAGAGGAAGTAGAACCCTCTCAGTCATCTTGCTTTGCTCGATGCCAGCTCCCCCGAAAGGGGGAGCTTTTTTGCTCCTGACCGGCAGATGCTTGAAGCTCCCCCTTCGGGGGAGCTGGCGAACGCAGTGAGCCTGAGAGGGTTCATCCGTTCCCTTGGGGAAGGTGACAAAGCCGCAGGCTTTGACGGAGGGGACTGCCCGCTGCCCCAAAAGCAGCCATAACAAAAAGAAAGGCCAGAGAACCAGTAAAAGTTCTCTGACCTTTTTGCTATTTAGCTAGTGTGCCGTAACCGCTTATTGAAAAGCAATCTCAGCATATACCGGCGTAAACGCTATCAGGCGTTCTTGCACAGGCAAGGACGGGTTGCGATATCAAGACCTACATCAGCGCCCGTGCCCAGCACCAAATCGCTGCACCAGTCCTCGCTGCCAGCTGCGAAAGCCCAGCCCTCGGGCAGAGTGATGTCTTTAACCGTAATCTGCTTAGCGTCCTCAGCAACCTTGAACTGCTTTGCAATCTGCTTGCCGGTATCACAGTTCTGGAAGGTGACCTTAACGTATTTCGTGCTCGCGACCTTGGGCATCTTGAGAGGAACCATTGCAATGTTCATGTTGCCGTTATTGATGATGTCAACCTCATCCTCGCTGGCCAGCTCATAGCCCTCCGGCAGCTTGTCTGCGGGAATCAGCTTCGGGTCGTACTTCTTTGCGCCCTTCAGGACAGTAGTGTCATAGTGGCCAGTAACGCCATTGCCAACAGGATTCTTCTTTTCATCCACAAAGAGAACACGCAGATCAACGCTGGTCACGCCGGGAACATCGGGGATATCGGTGTCGGGAAGCTTTTTGCAGCCGGTCAGAGCAGCAACAGCCAGAGCAGCAACGCCTGCGCTCTTCAGGAACTGACGACGAGAGATATTAGACATAATAATCAACCTCACAATCTTTCTTTCAAGCACGCCTTACACTGCATGTAATGCGTTTACACCTATATAATCCCCTTACCCACCCCGCATTGTCAAGTGTTTCATGGAAACATTCACCAAAAAACGCAAGGATACAAGAATAAGTACTACTAACCTTTACAAAGCAGCAGCCGCGCCGCCCCCAAAAAACGTGCCACAGCCATTGCTGTGCGCCGGTGCATCTGTTATACTTTATATAGAGTTTTTCCCATTTTTGTAATTTTACCGGATAAAGGAGCGATTTGTAATGTCTGTTATGGAACTTCTGACTACCCGCCGCACCTACCGCCGGTTTGCACAAAAGACCGTGTCGCAGGATGTGGTGGACGATATCGTACAGGCCGTGCGGCTGTCCTCCTGCGGGGCAAACCGGCAGGCGGTGCGTCTGGTGCTGGTGCAAAGCCCGGAGATGGTAGCCAAGGTACAGCCGCTGGTCAAGTGGGCTGGCTATCTGCCGCCGGAGCAGGGCACGCCCAAGGCGGACGAGCTGCCCACCTTTTATGCAGCGGTGGTGCAGGATACCGCCATCCCCGGCGACCTTGCCACCGACACCGGCATTGCACTGGCCAACATGACCCTTGCCGCATGGGACAAGGGCGTGGGCAGCTGCATCATGGGTGCGATCGATAAGCCCGCCCTGACCGCGCTGCTGGGCATTGAGGAGCCGCAGAAGCTGGCGTTTATGGTGGCTTTCGGCTACCCCACCCACAAAGCCAGCATCGTACCCATGACCGAGCAGACCGGCGTAAAGTACTATCTGGACGAAAACCGCGACTACTGCGTGCCCAAGCGCAGCGCGGAGGAGATTGCAAGAAGCCTGTAAAAGCCGGTTTATACTGCATATATTCATACATTTTCTCCGTTATTGCATAAATGTTTGCAAAATCGTTTCAATTTTACGGATTATTATGCACAAGTATTGACTTTTTGTTTTGTACAAACTATACTAAGTGCGTTCCCCGAAAGCGCGATGAATCGCATCCCATCGGGGCAAGGCAAACTATATTGCATAGATTGAGGAGTGTTTGAATATGAAAAAGATCTCTCGCCGCAGCTTCATGGCTGCCGCTGCTGTTTCTGTTGCTGCTCTGGCTATGACCGCCTGCGGTGGCTCCGCAAGCTCTGCTGCTTCCTCTGTGGCAAGCTCTGCCGCTTCCTCCGAGGCTGTTTCTTCTGCCGCTGCCGCTGACCTGACCACCGTAGAGGCCGGCAAGCTGACCATGGCTACCAACGCTACCTTCCCTCCGTACGAGATGACCACCGACTCCGGTGAGATCGAGGGCATCGATGTGGACACCGCCAAGGCCATTGCTGAGAAGCTGGGTCTGGAGCTGCAGATCGATGACATGGACTTTGACGCCGCACTGCTCAGCGTGCAGCAGGGCAAGGCCGACATCGTGATGGCTGGCGTTACCGTGACCGACGAGCGCAAGGCTGTGATGGACTTCTCTGACAGCTACGCCACCGGCATCCAGTCCATCATCGTGCCGAACGATTCCGACATTGCTTCTCCCGACGATCTGGCCGACAAGAAGATCGGTACCCAGCGCGGCACCACCGGCTACATCTACTGCTCCGATGACTTCGGCGAGGACTCTGTTGTGGCCTACGACAGCGGTCTGACTGCCGTGCAGGCACTGAACAACGGTCAGGTGGATGCAGTGGTCATCGACAACGCTCCCGCTACGGAGTACGTTGCCGCCAACCCCGGCCTGAAGGTGCTGGACACCAGCTACGCCGAGGAGGACTACGCCATTGGCATGGCAAAGGGCTCTGCACTGGAGGACGCCATCAACAAGGCTCTGGAGGAGCTGAAGGCTGACGGCACCCTGCAGGCCATCGTGGACAAGTACATCAACGCAAACTAAGCTGTGTACCCCGTATGATCCCCGTACCCGAGGAGGCGCCCCACGCAGGGGCACCTCTTTTTTTGGAAAAAAGTGGTTACAATTTATTGACAAACAGAAAGTGAGGATGTGAATGGCTGCGCAATACGAACTGCTCAAAGAGCTGCTCAACAGCGGCACAAAGCTAAGCTTTGGACAGGATTTCTTCTTCAAGTTTTATCAGGCCTTTCTCCTGAAGGACCGCTGGATGCAGTACATCAGCGGTGTGGGCACTACCCTGCTGGTCACCGCGCTGGCGCTGGCGCTGGGCGTGGTGCTGGGCAGCGCGGTGGCGCTGGTGCGCGTGACCCACGACCAGCAGCGCCCCGGCCACAAAAACGCGGTGTTGGGCTTTTTTAATGCGGTGTGTCAGGTGTACACCACCATCATCCGCGGTACGCCCATGATGGTGCAGCTGCTGATCATGAGCATGGTCATTTTTGCCAACAGCCGCAACTTTACCATGGTGGGTGCGCTGACTTTGGGCATCAACTCCGGCGCGTATGTATCCGAGATCATCCGCGGCGGCCTGATGG
>ERZ1034691.1621-NODE-1621-length-14008-cov-10.987673_pt1 | contig 14008 bp, 12 predicted proteins | sample MGYA00520638_ERZ1034691 | MGnify/ENA primary metagenome ERZ1034691 (study PRJEB33766, sample SAMN09781763) | gut metagenome | biome: gut microbiome | host: Homo sapiens | place: Madagascar | study: EMG produced TPA metagenomics assembly of the PRJNA485056 data...
CCCTGATACCAGTACTAGCTTACCGGTAGTCGGATCTTCATAAACTTTACCTACTTCACTGTATCCGCTATCTTCCATACCACCAGCATCAGTATAATTCTGTTCAAAAGTATCAGCACTAGAAACATCCTGAGTAGCGGGTGTTTGAGAGATTAATTCCGGATTTGCAGATAATGCCATAATAGCAAAAATTAAAAATCCGAGTGCTAGAACTAGCATTGCATCAGACAAGTTAGACAAACCGCTCATTGGGTCATCATCTAAAGATTCACTAATTCTACGTTTTTTCCTAAGCATAATACTCACTTTCTATTTAAAGTCTCTAATTCTGCTTCAGCAATAGTTTCAAGAACTATTAAATCTGATTCATACCATTGTTTTTTAAATTTAGATACCAAATAAGCAAGTGCACCTATAACCAAACCTGTGACAGTAGTATCAAATGCAACAGTTAATGCTTCAGCCAATGTAACAATATCTCCAGAACCTAATGCTGCTAACCCCGGACCTAAAGGAATTAAAGTACCTAAAAGACCTAAAATAGGACCTACTCTTACAAGAACATCTGTTTTATTAGTACTTTTAATTAATTTAGTTTCTTCTGCTGAAATTAATTCACTGGCTAATGCTTTTCTAGCTTCACTTCCGATATCATAATTGTTAGCTATCTTAACAAGGACATTCTTTTGAAAATCAAATAAATTGCTTTCTTCAATATGTTTTTCAATTTCACTGTGAGACTGTGAAAATGAAACATCCCTAACTAAACTTTCCAATTCTTCAGAGCTAATTGCTTTTCTTGAAATGCGCTCATTAATAAGTCCGCCAATACATAATATAACCACAATCAAACCAACCACAAGTAAAATCATTACCGGAGTCAGTAAGCTTTCAGATACTATATGAATAAATGAAGATAATGTTTCAGTTCCTTGAATTATCATAAATTACCTCACTATCTTTTTTTCAACTGTTTATCATTATAATATAATCCCACAATCAAAATAAAAATCATTAAAATAATAACATACACCAGCTTATAAGTAGGAGTCAAAATCAGATAAGCACTAAACATGCTATAATCCAATTCTTTAACAGACCAGTAAGTTAATCCTAAAATAAAAATTAAAATTGATTCTAAAATCATAAACTCCCCAACAATAAGGGAATACTCTCTTTTTGCATAAAATAATAATAATTTAGAAAGCTGATAAACTACAAACATTATTATAACTAAAAATAAAGTTAATAATAAGCTATCAAATACTGAAAATCCATCAATATGTGCATCAATACATAATAGGGATATATAAAATAAGACGGCAGTTATCAAAGTAACTTCCTTTAAATTATTTTTCTTTTTTAAAAAAATCCATGTTAAAACAAATAAAACAGCTGCAGCTACTATAAACAGATATCCGAAATTACCTGCAAAAAATGACAGACTGTCTTTAAAATAGCCGGAAATACTGTTAACACCAATCAGTAAAATTCCAGATAAAACTGCAACAATAATTGCTTTCAAATTATTAGTTTTAAAATTTCCTAAAAAAAGACCCATATTAACTGCAAATAATGCAACAAATATTAATAAATATCCCTCAAATAAACTTAACATTTCAACAGCTCATTAACTCTTTATTATGAGTAATAATATTTGCTACCTGAATATATAAACATATCGTTAAGTTTTCTTAAAAAAAGTAAAAAGAAGAAAAATGACTATTTGCCATTTTTCTTTTCAATCATAGATTTTATATCATTCCTATAATACAAAGCAATGACAGCTATTATTAATAATATTAAAATACTTATTCCTGCAATTTTTACAACTTCTTCATCAATATCTATAACCTTTGCAACAGATTGAGAGGAACTAGCTGATGCAGAAGAAGAAGCACCATCACTAGAACCGGAGTCACTTGCAGATGCAGAACTTTGAGCAGATGATGCTGATGCGGAATTAGCTTCAGATACACTTAAAGAACCGTCATTTGATCCTCCAGAAGTAGTTGCAGAACCTTGACCTTGCTGTGTGTTAGATGAAGTTCCATTTCCATTATTATTTTGGTTTGTAGGATTAGAAGGTGGAACAGGATAATTTGGTTTAATATACACTTCATAATCAGATAACTTATAAGTTTCCTGACCAGAACTGCCATAATAACCGAATTTTACAATACCGTCACCATTATTGACATGCAAAATACCATTTCCGTTATTAAGTTCCATGTATCCCCAGTTACCTCCATTATTAACTGAAACTTTCCATGGAATAGCTGTGGTGATTTTGCTGTCTACAGATACAAGTATAGAACCTTTATCAATTTGCTTAACATTAAAACTTAAGAATTTGGTTTTTATTTTATTACAAATCTTAATAAATGGTTCATCATTTCCATCAGTAAGTACCGGACCCATCTTAAAAGCAGGGTAATTATCATTTTCCTTAGCTGCAATATTAAATTCATTATTAAGACCTATAAAATTGTATCCTACACCAGTTAATCCATCCTCATCGGATCTTACATAATTTTCACCAATGTTAAGACCTACGTCATTATTATGAATTGCATTGTTAGTGATATATAATTCAGAATCACCCTTACAATCAATATTGATTCCATAATCATTATTTGAAACATTATTATCAGTTATGTTTGTGTAAGGTCCTGATCCATGGAGATTTATTCCATATCCTTTGTTGTATGATATTTGATTATGTTCAATAGTTGTATATTTTACACCATTGTCAAAATAAATACCATTTCCACCTTTAGTAATACAATTAGAGTAGATAACAGTATTAGTTGAATCTTTAAGATAAATTCCAAAACTTTTTGAATTGGAAATTAAATTTCCAATAATATTTGATTTATCTGTACCGATTACACTAATACCACGACTATTTTTAGTTATATCATTATTAAGAACCGTAATATTATTAGTTCCCTTCAATAAAATTCCTTCAGAACCGTTTTGAATAATTAAGTTATAAATAACAGTTCCTGCAGCTTTAGATGATTCAATTGTAAAAACTGGGCTTTTGGAATTTCCATTTAAAGTAGATTTAACTGAACTGTAAATATTAACAGGGTTTTTAGATATTGTCAATGATATATTTTCATAGTTTTTACCCGCAAAAATTATATTATCTCCAGCATTTGCAGAATCAAGGATTTTTTGAATTTCAATATTGGACAATCCCTCTGGAATAACAGTTCCTTTAACATCAGACACATAGACATAATTGTAGTGAGTTAAAATTCTATCATAAGAATCTGTAAAACTAGTGGAAATAACATATGTTCCCTGATTTAATCGTATGCTCAAACTTGCAATACCCTGATTGTTGGTTACCTTATTGTATTTGACTCCATTAACATCAAAAGTGATTGTTTTATTAAAAACTGGAGTTCCATCATCATAAGTAAGGGTAGCATTATAAAATTCACCTTTAGAAAATACTGACACATCAGATGTATTTAATCGAACATTATCTATTTCTATATTCTGCAATACAACATTTTCTACTTGAGACTTAGCATATGCATCAGCTGCAGCATTATCACTGTCTTCAGCAGCTACAATGTTTATTGCCAAAAAGAATATTAAAATTGAAATGAAAAACACTTTTTTAACTATATTTTCACCCCCTTTTAAACTATTCACCTAATTACATAACGAAAATTGTAATTATATACATGATTATAGCGATAGGTAATATAAATAATTATGTAATTTAATTATTACATAAATTTAATAATATTACCCTCATGAAATCGACTATTTTTTATTTAAAAATCTTAAAAATTTTATAAAACATTAAAAAATGAAATAACACGAACAACTTAATTAAATTCCAATTAAAGAACAAAAACAGACAATTACACCAACACTAGTGAATTTTCAAAGCTTACATTAAAACAAACTGAAAGAAGAAACACAACGATTATATACTAAATAGAAACATAACTAAAAATTACTAATAATACCTTAATGATAGTAACTATCTTTTTTGTCGTTAGATGTTATTAGCTAATTTATAACTTTTATGGAGAGAAATTAAAAATGAAAATAAACAATAAGATTTTAGTATCATTATTGATTGTCCTTATTGCTGCTGTTTCATTTTCTGCTGTTTCAGCTGCAGATGATGCTGCTAGTACTGTAGTATCTTCCCCTGCAGAACAAGTTGAAGCTGTAGAAATTTCCAGCATCGATATGGGTGGAGTAATAAATGAACCTGCTACAGAATCTAAAACCTGGAATGTAAATTCAAGTGCAACTTACGAAGATGTACAAAAAATAATTGACAATTCACAAAGTGGAGATACCATTAACTTCACCAAAGATGCTGTTTACAACTGGCATAGTTCTGAAGTATTAAGTGCTATAACTATTCCACATACTTTAATTATTGAAGGAAACAATGCTACTATTGACTGTGACAATGGATTTATAGCTAACAGTAAAAGCGCTAGTGTTGAAGGAACTGTTTTCCAAAACATTAACTTCAATATAAAACAAGCAAACTTAATAAACGGACGCGGAATTGATTTATCCGGTGTAACTAATATTAAAGTTATTAACTGTACTTTCGCAAACGGTAATGCAGGAGTAAGAACCAGCAGCTGTTCAGACATTACAGTTGACGGATGTTCATTTATTGGAACTACTGATGTAACAACCATTGGTAAAAAAGAAAAAGGTACCAAAGCAGTAGCTATTATGGGCGGATCCAACCACAAAATATTGAACAATTACTTTGGAAAAGATTTACTTGACGGAGTATCCATTGCAAGTAACTCTAAAAACAACTTCCAATTTATTAACAACACCTTTGAAGAAAACTGGTACGGTGTATTCTACGGAGGAGGAGTAAGAGGAATTGTTGTTCAAGGTAACACTTTTATAAACAACAAAGTTTATGACTTAGGACTTGTTAAAGCTGCTGGTGAAACCAAAATAATAAACAACACTTTCATTACTGGAAATTATTCCGTAACAGCAAATGGAAAAACCATCGCTGGAACCTGTACTCCTATCTACATAGAACAAGGTAACACCGAACACGGTTATCCAAGTAACATTGAAACTATTACCATTCAAAACAATATATTTAAAGCTTACAACAACACCAACCCTTACACCATCGATGCTGTCCATATTCAAAGTAACGGTGGTCCTTTACTCCCTCTCGGAACCATAACTGTTGCTGACAACACTTATGAAAAAGGAATCACTCCTGTATCATTCATGGATAAAAACTGGGAAGGTGACAATAATACTTACATTATTAGCCCTATAACTTTAGACACTACCGTAAAAGCACCAACTACTGCAATAACTGCTGGTGACTCAATCACTATGCAATTACTTGCAGCAAACGGTATTACTATCCCTAATGCAAAAGTTACCATTACCGCTACCAGCGGAGACATGATTAAAACTATCGAAGCTACTACTGATGCATTTGGTTTATTCACTGTTGAAGGATTAGGCGTTGGAGACTGGACTTTAAACATTGCTTATGCAGGAACCACAACAAGTACTAACGGATACATATACGGTGCATCCGAATCCAAAGTAAAAGTAAGCGTATCTGGTAAAGCTGCTTTAACCATTAAAGATACTACCATCATCAAAGGTGGAAAACTTATTTACACTTTAACTGATGCAGAAGGTAAAGCTATTGAAAATGCAACTGTTACATTAAATGTAAACGGAAAAGAATACACTAGAATAACCGATGAAAATGGTACTGTTAGTATGAATATTAACCTCCAACCTAACGAGTTCTTAGTTACTGCAACATGTAAAGTTGGAAATGACACCATCATATCAAAAGATATGATTACTGTAAAATCCAATGTCATTACTAAAGATACAACTTTATACTTCAAAAACGGTACTTCTTTCGAAGCTACAATTATAGACAGTGAAGGAAAATCTGTTGGAGCAGGACAAAACGTGACCTTTAACATCAACGGTGTATTCTATACTAGAATTACCGATGCAAATGGTACTGCAAAATTAAGTATTAACTTAATACCGGGAGATTATATTATCACTACAATTTACAAAAATACCCAAATAGGTAACAAAGTTACTGTACTCCCAACTTTAGTAACTAGCGACTTAGAAAAGACCTTTGGTCAACCTAAACCATTTGTTGCAAAAACATTAGATGGCCAAGGTAAAATATTAGCTAACCAAAGTGTACAATTCAATATTAATGGTGTATTATACACAAGAATATCCAATGAAAATGGTGAAGCTAGTTTAAATATTAACTTAAATCCGGGACAATATATCATTACCTCCATATGGGGAAATTACCAAGTTGGTAATCGTGTAACTATTAAACAATAAATATTAAATTAGAGGTTCTATAACTTCTAATTCTTTCTTTTTTTGAGTCTGTAAAATTTTACAGGATTATTTGATTTTTATGTGTTTTTCTGTCCAATTTTTCATTTGGTAGTCTAAAAATGTTAGAATTCCGTTTTTAATTTTGTATATTTTATTTATTTTTTCTGGGTTGGTTTGTCTGTAGTAATTTTCGACTTTGTTCGATGTTTTTTCAATATTTTCATCATCTAAGTGTTGTACATATCTGTGAAAGTGATTAATGATGTGTTTTCTTATAAAATCTTTTAATACTACTGGTATGGCCACGTAATTTTGTAAATATTGTTTGAATTGTCCTATTGCTTCTTTTGTTGAATTTTGTCTGAAACAGTTTTTTAATTCTTGCGTTTTTTCATAGATATGTTCTCTTTGTTTTTTGTTAATCTTGTTTCTTCTGCAGTAGACTTTTAATTTGTGATTTATTGTTTGAAATAAATGAAATATGCATAATTGATGATTTACTCCTATTTCATCGGCTACATTGCGATACATTGGAAATAAATCTGTTGTTAAGCAAATAAATGGTTTATTTTTCGTTGAATCTAAGATAAATTTTTTAGTATTTTTTGGTATTCTGCGACGTACTATTCGTTCTGAGACTGGAACATTAAGTATAGCATCAAATAATGTTAATCTGTAATGTTTGACTCCATTAAGTCTTAAAAATTGCTCATCATATACATAATAGCCAGAATATTCAAATTCTTCGTTGTTGATTGTTTCCTTGTGATTTTTATTGGACCAATTCTTGATTGTTTGATGAGATACACGGATTCCAAGGAATATTTCAAAGTATTTACTTATTTTACGAAGTGATTGATATCCAATTTTCATTATTCCAGGCATTTTATCCATTATTTCTTGTAAAAATTGTTTATTTTTTCCAATTAATGGATTGTTTCATATTCCGAATTTCTTTCCACATTTTTTGCATTAATATTGCTGTTCTTTGAATTCTGTAGTTTTTCCATTGATATTTTATTTGTTTTTTGTTATTGTGCCTTTTTTGATAATTTTATGAGCACCACAAACTGGACAAATTGGATTAACATATGAATTAGCATTTTCAATATTTGGGCTTTTGTTAAGCCTTTCTGAAATGATTTTTTCATAATCAATTTTTTCTTCAGAAAAATCAAAAAGTTTAAGTTGTATGAAGTTTAAATTACTATTGGGGACAAATTTGTTTTGTTTGGTCATAAAATATTATTTGTCCTCACTTATTTAAGTAATTTACTATTTTTAAATCAATATTTTCTAAATTAAAGCAAAATTAGAACGAATTTTTCATCAAGGTGAAGTTTCAACTGTAAAAAAAAATTAATTTGAAAAAAGCCTATAAAATTTTACAGACTCAAAAAAAGAAGATTATACAGATTAACTGAAAAAGGAAATGAATTATTTAAAAATTTAGATTAATACTTAATTCCACTTTCTATAATCATTAATTTAACATACAGGTCTTCTCGGAGTTTTAAAATCCTATTGAATCTTTCATTTTCAATATAATTTATCTTTTTGTTTGGTTTAAACTGGTCACTTTCTAAAATGTCTTGACTAAGTTTGGATATGAACTCTTCTATACGAACAAGGTTTCCCCAACCGTTTAATTCATATATGGAATATGCTTCATCATAAGTAAGTTTCTCGGGAAGAGTTTCATCAATTCTTTTAAAGTCACATTCCAGTTTCTCATCAGTGTAATTTTTAGATGATATGCATTCAATAATACTGCCTACTGCAAAATGAGGATTTGATAAATAAACACATTTGTCATATACCAATGCCTTTTCACCATTCCAGTCAACAGTAACGGAGTTGTCTTTTTCAATATCAAATGGTATGGTTTCTTTTTTTAATTTTTCCGAACATAATGGGCAGAAATTATATTCTTTGTCAAATTCTTCACCACAATTTTCACATATGCTTTTACCCAGATTATTTAAAGAATCTATAAGTCCATCTAAATTATATTGATACATATCATTTTTTAAAACTTTGCCACAGTTCGGACAGAAAAGAAAATCAGGTTTATCACAATATTCAAAATTTAAATCACAGTCTTCACAGTACCAGTTTTCATCCACGGCAGGTAAACTCATATTTTATCACCATACTCACTATCTTATTTATTCCCTTATTAAAGTTTCTTATAGGTATTTTTATATTTTGTGTATATAACCTATTTAATAACAATGTATAATTATGATGATGAATATATTATAAACTGTTTGGGATAACCAAAGTTTGATGAAATATCTATGGATGTGATTAAATATGGGGATTTGTCCGAATTGTGGAAGTTGGGTTGATGAAGGAGACATATGTCATGGCTGTGGTGCCAGTGGTAGTTACATTACTTCAGAAGATGAAGATGAAGATGAAACATATAATCCTCCTGTTGAAAGCAGGGCAGACAGATTAGGTAAACAAGCATGGGATTTATATCTTGATGAAAACTATGATGATGCAATTTACAAAATCAATCAGGCATTAGATTTTGATGATAGACATGTTGAAAACTGGAATAAGAAAGCTATTATTCTTGAAGGCTTGAAAATGTATGCAACATCAGAAAATTGCTACAATAAATCACTGGAATTATCCAAAAGAAATATGGTTTATGACAACAAGGCAAGAATGTTATTTAGATGGGCACATAAATTACTTGAAGAGTCAAAAGATATTCCCGACGGATCCAATAAACTTGAAGAAGCAAAACAAAAATGCATTAAAGCAATGAAAGCACTTCCCGGAGAAAATAGTGAAGAAGATATTAATCAATATCTACGATTATGGGACTCAATAAATTTCTATATTGGCTATGAAAGAAAATTCAAAAGAAACATTGAAACATTAAAAAAATATGATAAATCAGAACTATTTACAATAACTGGAATAAACTATTATAAAAATGATGTGCAATTTAATCCAGGTTTACCTTTGAAACTTGTCAAGGAACCTGATAATGAATTTGATAAGGATGCAATTGCAGTATATGTTGAAGATAAAAAAATAGGGTATGTTGCAAACAGTGATTATACTAAATATAAATTAACTTCATCTGCATCAGAACTGCAGAATAAAATTCCGGATACTGCTAAAGGAAGCTATTTATTTTATTTAGAAAGATATGTGGAAATACAGTTTCCTATTGGAAGAATAATTAAATGAACTGGAAATAAAATTAATATTTTGAATGAAAATTTAGTCCATTAGATTAAACGTGTTTGTCCTTTTTTTTGAGATTTTTTTCCAGTTATCAATACTTCTTTAATATTCTTTGCAATTTTTTGCATTATTATAGTTGGAACAGCTTCCCCAATACATTCTCTTATATTTGCTTCATTTTCCTTTAAAAATTGTTGTTTTTCTTCTAATGGTAAATTATTTAATTCTTCTTCACTTATTTCAGACCATTTAAAATTATTAGGAATATTCATTAATAATAATTCACGTATTGAAAATGCTCTATCATCAACTGGATGGACTGTATTTTGACTCGCTAGATTAGCCATATAAGTATGCACACAAGGACCAACTTTATCCCAACATTGTCTTGTATATTTATCACCATGTTTGTTATTATGAACAACAATTTCTCCATCAACAATTTTATAGGGTCTTTTATTAATGTCTTCATTATCAAATGCAGATTCACCTTCAGAAATATCATGAATCCATGCTCTCATATCTTCTCTATAGGGCTTAAAATGATGATATATGTCAGAAGGATCAATTTCTCCCATTTCATTCAGACTAGATAAAATACCAATGACTTCAATAAGAGTTTTGGGTTCTTCTATGGTGTTTTTCAATTACTACGCTAACAAGGACATCAATAAGATGCTATGAAATGTGTAGCTAAAGATAAGGTTGATCTTATCAATAGTTACAATAACATATTAGTTCTTGAGTAATCCATTGTCTTTTAAATATTCAATGAATTCCAAGATGATTTTTGTTTCACGTTGCCCAATATCAGTTTCTGAAAAGTCAGTTACAGATTTTGAAAGATTAATTAATTCTTTAATAGCTGTACCTTCTTTTTTACCTTTATTTGTTGTGAATCCTTGATAGTATTTGATTTTATCAGAGAATCTATAGTCTGATGCCCTAATGTTAATTTTCTTTTCTAAAATGGACTTGTTTCCTAAACTTTCCATATTGTTTGGATTGGTAAGTCCCTGTTCTATTTTTTGACGATTCCTAGGATAAATATGTTCTATCTCTATTGTTTTTTCTAAAGGTAAACATTCTTGTTCTGGTTCTTGGAATGCCCACCAGGTTAACATAGATTTTGTTATTGGCCTTTGGTTTTTAAAATCAAAGTTCCTAAATTTGTTCTCAAGTTGTTCGGGACTAAATAAGAATTCTTCAAATTTCACTGGTTGTTTGTTAACAATATTTATCATTTCAGGATATAGTGGAGTTCTTAATGCATTAACACCAGGATTGATAACTGCATATGCCCAGATAAAAGCAGTAATCTTACTTAAGAAATTATAAAACTCATTATCATCAAGCATTCCTTCAGCATCTCTATTAGCTATATAATAAACTGATACGAAGTATGTCCACATTCCGTTTGGTGCATAATTTAAAACATATAATCTTTTAAGCACATCTTCGGAAAATCTTTCTACATTTTGATCATATATGTCATTCCAAAAGTTAGCTAGGTCAATTAAGTTTTCAAATGTTTCATCATTTTTTAAAAGTTTATATCCATCTCTTTCATAAAATTTACGCAAAGATTCTGTTGTAGTTTGTTTAATACCCTGTTTTGCTCTTTCGTAATACATGTACCTGGTGAATATTTCATCTAATGCACTACCTGATGATGAAGGGAATATTGAATTACATAGTACTTCTAAGACTTTCCATTTTTCAATGAAGCTTTCTTTTTCACCTTTATCAGAATAATACTTGTAGAATTGTGCTTTGAATATGTCTGCATCAGATAATGGTTTTCCCCTATCATTTAATGTTGAAAAAATTCTTAATGCAGTATCTTGGGATTCTGCTTCAATTGGTAAGAGAATACAGTTTTGCATAATTCTGAGGGGTAATAATGGAGTATAGCTAACATATTCTTCTGTGAATTCTTTTATTTTGTCTTGGAAGAATTTATAGTTTTTAGCATAGCTGCTTTTTCCTTTTGTTACATCGCCGGTTCTTAATATTTCTAAAAATTCATCTTTATCTTTATCAGTTGCAACTTCTGAATTAATTTTTAATTCTTCTGTATTTACATAACCAAATTCATCGGTCTTCCAGATACATGCTTCAATTTGTTCTCTTGTTTTTTCAGATTTATCATCTTTCATGTTCTTGAACTTGTCATAGAATGCACGAAGTAAAAGCATTAATGTGGTTAAACGTTGCTGACCATCAATTATTTCCATGTCTCCTTTATCATTTTTAAAAGTGACAATTGGACCTAGGAAGTATTCATCACTTTCACTATCAAAGTTATCACAGTTATTTTCTGGAAATGAAAAGTTGAATAAGTCTTCCCATAATGTTTGACATTCATCTTCGCCCCATGCATATGGTCTTTGATAATCTGGAATTAAAAATTTTGTTTTTTTAGCACTGAAAAGTTCTTTAACCGTTTTCTGGTCAATATTTAGCTTTGACATATATGGCCTCCATACTTATATCTTGTTAATAATTTATTTTTTATAATTTAAAATCTTTTTCATCGATAGAATTTACATTTAAAATATCTTTTCCTGTTAAATCAATGATCTCCTGAGCTAAATGCGTGAAAATATCTGGATAATCATTACCATTAAAAATCCGCAAATATCTATCTCTTTCAAAGACTAGATAAAGACTCCATTCATATCCATCAAAATACGATGACGAATGATAAGTTAATTTTTTCCAATATTTTCCACTATTTAATTGATAAATATGATATTTTTCAAGTAATTCAAATACTATTTCAATATCTTTATTCGTCATATTTTTATTTATACAGCCTTCCATTATCTTTTTTTTCAAAATCAATGTTAATATTATGTCTTGAAAAACCAAAATTCAGTGATAGTCCCTGACTATATTCAAGAAATTTTAATATACTCTCCACATCTAAATCCAATAGAGCAAATATGGAGACAAATGAAACGAGAAATTAAACATCATTACCTAGAATCAAGAGAATTTTTACAAGAATTAACAATAAAAACCTACAAAGAATCGATTTATGAAACAAAAGTTCATGACAAATGGCTCGAAACATTTATAACAAAAGTTTGGTAACTAACTATGAATCTGTAAAAATTTTGTTGCCCGTAAAACTTTATTAACAAATGATAATCACAAGAATAATTATATACTTACCAAATTCTCAAAGAAAATTAAGAAAAATTTTTTCATAAAATAGTAATCATCAACCTTAATCATCAACCATCATAAATTTTTTATTTTTAATTAAAACTGTTTAAATCACCAAATAAGTAATTTGATGAATTTTAAAAAATTAATCATCAACCAAAATATATTAATCACCAACTAACAAATATGTTAAATCAAATGTTATCTTATGAAACATTCTTATTTTAACCAATTATTATATTGTTAATGTCCATATTAGAGAACAGAATATACTTTTTAAGAGATATTCAACAAGAATATATACCAAAAAAAATACATTATCCCTCCCAAAAAAAGACAAAATGGACTCAAAAATTATTACTGATAAAACTCTTTTTATAAAAATAAGAAATAATAACAATTAAATCAACAATTAAGTAAGGCATATTAATTTAAAATAAGTAAAAATAAATATTAAAGCTTAATAAACTCCAAAAATCATTGTAAAATTTTATTGCCCGTATACTAACTCTCTTGAATCATCGGTAGAATACCCTTCCCTCCTCGAGTAACCCTCGAAACGGGCAGCCTATCTAATGCTGGGTTTCTCCTAATCATTGACAGTATCAACTTTCCTCATAGAAGGACCGAAGGCATCAGTCATTAAAAAATGATACGGCAATAATAGTTATGTATAAAATAATATTTAACTATTTCTTAATTCATTGAAAAAACAAATAAAAATAAATTAAGAAATAACTAAAACAATAAAAATAAGTAAATTATAATAAGAATAGGCTTGCAGCGAAATGAAATTCCCATAGAAAACCATAGTACACAAACAAAACACAAAAGGACTTCACTACTGGGATCGAAACGAGACCAGGTATAACCCCCATGCTATGACCGCAAAACCTATTACAAATATGAAAATGATAAGTAATAAGTAAATAAGTAAGTAATAATTGTAATAGAAGAAAGCTTGCAGCGAAATGAAATTCCCATAGAAAACCATAGTACACAAACAAAACACAAAAGGACTTCACTACTGGGATCGAAACGAGACCAGGTATAACCCCCATGCTATGACCGCAAAACTTAACCTTCTAAAACATATGAGTATGAAAAATAATAATAATTTCGTACATTTTCACCCGTACTATTAACACCTAACCAGATTACAGCTAACTTATACATCATCAATAGATGAATAGTTTAACAATAATCTATAAAATCATGCAAGCGAACAATTGGAAGTAGCGGACTAAAC
>ERZ1034691.1632-NODE-1632-length-13974-cov-7.267979_pt1 | contig 13974 bp, 10 predicted proteins | sample MGYA00520638_ERZ1034691 | MGnify/ENA primary metagenome ERZ1034691 (study PRJEB33766, sample SAMN09781763) | gut metagenome | biome: gut microbiome | host: Homo sapiens | place: Madagascar | study: EMG produced TPA metagenomics assembly of the PRJNA485056 data...
AACCTGCGACCTCCGGGTTATGAGCCCGACGAGCTACCATCTGCTCTACCCCGCGATATATGCTCCGTGTTTCGGAGTGCTATAGTATAATAGCACAACCGTGGACATATGTCAACAGGTTTGCAGAATTTTTTTTCAAAAATCCGGGCCACGGGGCCGCGGCGTGTTCCAAAAGCTGGGAAAGCTGGAGAAACCACCGCCGCGTCCGTTTACGACAGTTCAAACATGCCGTGGTACAGCTGGTAATACTCGCCTTTTTGGGCCAGCAGTTCATCGTGGGTGCCGCGTTCTACGATGCGGCCGTGTTCCAGCACGATAATTGCATCGGCGTTGCGCACGGTGGAAAGCCGGTGTGCGATGACAAACACCGTGCGGCCCTCCATCAGGCCGTCCATGCCTTTTTCAATCAGCGCCTCGGTGCGGGTATCGATGCTGGATGTGGCTTCATCCAAAATCAGCACTGGCGGGTCGGCTACGGCGGCGCGGGCAATGGCCAGCAGCTGGCGCTGGCCCTGGCTCAGGTTGGCACCGTCGGAGGTGACCATCGTGTCGTATCCCTGGGGCAGGCGGCGGATGAAGGAGTCGGCACTGGCAATCTTTGCGGCCTTCTCGATTTCCTTCTGCGTGGCATCCAGCTTGCCAAAGCGGATGTTGTCCGCCACGGTGCCGGTAAACAGGTGGGTGTCCTGCAGCACAATGCCCAGGGACGAGCGCAGCGCGTTTTTGCGGATGAGTCGCACATCGATGCCGTCGTAGGTGATGGACCCGGCGGTGACATCGTAAAAACGGTTGATCAGGTTAGTGATCGTCGTTTTGCCCGCGCCAGTGGAGCCGACAAAGGCAATTTTTTGCCCCGGCTTGGCGTACAGCGAAAGGTCCTGCAAAATCAGACGCTCCGGCGTGTAGCCGAAGCTGACGTTATGGAACCGCACGTCGCCGCGCAATGGCTCCAGCGCTACGTCCGGGTGGGCGGAATCACGCCAGGCCCAGCGGCCGGTGACCTCGGGGCAGGCGGTCAGGGTGCCGTTGGCGTTCTCCCGCACGTTCACCAACTCTACCGTGCCCTCGTCCACTTCGGGCGGCTGCTCCATGGCGGCAAAAATACGCTCGGCACCGGCCAGCGCCGCCAGCAGGAAGTTGCCCTGCTGGGTAAACTGGTTGATGGGCAGGGTGGTCTGGCGCACAAACACCAGATAGCTGGCCAGGCTGCCCAGGTCGGTCCAGCCCTTCATGACCATCAAGCCGCCCAGCACCGCGATGACCGCGTAGTTGATGTAGCCGATGCTGACGACGGCGGGCACCATCGTGGCAGCATAGCTTTGCGCGCCGGTGCCGGCCAGGCGCAGTTTTTCGTTGCGGGCGGCAAACTCGGCCAGGTCGGCCTTTTGGTGGTTGAACACCTTCACGACCTTCTGCCCGGCGATCATTTCCTCAATGTAAGCGTCCAGCTCGCCCAGGCTGCTTTGCTGCTTGGCATAGTAGGCACGGCTGTGCTGGGTGGAAAAGTTGATGTACCAGAACATGCCCACATAACCCACCGCCACCAGCAGCGAGAGCCGCCAGTTGAGGATAAACAGCATCAGCAAGGTGCCCACGACCTGGATAAAGGTCTGGATAACGACAGCAAAGCTGTTGTTCAGTGCATCGGAGATGGTGTCCACATCATTGGTGAAAAGGCTCATCAAATCGCCGTTGCGGTGGGTATCAAAGTACTGCAGCGGCTGGGTCTGCAGGTGGGCAAACAGATCCTGACGGATCTCCTGCAGTACTTTTTGCGCGGCGCGCACCATCAGCTGGGTATAGCCCAGGGTGGACAGCGCACCAATGATATAAATACAGGCGGTAAGGCCCACGGCCCCGGCCAGGTAGGCTTTGCTGCCGTTTTCCAGCAGGCCGTTGACTACCGGGCGGATCATGTAGGTACCAAACAGTGCGGCCAGGGCGCTGATGGCCGCCAGCAGCGCCACCAGGCCAATCATGATGCGGTGGCGGCCCAAATAGGCGCTGAACTGCCCCAGCGTGCGGCGCAGATTCTGCGGGCGCTTGCCGCCGGTGACTTTCTTTTTACTCGCCATCGGGGTCGCCTCCCTTCATCTGGGAATAGTAGATTTCCTGATAGATCGTATCTTTTGCCAGCAGTTCGGCGTGGGTGCCCACGGCGTGCAGGCGGCCATCCTCCAAGATCACGATGAGGTCGGCGCTCTGCACCGAGGAGATGCGTTGGGCAATGATCAGCTTGGTCACGTCGGTCAGTTCGGCCAGGGCGCGGCGGATACCGGACTCGGTGGCAGTATCCACGGCGCTGGTGGAGTCGTCGAAAATCAGCACCTTCGGGTGCTTCAGCAGGGTACGGGCAATGCAAAGGCGCTGCTTCTGCCCGCCGGAGACGTTGACGCCGCCCTGCCCTAAGTCGGTATCCAGGCCGTCGGGCATGCGGTCCAGAAATTCATCGGCGTGAGCGGCGCGGCAGGCGGCCCACAGCTGTTCCTCGGCGGCGTCGGGGTTGCCCCACTTCAGGTTGTCCCGGATAGTGCCGGAGAACAGCAGGTTCTTTTGCAGCACAATGCCTACGGCGTCCCGCAGGGCGGTCAGGTCGTAGTCACGCACGTCGCGGCCGCCGACCTTCACGGTGCCCTCGGTGGTGTCGTACAGGCGGGGAATCAGCTGGACCAGCGTGGTCTTGGCCGAGCCGGTGCCGCCGATGATGCCCACGGTCGCCCCGGCGGGGATGTGCAGCGTAATGTCGGACAGGGCACTTTTTTGTGCCGCAGCGTTATACTTGAAGCTGACGCCCTCGAAGTCGATCTGACCGTTCGGCACAGTATCCACCGGCTCGGCGGCATTGGCCAGGTCTGGCTGCTCGGTCAGCACCTCGCGGATGCGGCGGGCGCTGGCCAGCGAGCGGGTCATCTGCAAAAACGCGCCGGAGAACATCATGACCGAGTTGAGCACCTGTAAAACGTAGCTCAAAAAGGCGGTCAGCTGGCCGACGCTCATGTCGCCCTGCAAGATGAACCCGCCGCCGAACCACATGATGCAGACGATGGCTGTGTACATGATGGTCTGGAACGCGGGCAGGTTGAGCACGGCGTAACGGAAGGTCTCGGTGCTGGCGTCGCTCAGCTCAGTGTTGACGGCGTTGAACTGCTCGTTTTCATAATCGCCGCGCACGAACGCTTTAATGGCGCGGATGGCGGTGAGGGATTCCTGGATGCGGCTGTTCAGGTGGTCGACAGCGCTTTGCTGGCGGCCGTACAGCGGGCCGACCTTGCGCACGATGAGCGCCAGCAAAATGGTCAGAATAGGCGTTGTGATGAGGAAAACAATCGTCAGCTTGGGACTGAGCAGAAATGCCATGCCCAGACCCATGGCCAGCATGACCGGGCTGCGCACAAAGGGACGCAGGCCTGCGTTGATGGCGTTGAGCAGCACGGTGGCGTCGGTGGTCATGCGGGTGACGAGGGACGCAGAGGAAAAATGGTCCAGGTTGGCAAAGTCGAATTTCTGCACGGCGGCGTACTCGGCCAGGCGTAGCTCGGCCGCAAAGCCGTTGGCGAACCGGGCGGCATAGCGGGCATACAGCAGGCCGGTGATCAGTGCCAGCACCGCGCAGAGTGCCATCAACCCGCCCTGCCGCAGGATGATCGCCATGTTATGGCTGGGCACACCCTCGTCCACCAGGGTGGACATCAGCACGGGGATGACCATCTCAAAGATACATTCAATAAAGATCAGCCCGGCAGCCGCCCAAAGGTCCCGGCGGTAGGGCTTGCCATAGCGGAAAATTAAGCGCAGGTCATTCATAGAAACTCCTATTAAAGGCCTCCTTTGGGAGGGAGCTGTCGCCGGAGGCGACTGAGGGAGAGCGCATTGGGAAAGTCTCTACCCCACCCGCTTCGCGGGAGCCCTCTCGCGGAGGGGGCCTTTACTTAAACTTTCTTTTTATCCGGCAGCTGGCTGGCTACGATGGCGGCAAACATCAGGCCGCAGCCGCACAGCTCGGTGGTGGAAAGCGTCTCGCCCAAAATCAGCCAACCGGCCAAGGCGCTGAACACACTCTCCAAGCACATAGCCAAACTGGCAATGGTGGGGTCCAGCGCTTTCTGGCCCACAATTTGCAGTGTGTAGGCCACGCCGCTGGACATGATGCCGCAGTAGGCAATGGACACCGCCGCCAGGCGGAACTGCTCGATGGTGGGCTGTTCAAAAATCAGCATAAACACGGTGGAAATGACCGCCACCGTCAAAAACTGCACAAAGCTCAGCTGGATGCCGTCCAGCTTGGGGCTGAAGTGGTCCACCAGCAAAATCTGGGTGGAAAACAAAAAGGCACAGCCCAGCAGCTGCCATTCGCCGCCGGTCAGGGCCAGGCTGTCGTGCCCGGCCAGGCACAGCAGATACAGGCCCACCACGCTGGCGGCCACGCAGCACCATAGCTTTACGCCGGGGCGGCGGCCAAAAAACACGCCGAACACCGGCACCAATACTACATACAAAGCGGTCATGAACCCGGCCTTGGCCGTGCTGGTGGTGCCAATGCCCATCTGCTGCGCAGCCGATGCCGCAAACAGCGCGATGCCGCAGCAGATGCCGCCCCTTACCAGCACCTTGCGGTTCTGCCAAAAGCCCGGCTCGGCGGCGGAGTTGGTCTTGCCGGCTTTGCGCAGCACGGCCATCAGCCCCAGCAGAAACACACAGGCCAGCCAGCTGCGGCCCGCCAGAAAGCTGTAAGGGCCCATGTGGTCGGCGCCCACGCTTTGCGCCACAAAAGCGGTGCCCCAGATGAAGGAAGCCCCCATTAGCAGCAGGGTATTGCGTAATTGTACGTTTGGCATAAACTTCCCCTTTTACGTTACTTTTTCCTCTAAAAATTCCTCTACAACAAAACCGCCCACACCGTCTTGGCGCGGCGCGGGCGGTGCTGTTTTGTGGTTACTGGACGGTGTTCTCGTTCTCGATGGTGGTCAGCTCCTCGCTGCCCAGGCCCTGGACCTTCAGCCCGCCGGTGATGTAATAACGGGTGGAGTCATAGCTGATGTAGACCTTGTACTGCCTGCCGGGGGTCAGGCCGGAAACATTGTACTGGTAGCAGGTGCCGTCGGTGGTGTAGTAAACGGTGGAGCCGATGACATAGCTGGTGGAAGTCTTGTCGTCGGACAGCTCCCACAAGGCGATCTTGAAGGTCTGGAAGTTCTCGTTGGTGGACTCAGTGGTGGCATAGCCGGTGATGGACAGGCTGTCGGAACCCGCCACAAAATAGTCGGTACTGCGGTTCTGAATGCCGTTAAAGGCTACATACAGGGTGTCGCCGTCCACCTCGGACACCAGCTTGGAGGCAGTGGTGTCCATCGTTTCGGGGAAGGTCACGTCGCCGCCGCTGGTGGCGTAAGTCAGGTCGTCGACCTCGTCCTCATCGCTGGTTTCCTGGCGCAGGCCCAGGGCAGTGGTGGTTTTCAGGATGGCGCTTTTCAGCACTTCTTTGGGGGAACAGGCCGTCAGTGACACACACAGGCAGACCAGCGCGGTCAGCAGGGCAAGGGTACGGGTACGTTTCATATTTTAATAAACCTCCGTGGGGATACTCAAAACTCAAAGTAAACATAGGTATTATATCGCATTTTGGGCCGGGGTACAAGAGGACAGAAAAGGAAATCCGGTAAAAACCGTTGCGGCTGGCCCCGCACCATGGTATACTTACAATAAATATCACTGTTAAGGGAGCGCCTGTTTATGAAAATCGCCGTTGCCGGTACCGGTTACGTGGGCCTTAGCATCAGTGTGCTGCTGGCCCAGCACAACGAGGTATGGGCTGTAGACATTCTGCCCGAGAAAGTGGCCCTGCTGGCGGCCCGCAAAAGTCCCATTGCCGATAAGGAGATCGAGCAATATTTAGCCGAAAAAGAGCTGGACCTGCACCCGACCACCGATGCTGCCGCTGCCTACACCGGCGCGGACATCATCGTGGTTTCCACCCCCACCAACTACGACCCCAAGAAAAATTATTTTGATACCTCCAGCGTGGAGGCTGTGCTGACGCTGGCCGGGCAGTATGCGCCGGAGGCGACCATCGTCATCAAATCCACGGTGCCCGTCGGGTATACCGCGTCGGTACGGAAAAAATTCCACAACCTGCATATCCTTTTCAGCCCGGAGTTTTTGCGGGAGGGCCATGCGCTGTACGATAACCTCTACCCCAGCCGCATCGTGGTAGGCTGCCCGGCGGGGGACGGGGAACTGGCCGCCCGTGCCCATACCTTTGCGGGGCTTTTGCAGCAGGGGGCCATCAAGCAGAATGTGGATACCATCTTCCCGGGCTTGACCGAGGCCGAGGCCATCAAGCTGTTTGCCAACACCTACCTGGCCCTGCGTGTGGCCTATTTTAACGAGCTGGACACCTACGCCCAGGTGCGCGGCCTGAACACCCGTGACATCATTGACGGCGTCTGCCTGGACCCGCGCATCGGCAACCACTATAACAATCCGTCCTTTGGTTACGGCGGCTACTGCCTGCCCAAGGATACCAAGCAGCTGCTGGCCAACTATAACGATGTACCGCAGAATCTGATGCAGGCCATCGTGGACTCCAACGCCACCCGTATGGACTTTATCGCCGAGCAGGTGCTCTCCCGCGAGCCGAAGGCCGTCGGCATCTACCGCCTGACGATGAAGGCGGGCAGTGATAACTTCCGTCAGTCCAGCATCCAGGGCGTCATGCGCCGCCTGCGGGCCGAGGGCATGCCGCTGGTTATCTACGAGCCGACGCTGAAAGAGGATACTTTCTATGGCGACCGCGTGGAGAAAGATCTGGACAAATTCAAGGCTGAGTGTGATGTGATCCTCGCCAACCGCGCCGCCCCCGAGCTGGCCGACGTGGCCGGGAAGGTGTATACGAGAGATTTGTATAGCCGGGACTAAATGATGATAATACGCAAAAAAGCCGCACGTCTGTGCGGCTTTTTTGCGTTAAAGGCTCCCTCTGGGAAGGGGCCTTCCTGCTTATTTACTCCGATATTTCGCCAATGTCCTCAGCACTACCTCCGGCTCCAGCGGTTTGGTCAGGTGCTCGTTCATGCCGGCTTCGTAGGCACGGCGGCGGTCTTCCACAAAAGCGTTGGCAGTCATGGCCAAGATGGGAATACTGCCCGCGTCGGGGCGGTCCAGCTGGCGGATGGCCCGGGTGGCCTGGTAGCCGTCCATCACCGGCATCATCACGTCCATGATGATGGCATCAAAGGTGCCGGGGGCGCTGGCGGCAAACTGGTCCAGCGCGTCCTGCCCGTTGACGGCCTTCGTCACCGTGACACCGGCGTTCTCCAGCACAAACACGGCAATCTCTATGTTCAGCTCGTTGTCCTCGGCCAGCAGTACGTGCATGCCCGCCGGCGTGGCGGCAGGCAGGACGGCGGTTTCCTCGACCCGCGGGGCAGCGCTGGAGTCGATGACAAAGGGAATCGTGATGCAGTAGGTCGTGCCCTCCCCTAGCTTACTGCGGCATTCTATCGTTCCGCCCATCTTCTCCACCAGACTTTTTGTGATGGCCATGCCCAGTCCCGTGCCGTTGTAGGAGGTGCGGGCGTCGCTGTGCTCCTGGGTGAACGGCTCGTAGAGGTGCTTCTGGAATTCCTCGCTCATGCCAATACCGGTGTCGGCGCAGATAAACTCGATCCAGGCAATCTTACCGTCGCTGCGCACCTCGCGGCAGGTCAGGTCGATGGAACCGTTGTCCTTGTTGTACTTGATGGCGTTGCTCAAAATGTTCATCAGCAGCCGCTTCAGGTGCAGCGGGCTGCCAATGAGTGTGGTGTGTTTGACCTCGGTGCGGTCGGTCATCATGATGCCGCGCTCGGCGGCGGCGCGCTCCATCGTCTGGAGGATGCCGTCTTTCAGCTCTATCACGTTGAACGGGCAGCTTTCCAGCACGATCTCGCCGGATTCCAGTTTGCCCATGTCCAGCACTTCGTTCACCAGCTCCAGCAGCAGAGTCGAAGCATCCCAAATCTTGCGACGGCACTCAGCCTGTTTGGCCAGGTCCTCGCTGTAATGGTCGCCGATCTCCACCATGCCGCGGATGCCGTTGATGGGTGTGCGGATGTCGTGGCTCATGCGCTGCAAAAACTCGGTCTTGGCGCGGTTGGCGCTCTCGGCTTTGCGGGCGGCGTCTTTCAACTGCTGCTGGTAGCTCTGCTCCCGGCGGAGCTGCTCCTCCTGGTAGACATGCTTGAGCCGCCAGCGGATCATGATGACGATGAACAGCACCATGGCGTAGGCCACCAGCGTGAACAGGAGGTTCTTGGGCGTGGTGTCCAGCGCGCGGGTCAGCGGCATGTAGGCGTAGACGTAGTAGTCCCGCCCGCGCTCCAGCATGCAGTAGACCAACTCGCCGTCGCCGGAACCGGCCCGCACGCGGGTCATCTCGCCGCCGTGGGCGTTCTCCCGGATGCTGCGCAGCATCGGCACATCGTCGACGTTCTGCCCGGCCAGGCCTTCGCGGTTGGCGGCAATGATGCTGTCGCCGCTGGTGACCACCAGCGTTTCCTCGGTGCCGGGGTCGTAGCCTTCCAGCAAGTTCTGGATGATCAGGTTGTAGTCGGTGGCATATTCGGCGCTGGTATGATAATAAACGACGATCACGCCCGGCTCGTCGGTGCGGCCGTGGGCAGCCAGGTCCACGTAGGAGCCATCGTCCAGCCGGATGCGGGCGGTGTAGGTCTTAATGGGGAATTGGGCGGTTCCCAGCACGGTGTCCTTGGTGACGTACCCGCGCAGGGCGGCGTAGTCCAGCCCGTCAGTGCTGTACTCCCGCTGGACGACGCCATGCTCGTTCATCAGGATGATGCCGGTCAGCCGCTGCTCGTAGGTATAGCGGCGCAGGTCGTCGGTGTTCAGCGTGGCCTCGCCGGTCAGGGCAATCTTGTACTGGATCTCGCGGTCGATCTGCTGGGCGTTCTCGATGACGCGCATCAGGCTTTTGGTCACCGAGGTATCGTTGAACCGGTCGTAGGCTGTACGCTGCTGTTTGACGTACTGGGTGGCATCGGTGAGGTTCTGGCTGGCCAGGTGCAGGTCACTGCGGTAGGACATCAGCCCCACCAGCGCCATCAGCCCCAGCCCCAGGCAGAGCATCAGGGGCCAGAAAAAGCGGACGGTGAAGGAAGATACTTTTCTATTCGACAAGGCCGTCCACCTCCAAAAATTTCTCGGGGTTTGCCAGATACTTGCCGATGATGGCGGCTAAAGTCCCGTCTGCCCGCATCTCATCGAGGGTGGCGGTCAGCTGCGTTTCCAGCCCGCGCACGTCGTTTTTTCCAAAGGCGACGCCCAGCCTCACCACTTGTAAAGGCTCGTCCAAAATGCGGTACTCAGTGTTGTAGTCCTGCATGTACTGCAGGATCGAGACTTCGTGGGCGGCGATGGCGTCCACGTAGCCCTTGCCCAGGGCGGTGTAGATCAGCTCCCGGTCCTCAAAGCAGTAGAGGTCCCGCAGGGCGGGCAGGGCGGCGTCGGTCAGAAACAGTTCCTCCGGCTTGGTGGTGCTCTGCACAGCCAGGGAGCGGCCCTCCAGGTCGGCAATGGTTTCAATATCGCTGCCGGGCATTACGGCCACCACCTGGCGGCTGGCCATGTAGGGGCCGGCCCAGCGGTAGTCATCCTCTCGTCCGTTGATGGTAAAGCTGCCCCACACGCAGTCAATGTCGCCGGTTTCCAGCAGCTGGGTCTTTCGCTCCCAGTCGATGATGGTAAACTCGGCGCGGTAGCCCATGCGCCGGAATGCCTCTTTGGCAAGCTCCACATCGATGCCGGTGGGGGCGCCGTCCTCGCCAATATAGTTGAAGGGCGGGTAGACATCGCTGCCCACCAAAATCGTGGGCAGGCTGCTTTCCTCACTGCTGCTGGCGGGCATATCGGCGCAGCCCACCAGCCCGGCGGCCAGGCAAAGGGCTGCCAAGAGGCAGACGATACGTTTTAGGGTGAAATTTTTCTGCATAAGGCCCTCCTAAAAATGGCACTGGTGCAGCATATAATATATAGACATATTCTACCATATAACAGTTACTGCGGTCAATTTTGAATCGCTTGTGTGGGCATAAATTGGCGTTTTGCAAAACATGAAAACCGTGCGTTTTCAAAATTTGCGGCAACTTGCCAAAAAAGTGGTACCGTTAAAATCCAACACATTTGCACGGCTGTCGAAATATAAGACGAAATGGCGAAAAAATGCAGATTTTCTGTTGCGGGATCACGGACCGGATGTCATACTTAAGCGTAATATGTCTATTGTATAAAGAGATGCCCCTGTCCCAGCTACGGCGCAGGGCGCTTGCTCCGCATTGCAGTGTGGGGCTTTTTTACTGACAAGGGGGACCCCATGTTCAATCTCACCGACCTGCTGGACCAACTGGGCGCACATTTTTCCCTGGTGGTCGTTGCCTGCATCGAGCTTCTTGCGGCGGCTTTGCTGGTGGCCCGCGCTGTCCGCAGCGAAGATAACCGCCCCGTGGGCGGCCGCCGCTCGGCCGTGGGCAAAGCAGGGGAAAACGGTGCTGAAATGCTGCGTGCCCTGAATTTCCGCCGCTTTGAGGCAAACCTGCTGCTGCGCCGTGCCGACCCCATGCGCCGCGCCGGGATGATCGAGCATCAGCTGTTTGCCCTGCTGCAGGCCGAAGAGATCGACTCGACCCTGGGGTATGAAACGAAAGCTGTCGATGCCCGCGTGGCTGAAAAGTTTGAAAAGGTCAAGCCCGGCGAGTTCGCCCGCACCTGCGCCCTGCTGGAGCGTTGCGTCTACGGCGGCCAGGCTCCCGATGCCCGCGAGGAGCGCGCGTTGAGCAGCTTTTTGTGGAAATTGATCCGCAGCCGGCCCAAGCATACGCTGCTGCAGAATTTGAAGCGGAGATACCGCAGGATTTAACGACGCATAAAGGCCCCCTTGTGTAAAGGGGGCTTCGCGAAGCGGTGGGGGATTGTCCTGTCTGCGTTGCAAATCGGTCTACCACGTAAGGTTACAATCCCTCCGTCACGGCTTCGCCGTGCCACCTCCCTTTGCACAAGGGAGGCTTTTTTGTATCTATTTATATCTTTGCCTTTTTTGCGCTTCTATGCTATAATGCCTACAAAACGCACAAAGGAGAAATACGCTCATGAAATTTTCTGAGATGCCATATCAGCGCCCGAACCTGGACGAGATCAAGGCGCAGTTTGCCGCTGTGACCCAGCGCTTTGCCGCCGCGCCAGACTACGCCGCCGCCAAGGCCGCCTTTCTGGACGAACAGACCCTGAACAAGCACGTGGACACGCTGGCCAACCTGGCCAGCATCCGCAACACTATCGATACCCGGGATGAATTCTACGATGGTGAGATGAATTTCTGGAATGCTGCCACCCCGCAGATCCAGGAGTGCCAGAATACCTGGAGCGCCGCCCTGCTGGCATCCCCCTACCGCAAACAGCTGGGCGAGGAATACGGCGAGCTGATGTTCCTCAACGCCGAGATCGCCCAGAAAGCCTTCTCGCCGGAGATCCTGGACGAGATGGCCCAGGAAAACGACCTCTCCACCCAGTACGGCAAGCTGATCGCCTCGGCTCAGATCCCCTTTGAGGGCGGCGTCTACACCCTAAGCCAGCTCTCTCCCTTCAAAAACGACCCCAACGATGCCCGCCGCCTGGCCGCCTGGAAAGCCGAGGGTGCTTGGTATAAGGAGCATCAGGAGGAGTTCGACTCCATTTACGACAAGATGGTCCACCTGCGGGACACCATGGGCAAAAAACTGGGGTACGAAGGCTACACTACCCTGGGCTACTACCGCATGGGCCGCAACTGCTACACCAAGGTCGATGTGGAAAAATTCCGCGCTGCTGTGGTGAAATACCTCGTCCCCGTGGCCGACAGCATCTACCGCGAGCAGGCCAGGCGCCTGGGCAAGCAGTACCCGATGAACGCCGCCGATAACGCCCTGATGTTCCGCAGCGGCAACCCCAAACCCTGCGGTGATGCCGATGCCATCGTGGCTCAGGGCAAAAAGTTCTACGAGGAGCTGTCCCCCGAAACCGCCGAGTTCTTCCACAAGATGCTGGACGACCAGCTGATGGACCTGCTCTCCACCCCCGGCAAGGCGGGCGGCGGCTACTGCACCAGCCTGGATGATTACGAAGTGCCGTTTATTTTTGCCAACTTCAACGGCACCCAGCACGATGTCGAGGTCGTCACCCACGAGGCCGGCCACGCCTTTGCCGCCTATATGAACCGCAAGCGCATCCCCTATTCCACCGTATGGCCCAGCATGGAGGGCTGTGAGGTCCATTCGATGTCGATGGAGTTCCTGGCCTGGCCCTGGGCCGAGGGCTTCTTTGGCAAGGATGCCCGCAAGTTCCGCTACAGCCATCTGGCCGGGGCGCTGACCTTCATCCCCTACGGCACGATGGTGGACCACTTCCAGCATATCGTCTACGAAAAGCCGGATATGACCCCGGCCCAGCGCCACGAGACCTGGAAGGAGCTGGCCGCCATCTACCAGCCCTGGATGCGCCTGGACGGCGAGATCCCCTTCTATGGTGCGGGCGAGTACTGGCAGCGCCAGATGCACATCTACCAGAGCCCGTTCTACTACATTGACTACTGCCTGGCGCAGACCGTCAGCCTGCAGATCTGGGCGCTGATGCAGAAGGACCGCGCCAACGCGTGGGACCACTACATGGCCTACACCCGCCAGGGCGGCAGCCGTGTGTTTACCGAGCTGCTGAAAAACGCCGACCTGGTCAGCCCCTTTGAGGAAAGCTGCCTGCGCGGCGTCTGCGAGACCGCCAAGGATTGGCTGGACCACTACGACCTGACGGGGCTGGAATAATGGCGGACCGCAAAAAGAAGCGCGCCTATCTGGACGACTTTGAAAAAGACCTAAACGGCAACTACCAGTACCGCGGCGCGCACTACCATTATAAAGGTACAAAATCCCGCGGCCGGGCACTGGCCGGGCTTTGGGTCTTGTGCGGCGGTGGGGCCGCGCTGGTAGTGGCGGCGGGCCTGGTGCCCGGCGCGACCGCCTATGCGCCGTTCTGGCTGCTGCTGCCCTACATGGCGGGTCTGCTGGCGGCGGTGTATGTCGTCTACCTGCTGGTGCGGCTGACCGCCGCGGGGGAACCGCTGCGGGCCTACCTCCACGAGCAGACCGTGCAAAAATTGCCAGGCAGCTGCCTGCTGGCGGCTGTGTTTGCAACGATTACAGCCGCGGCCCAGTTGGTGCAATTGGCGCTGGAGGGGCAAAACCTGCCCGCCCGGCTGGTGTTCACCCTGTTGCAGGCTGCAGCGGCAGCGGCTTTTGTACTGGCTGGCAAGTGGTTTAAAGCGCTAAAGTACGAAAAGCAGGAATAATTATACAGAATTATTGATAAATATAATATGTAGCAATGTGAAAAAAGCGGGCAACTGTGCAGCTGCCCGCTTTTTGGTACGAGGCACAATAAAATCAGGTCCTTTCTTTGCCAAAAAAATATCACAAATTTCGGTAAATGCCACAAAAATAGCACTTTTAAGTTGACATTTTACGCAATCTCAGGTACTATATAAGATAAGTCATTATCGACAAGTGTACACTGTATGAATACACAGTCATCGGAAAGGGAATTCCCTTTCCCGTTATGGCCGCTGGGGAGCGGCCATAATGACTTGTGGGTGAGGACAAAATTTAGGAGGTTTTGTACACATGAAAAACGCAAAGCAAGCCATTGCGCTGGCATCTGCTGCGGCCCTGAGCCTGAGCATGCTGGCCGGCTGCGGCAGCTCCGCTTCCTCCGCTGCATCCAGCGAAGCCGCAAGCACTGCCACCGCCGAGGCTACCACTTCCACCAGCGACGGCACCCTCGTCCTGGCAGAGACCGGCTTTGAGGGCAAGTTCAGCCCCTTCTTCGCCGCTTCTGCCTCTGACCAGGATGTCATCGACCTGACCCAGCTCGGCCTGCTGGGCGCCGACCGTAAGGGCG
>ERZ1034691.1637-NODE-1637-length-13893-cov-5.906778_pt1 | contig 13893 bp, 10 predicted proteins | sample MGYA00520638_ERZ1034691 | MGnify/ENA primary metagenome ERZ1034691 (study PRJEB33766, sample SAMN09781763) | gut metagenome | biome: gut microbiome | host: Homo sapiens | place: Madagascar | study: EMG produced TPA metagenomics assembly of the PRJNA485056 data...
CCTTAGGGGTAAAGGTCGATTCCAAAGATGCAGCTATTGATTATCTGGTTAATCTGCATTATGAGTCGGGAAATATTTCTGACAAGGAAGAATTTAAGAAAGGAATACTTAAGAGAGAGGCAGACGGTTCCACAGCCATAGGCGAAGGAATAGCAATACCTCATTCCAAGAACAGTGCCGTTAAGAAACCGGGACTTGCAGCAATGACAGTACCTGAGGGTGTTGATTACGATTCCCTTGACGGTGCTCCTTCAAATCTTTTCTTTATGATAGCAGCTCCTGAGAACGGAGCAGACGTACATCTTGAGGTTCTCTCAAGACTTTCCATGCTCCTTATGGATGAGAATTTCAGGGCAGAGCTTCTTGCAGCAAAGACTACAGAGGATTTTCTTGCAGTGTGTGACAAGTACGAGGCAGAGAAGTTCCCTGAGGAAACGGCAGAAGAGGAGAAGACACCTGAGGAGGTAAAGACAGGCTACAGAGTTCTTGCAGTTACAGCGTGTCCTACAGGTATCGCCCACACATACATGGCAGCCGAGGCACTGGAGAAGGCAGGCGAGAAGCTTGGATATCCCCTTAAGGCTGAGACAAATGGTTCAGGCGGTGTCAAGAACAGACTTACAGATGAAGAGATCGCAGCCTGTGACGGAATAATAGTTGCGGCAGATAAGAATGTTGAGACGGCAAGATTTGACGGCAAGCCGGTATTATTTACCAAGGTGGCCGATGGTATCCATAAGCCGGAGGAGCTTATAGAGAAGGTTGTTTCCGGTGAGGTTCCTGTACATCATGAGGCAGGAGCAAAGAAAGAGGAAAAGGCTTCAGGCAGTGTGGGAAACAGAATATACAAGCACCTTATGAACGGTGTATCTCACATGCTCCCATTTGTAATCGGTGGCGGTATACTTACAGCACTGGCTTTCCTTATTGATACAATATGCGGATACGGTTCAACCGGTGGATCAAACTTCGGTTCATGTACACCACTTTCTGCATTCTTTAAATACGCAGGCGGACTTGCCATGGGACTTATGGTTCCGGTACTTGCAGGCTTCATAGCAGAATCCATAGCAGACCGGCCGGGTCTTGCGGTTGGTTTCCTTGGCGGTTTACTTGCATCCTCGGGAAATGCAGCATTGTTTGCAGGTGAAAATGCAAATTACCTGTTCTCCAATATGGAAGGTCTCTCAGGCTTCCAGAACTTCGTTGCAAAGTTCGGATTTGCAGGTCCTTCATCAGGTAACACGGTATCGGGATTCCTTGGCGGTATAGTGGCAGGTTTCCTGGCAGGATATCTGGTATTACTCCTCAGAAAGCTTTGCTCCAAGTTCCCACAGTCACTTGAGGGTATCAAGCCTACACTTATCTACCCTGTAGTGGGAATGTTCCTTGTGGCAGTGCTGATGATATTCATCTTCAACCCACTTATCGGTGTTGTAAATACAGGCCTCAGCAACATGCTCACATCCCTTGCAAATAAGAACCTTCTTGTAGTCCTTGGACTTATCCTTGGCGGAATGATGGCAATAGATATGGGAGGTCCTATTAACAAGGCAGCTTATGTATACGGTTCAATGATGTTAGCAACAGCCGCAGAGATGACATCAAACGGAATGGCCATAACAGATCCGGGAGTTCAGGCATGCTATATAGCAATGGCAGCAGTTATGGTAGGCGGTATGGTTCCACCGCTTGGAATCGCTCTTGCATGTATCTTCTTCCCTAAGAAGTTTACAAAGGCAGAGAGAGGCTCAACAGTTTCAAACATTGTAATGGGCTGTGGTTTCATTACAGAGGGAGCTATCCCATTTGCAGCAGCAGATCCACTTCATGTAATCCCATGTACCTTCGTTGGCGCAGCAATAGCGGGAGCCATGGCAGCAGCATTCAAGTGTACGCTGATGGCACCTCACGGAGGAGTGTTCGTATTTGCAACAGTTGGAAATCCATTACTCTACATTGTTTCATGGCTTGTAGGTTCAGTGATAACAGCAGTTATGCTTGGAATTATCAAGAAGCCTGTTGAAGAGTAGGATAAGAAACAAGTAAAAAATAAATAACAGACAAAACTAAAGATTAAAGGCTCAGGCTGATGGCCATGGGCCCGGAAATAAAATCAACAGAGTATAACGGAAAAGGGAGATTAAGATTATGGTATCACAGACAGTAAAAGTAATTAATGCACAGGGACTTCATATGAGACCGGCAGGAGTGCTGGCAAAGGAAATGACAAAGTTCAAGTCGGCAATAACTCTTGAGACCGCAGGCAAAAAGATAAATGCCAAGAGCGTAATGCTCATTATCGCAGCATGTATCAAGTGCGGTGCAGAGGTAACAGTAGAGTGTGAGGGCGAGGATGAGAAGGAAGCTCTTGCAAAGGCAGTAGAACTTATCGAGTCAGGATTTGGCGAGTAATATCAAGCGTTTTTAACAGCCGGTGTCTGATGTCATGACAGGCGTCAGACACCGGTTGTGTATTATCTGACAGAAAGATTTTATCTAATTGCAAATGATGAAGTATTAAGGTACCCGGTAAACGAAGGGGAAGTATAAGGAGGCCAATATGTATAGAGGAATAGGCGGTTCTGCCGGATATGGTGTGGGCAAGGCTGTTGTTATATCTGATGTCAAGCCTGAATATGTGGTAAGGACAATAACAGATACAGATGCAGAGATAAAGAGATATGAAGATGCGGTTGCGGTATTCACTGAGAAGACCCGGAAGATGGCAGATGCAATGAAGGAAAGGGTCGGAGAGCATAATGCTGAGATCCTTGAGGGGCATATATTATTGTTAAACGATCCGGGAATGGAAGAAATAATCAAGGGAACCATATCAGGAGGCACATGTGCAGAGTCGGCTCTTGAGTCAGCCTGTGATATGTTCTCATCAATGTTCATGATGGCGGATGATGAGCTTACAAAGCAGAGAGCAACAGACGTGGCAGATATCAAGCTCCGCATGCTTAAGATACTTACAGGAGTTCCCGATACAAATGTTGCTGATGTACCGGCAGGTACAATACTTGTGGCGAGAGACCTTACACCATCCATGACTGCCGGCATTATAAAGGAAAATGTTGAGGGCATCATAACAGAGGTCGGCGGAAAGACCTCCCACTCAGCAATCCTTGCCAGGGCACTGGAGATCCCTGCAGTACTGAGCATAGACGGAATAGTCGATAAGGTAACAGACGGAATGAACATAGCCGTTGACGGCAATAATGGAATATGTATAATTGATCCTACAGTTGAGGAGATAGCCGAGTATGTAGGCAGGAAGAGGGAATGGCTTGTCCAGAAGGAGACCCTTAAGGTGTTCGTGGGCAAGGAGACAGTTACCGCAGATGGTAAGGCTGTAAGTCTCTATGGCAATATCGGCAAGCCTGAGGACGCAGAGCAGGTTAAGAGCTGTGACGGAGAAGGCATAGGTCTGTTCCGTACAGAGTTTCTGTTTATGGGAGCATCGCAGCTTCCAAGTGAGGATCAGCAGTTTGAGGCATACAGGAAGGCTGCCGAGATCATGGAGGGCAAGGAGGTTATAATCAGAACACTGGACGTTGGCGGTGATAAGGATATCCCATATCTTGGACTTGCTAAGGAGGATAATCCTTTCTTAGGTTTCAGGGCTGTAAGATACTGCCTGGCAAATGAGGCTTCATACAGAGTACAGCTCCGTGCGCTGCTCCGTGCCAGTGCCTACGGACACATTAAGATAATGGTACCTCTTGTAACCTGTGTGGATGAGATCAGAGCCGTTAAGGCAATGGTCGAGGTTATAAAGAAGGAATTTGACGCTGCCGGTATCCCTTATGACAAGGATATCCAGGTTGGTGTTATGATAGAGACCCCTGCCGCTGCACTTATTGCAGACCTTCTTGCTAAGGAAGCAGACTTCTTCAGTATAGGTACAAATGACCTTACACAGTACACAATGGCTGTAGACAGAGGAAATGCCAAGGTTGCATATCTGTACTCCGCATATAACCCGGCAGTGCTCCGTTCAATGAAGTATATTATCGAATCTGCAAATAAAGCAGGCATAATGGTTGGAATGTGCGGCGAAGCAGCAGCAGATCCGCTACTGATACCACTGCTTATCTCCTTTGGACTTAACGAGTTTTCTGTAAGTGCCACTTCCGTACTGGCAACCAGGGCGGCCATAAATAAGTGGACAAAGGAAGAAGCAGATCTTCTGGCAGAGAAGGCATTATCCCTTGCTACAGAGAAAGAGGTTATGGAACTTCTTAAGTCGAGCGTGAGATGATCCAATGATCCGGTTGGCGAAAACTGAAACATTTCAGAAAAAAACACAATGGAGCTCCGGTATTCGGAAAGTATTTGCACAATTGAAAAAAAGTCAAGTTGTGATAATCTACAAATATTGCCAGCCTAAGTGGATAAAGTAACGAATTTGGTTTTTCGTGTCGATTTACTATGGATTTTGAACGTAAAAATTTGATATTATAGGTATAGGCGGAAAATGAGTTGGATTGAGTTATGAAATAGTTTCACGGTAATATCTCATGAAGGTGTTTTAGTATTTGGAAGGAAGATTTGAATGTTTGAAAATGAAAAGGTGAGACACGTAAAATTTGGTCAGGGGAATGTCATAGAGTGTGACGGAGTTCACATTAAGGTTATATTTGAGCTCCAGAATCTTGAGAAGACATTTGCCTATCCGGGAGTATTTGACAAGTTTCTTGTTTTTGAGAGCAATGGATTGCAGGAGGAGACAGACAGGAAGCTGGCGGATATCCGTACGGAACAGAAGAAGTTCGATAACATGAAGCGGCTCATGTATCTGGAGAATGAGAAGAGACACAAAGAAGAGCTGTTAGCCAAGGCAAAGAAGAAAAAAGCCTGAGATTTATTATTACTAAGCTGATATGCCGGTTGTTGCACTGCGGATCGGAATTCCCGGTGTGATGACCGGTTTTTTATGTATATTACTTGTTATTTGCATATCAGTGTGGTACAATCGGATTGCTTTATTGATAAAAATTATTTAGTCTATTATGCTTGTCAGTTAAGAAAAACAGGTAGAAGAGTATTTTGGTTGAGAAAATAATATCTGCCGGACAGAGAAAGGAAGAAGATCGCGTGTATAGTATTGTTAAAACAGAACAGTTAACAGACACAATTTATCTCATGGAAGTAAAAGCTCCGAGAGTAGCAAAGAATTGTCTCCCGGGACAGTTTATTATAGTCAGAGGATCAGATGACGGGGAGAGAATACCTCTTACCATCTGTGATTACAATAGAGAAGAAGGCACAGTTACCATAGTATTCCAGGTAGTAGGCGCTGCTACGGAGATGATGAGAAATTATAAGGCTGGAGATGCATTCGCAGATTTTGTTGGACCACTTGGCTGCCATTCAGAGTTATGCAATGAGAACATAGATGATCTTAAGAATAAGAAGATATTGTTTGTTGCAGGAGGTGTCGGTACTGCTCCTGTATACCCACAGGTTAAGTGGCTCCATGAGAATGGTGTTGACGCAGATGTTATCATCGGTGGAAGAAACAAGTCACTTATCATCCTTGAGGATCAGATGAGAACTGTTGCAGGCAACCTGTACATAACAACGGATGATGGCTCTTACGGAAGCAAGGGTGTTGTTACAAATGAGATCCAGAAGCTTGTTGATGCAGGAAATAAATATGACGTATGTATCGCGATTGGACCAATGATAATGATGAAGTTCGTATGTAAGCTCACAAAGGAGCTTGGTATCCATACTATTGTCAGCCTGAACCCTATCATGGTAGATGGAACAGGTATGTGCGGTGCGTGCAGAGTTACAGTCGGCGGTGAAGTTAAGTTTGCCTGCGTAGACGGACCTGAGTTTGATGGACATCTTGTAGACTTCGATGAGGCTATGAAGCGTCAGCAGATATATAAGACAGCAGAAGGAAGAGCGTATCTTGCAGCTAAAGAAGGAGATACACACCATGGTGGCTGTGGAAATTGCGGAGGTGACAAATAATGGCTATAGATGTAGATGTATTTAAGAGAGTTCCTGTTCGTGAGCAGGACGCCGGTGAGCGTGCTCATAATTTTGAAGAGGTTTGTTACGGATACAATGCTGAGGAGGCAATGGCTGAGGCGTCAAGATGTATAGGATGTAAGAACGCACCATGTATGGGTGGATGTCCTGTATCAATAAATATTCCAGGATTCATTGCTAAGGTTAAGGAAGGAAACTTCGCTGAAGCGTTCCAGATCATCAGTGAGTCATCTGCACTCCCTGCTGTATGCGGTCGTGTATGTCCACAGGAGACACAGTGTGAGCACAGATGTATCAGAGGAATAAAGGGCGAAGCCGTATCAATCGGTAAGCTTGAGAGATTTGTTGCAGACTGGGCAAGAGAGAATGGAATCAAACCTGAGCCTGCTAAGGAAAAGAACGGCAAGAAGGTTGCTGTTATCGGTTCGGGTCCTTCAGGTGTTACATGTGCCGGAGATCTTGCGAAGATGGGCTATGATGTTACAATATTTGAGGCACTTCATGAGCCGGGAGGAGTTCTTGTATATGGTATTCCTGAATTCCGTCTCCCTAAGGAAAAGGTAGTTAAGAAAGAGATAGAGAACATAAAGAGTCTTGGCGTTAAGATTGAGACAAATGTAGTGGTAGGCAAGTCGGTTACCATTGACTCACTTCTTGAGGACGAGGGCTTTGACGCAGTATTCGTAGGTTCAGGTGCCGGTCTTCCTAAGTTCATGGGTATTCCTGGTGAGAACTCAAACGGAGTATTCTCAGCGAATGAGTATCTTACAAGAAGTAACCTTATGAAGGCGTTTGACGAGAATTCAAATACACCTATCATGCATGCCAAGAAGGTAGCAGTTGTAGGTGGTGGTAATGTTGCTATGGACGCAGCAAGAACAGCATTACGTCTCGGTGCAGAGACACATATCGTATACAGACGTTCAGAGGAGGAGCTTCCTGCGAGAGTCGAGGAAGTACATCACGCTAAGGAAGAGGGGATTATATTTGATCTTCTTACAAATCCTACAGAGATCCTTGCAGACGAGAACGGCTGGGTATGCGGAATCAGGTGTGTAAAGATGGAGCTTGGCGAGCCTGATGCTTCAGGAAGAAGAAGACCTGTTGTGATCCCTGGTTCAGAGTTCGTTATGGATGTGGATGCAGTTATCATGTCACTTGGTACTTCACCAAACCCACTTATCTCATCAACAACAAAGGGACTTGATACAAATAAGTGGAAGTGCCTTGTAGCTGACGAGGCTGATGGAAAGACAACTAAGGAAGGTGTATATGCCGGTGGTGACGCAGTTACAGGTGCAGCCACAGTTATCCTTGCCATGGGTGCAGGAAAGGCAGCAGCCAAGGGTATTGACGAGTACATTAAGAGCAAGAACTAATAGAAAGATAAATTATTAAGTGAGAGAAACTCTGAGAGTGGATTATTTTCAGAGTTTCTTTTATTGTAATGATGTCTTTGACATCGTTACGCCGCAGCAACCCTTGCCAGAGGAAGCACCAAGTGTCGAAGACACATTCAGAATGGTGCTGACGAAATGCCACCGAGAGATTGTGCCCATGCGTTGAAAACGCATATTGGAATGGCACAATCGACTTGCCGCCGAGTGTAAACGAGGGGGCGTTACTCATAATATGAGGGGGCGATACCAAACAGGCAATTTTAAATGGTTGCTGCTCTATTTTTCTTTATTTTATTAAGTACAGGGTGTATAATCGACTATAAGAAATCGGAGATCATGCCAAATTTTTAATGGGCTGATATTTGGGATAATAAGGAGAAGGAAAATGGAAAAGCGTGAGCTGGTATATTATAAACTTGATGAGGTGGATTGCAAGATATTGGCAATGCTCCAGGAGAATGCGAGAGCTTCTCTTAAGGATATGGCTGCGGCAGTATCAATGTCACCTACAGCAGTGGGAACCCGTATAGACAGAATGTTGGAGGAGGGAGTCCTTGAGGGTTTTACCACCAAGCTTAATCCGGAGTCAATGGGCCACTATATAAAGGCATTTATTAACCTTGAGGTGTCACCTGACCAGAAGGAAGAATTCTATCCGTATATAGACAGCGTGTTGAATGTAGTTGAGTGTAATTGTGTTACCGGGGATTACTCAATGCTTATTGAGGTGAGATTTAAGACTACTGCTGATCTGGATCATTTCGTAGGAGAACTCCAGAGGTTTGGCAAGACCAAGACGCAGATTGTGTTCTCAACCTGCGTAAAGCACAGGTGCAGATACTGGAGAGCAGATAATGAGATAAGGAGTACCACTGCAAATGACAAGCAGTAAAATTTAAAAAATAAGGTTTCACTGTGAAAAAACCTAAAAAATCCACAAAATCACATATGCGATATGATAAAATCCAAGTAAAAACAACTTTTTACTTGGATTTTTTAAGTTTTCACTTTACATTATTAATGCACTGTAATATAATGTGCCTAGTGGTTGGAAAACAATCAATAAAATAAAGCTTTAGGAGGATATAAAAATGTCATATGTTGATGAAGTACTTGAAGTAGTAAAGAAAAAGAATGCAGAACAGCCTGAGTTCTTACAGGCAGTTACAGAGGTTCTTGAATCACTCAGACCTTGCATCGATGCAAACGAGGAAGTTTACAGAAAGAACGCAATCCTTGAGAGAATCACAGAGCCGGATAGACAGATAATGTTCAGGGTACCATGGGTTGATGACAACGGACAGGTACAGGTAAACAGAGGTTTCCGTGTACAGTTCAACAATGCCATTGGACCATACAAGGGGGGTCTTAGACTTCATCCTTCAGTAAACCTTGGTATCATCAAGTTCCTTGGTTTCGAGCAGATATTCAAGAACTCACTTACAACACTTCCTATCGGTGGTGGTAAGGGTGGTTCAGACTTCGACCCTAAGGGTAAGTCAGACAGAGAGATCATGGCATTCTGCCAGAGCTTCATGACAGAGCTTTCAAAATATATCGGTGCAGACGTTGATGTTCCAGCAGGTGATATCGGAACAGGCGCAAGAGAGATCGGCTTCATGTTCGGTCAGTACAAGAGAATCCGTGGATCATTCGAGGGAGTTCTTACAGGTAAGGGTCTTACATATGGTGGATCACTTGCTCGTACACAGGCTACAGGTTATGGATTACTTTACCTTACAAATGCTCTTCTTAAGGATCACAATATGGATATTGCAGGCAAGGTATGTGCAGTATCAGGCGCCGGTAATGTTGCAATCTATGCTATCGAGAAGGCACAGCAGTTAGGTGCTAAGTGTGTAACTTGTTCAGATTCAACAGGTTGGATCTACGATCCAGAAGGAATCGATGTTGAGCTTCTTAAGGATGTTAAGGAAGTTAAGAGAGCGCGTCTTGACGCTTATGCTGCTGCAAGACCATCAGCTGAGTATCATGTAAAGAAGGACGCTAACGATCACGGTGTATGGTCAATCAAGTGTGATCTTGCTCTTCCATGTGCTACACAGAACGAGCTTAACCTTGAGGATGCTAAGATGCTTGTTGCAAATGGCGTTATTTCAGTAACAGAAGGTGCTAACATGCCTACAACACTTGAGGCTACTAAGTATCTTCAGGAGCAGGGTGTACTCTTTGTTGGTGGTAAGGCTGCAAATGCAGGTGGTGTTGCTACATCAGCTCTTGAGATGAGCCAGAACAGCGAGAGACTTTCATGGACATTCGAAGAGGTTGATGGCAAGCTCAAGGGAATCATGGAGACAATCTACGCTAACATTTCAGACGCAGCAGCAAGATACAACATGACAGTTGGCGGAAACGCAGACTACGTTGCAGGTGCTAACATCGCCGGCTTTGAGAAGGTTGTTGATGCTATGCTTGCACAGGGCGTTTGCTAATTAACAACAGACATATCCTTTTAACATAAAAAGACCCGGTCGTGGATTTCACGACCGGGTCTTTTACGTAACATACGCAGTTGAATTATACCCGCCGATTTTTTATAATAGTATAAATTGCGTAAGCTTTACATGGAAACTTGACATGTAACGTCAGCCCTTTATCGGAAAGCAAATTTTAACGGGCTGATGTTCAATGATTGTGTCAAGTTTTCTATGAAAACTTGATATGCAGCTCCAGCCATTTGCCGAAGGCAAATTTTGCATGGCTGGAGTTCAATAAAAAGGAGGAGAAGCATGAATAAATTAGGTTTTGTGGGAATGGGCAACATGGCAACGGCACTTTGTTCCGGTTTTATAAAAAGCGGATTGATATCAGGAGAAGATGTGTACGGCTATGCACCTCATTTTGATAAATTAAAGAAAAATGCAGAGAAATACGGTTTTGTTCCAAAGGAAAGCCTTGTGGATATGGTAAAGGAATGTGACACAATAATACTTGCCTGCAAACCATATCAGATTGAAGAAGTCTTAAAGGAGCTGGGTGATGCTATTGAGCATAAAGCAATAATATCCGTTGCACTGGGCTGGAATTATGACAAGCTTGACAACCTCATAGATGCAGATGTGAGATTGCAGTTCGTAATGCCCAATACACCTGCCATGGTGGGAGAGGGAGTACTTTTATTTGAAGATAAAAACTCACTTCTTCCGGAGGAAAGAGAAGAAATAATGAAGCTGTTTGGTTCTGTGGGACTGGTGGAGGAAATGGCCTCTGAGCTTATGGGTATAGGCGGAGCAGTGATCGGCTGTGGACCTGCATTTGTAGATCTTATGATGGAAGCATATGCTGACGCTGCGGTAAAATACGGTGTTAAAAGAGACGTGGCATATAAGCTGGTAGGGCAGTTGGTGCTTGGCTCAGCGAAGCTCATGCTTGAGACAGGAGAGCATCCGGCAGTACTTAAGGACAATGTATGCTCACCGGGAGGCTCTACCATAAAGGGCGTTACGGCCCTTGAAAAGGCAGGCTTCAGAAATGCATGTATAGAGTCCATTGATTCTATAATGAATTGATAGGAATAAATTGGAAATAAAAAACACTTGGCAAATGACACAGTAAATAGTATAATGAACGTATGTTCGAAATAAGCAACGCCGAAGCAGGTATAACTACAAATGAAAAGCTTAAGATATTGGCTGACGCAGCCAAGTATGACGTGGCATGTACATCCAGTGGTACAGACAGGGGCGGGGATGGAAAAAATCTCGGAAATGCCGCTGCCTGTGGTATATGTCATACTTTTACAGGAGATGGCAGATGTATTTCCCTGCTTAAGATTCTATTTACCAATGAGTGCATTTATGATTGTAAATACTGCGTCAACCGTTCATCAAATGATGTACCGAGAGTATCATTTACGCCTGATGAAGTCTGTAAGCTGACTGTAGAGTTTTACAGGCGCAATTATATAGAGGGCCTGTTCCTAAGCTCAGGAATAGTGCAATCCCCTGATTATACCATGGGACTTTTATACGAGACTCTTTATCTGCTCAGGGTAAAGTATAGATTTAACGGATATGTGCATATAAAGGGGATTCCAGGAGCATCGCCGGAGACTGTGGAGATGGTGGGGTATCTCTGTGACAGAATGAGCGTTAATCTGGAACTGCCTACAGCAGAGGGGCTCAGGCAGGCAGCACCTAATAAGGTCAGGCAGAATATATTAAATCCAATGCGGCAGATTCAAAATGGCATCAGGGAGAGCAGGGCATATCATGGCAGCAGTAATATGAAAAATCGTATGTATCTGGACGATAATACGTACTACAACCAGCTTGCGGAGATGGCTGAGAGCAGGGACAGGCTGATGGAATATCACAATGGACTTGCCGTAGCGCAGAAGAATAAAAAGGCAGTACAGCTCAGTGAGAAAAGCTGGGGCTTTTCAAATATGCCGGAGGTGTCAGGCAGGAGGGATGCACTGGCGAGACCTGACAGGTATTTTGTGCCGGCAGGACAGAGCACTCAGATGATCATAGGTGCAACAGGGGAGACGGATTATCAGATTATGTCTGTCACAGAGGCTTTGTATGACAGGTTTGATATGAAGAGAGTGTTTTATTCTGCCTTTGTAAATGTAAACTGTGATGAGAGCCTGCCATCATTATTGCAGGGACCTCCATTAAAGAGAGAGCACAGGCTCTACCAGGCGGACTTCCTGCTCAGATTCTATGGCTTTAAGGCAGGAGAACTTTTATCGGAAACGAATCCTAATTTCAACGAGTTTATAGATCCAAAGTGTCAGTGGGCAGTACAGCATCTGGAAGAATTTCCTGTTGAGATAAATAAGGCAGATTATTATACCCTGCTCAGAGTGCCGGGAATCGGCACCAGGAGTGCAAAGAGAATACTGACAGCTAGAAGGCATGCCAGACTTGACTTTGGGGATATTAAGAAGATGGGGGTAGTGTTGAAGCGGGCTTTGTATTTTATAACCTGTAATGGCAGGATGATGTATCAGACTAAAATTGAGGAAAGCTACATCACCAGACATCTGATATATAATGAGCGTCCGGCTATGATGTATCTGCCAGATGGAGCAGGTCAGAGCTATGAGCAGATGTCCCTTGCTGATTTTGGACTTGCCATTTGAGCTGTCATGCATACAGAAAATCTATCACAGGGCAGAAGCTAAAGCGTGCAGAAATTAAAATATAAAAGCTAAATAAGAGAGATAAGCAGTAGATACTGGATTAATAGCAAAGGAATGGAAGAAACATTGAATACAACAATTATGCAGGAAAAACTGATACTAAGATGTGAAGATACGCTCGATGGTATTTTTACAGCCATATATGATGCTTTTGTATACAAGAAGCAAATCGGTGAAGCCTACAATGATTCTATTTCCATTGCTATAGGTGAGGAGGGTGAGCTGACACTCTTTTCTACAGAAATTGAAGTGCAGACAGACCCGGTGAAAGCACAAAAGACCATAGGTGCCATACAAAGACAGCTTGGAGGCTTTGTCTACGAGAGAGTATTTCATGCCCTGTGTCATTATGATGCAGACAGGGCAACTATAGTGCTGGGATTTCTGGTTCGTGGCTTTAAAAAGGGACCAAGGGTTGAGGAGGAGATGGCAGACCCATATGTTATGAGGGTGCTAGAATTGTCAAGAAAAGTCTACAATGAAGAACAGTTGATGGATGGTTTCCTCAGGTTTAGCGATAACGGCAGATTTTTATATTCTGCTATCGAGCCAAAATGTGATTTGATTCCGGTTATCATGTGGCATTTCGCAGACAGATATCCGGGGGAAAACTTTGTGATTCTTGATTCAAGGAGGAGATATGGAGTAGTTCATCCTGCGGGAAAAGGATGCTTTTATATATCAGGAGAGGATTTTTTTGAAATAGAATCCAGCCTTCCAAAGGAGCAGGATCAGTTTGAGCTTATGTGGAAGGAATATTTTAAGCATATGGAGATAAAGGAGAGGCATAACGAAAACTGTCAGAGAAATCTGTGCCCCAAGTGGTATAGAAAGAATATGCTTGAATTTGATAAAGAACAAACGTAGAGGAATTTTTTGTATACTTTTATTGCATACTTTGGTATACGCAAAAAAGAAGAGCTCGTAACGAACTCTTCTTTTCTTAATCGTTGAATCTTATATCTTATTCCCTAAAACATTTTTATTATAAAGAAAAAAGGTACATAGAAACTCTGATTAGCTCCGTAGTTAATTATTTAACTACCTCAACATTTGTTGCCTGTGGACCTTTAGCTCCATCAGTAATCTCGAATGTTACTGCAGCGCCCTCTTCGAGAGACTTAAATCCCTCCATGTTAAGTCCTGAGTAATGTACGAATACATCATTTCCGTCCTCGGCTGTGATGAATCCGTAACCCTTCTGGTTGTTGAACCATTTAACTGTACCTTTGCTCATCGAAAGTACCTCCAAAAAATTTATGTTGCAAACTACAACTAAACTTAGAATATCATAATGGTTTAAGCTTGTAA
>ERZ1034691.1642-NODE-1642-length-13840-cov-12.163729_pt1 | contig 13840 bp, 14 predicted proteins | sample MGYA00520638_ERZ1034691 | MGnify/ENA primary metagenome ERZ1034691 (study PRJEB33766, sample SAMN09781763) | gut metagenome | biome: gut microbiome | host: Homo sapiens | place: Madagascar | study: EMG produced TPA metagenomics assembly of the PRJNA485056 data...
CTCTGCTGCCCTGTCAATCTGGTCTTCATATGCATCCTTCTGGAATACATAATCCATTGCCGGAGTACTGCATAAAAAGTCTCTCCAGTCAACATGCCCTTTTCTGATTTTTTTAATAATCATAATTACCCCCTTTTCTCAATGCACTGCCTTGGACAGATTCCTGCGCATCTTCCACAATGCAGACAATGATTCTGATTAATTACAACCGGAACTGAAGATATATCAATGCATTTTTGCGGACATACAGAATAACACAACTTACATCCGATACAGTCTTTTCCAACAAAATAACCTGTCTGAACAGCTTCGGTTTTCCCGATTGTTATAGTATCCCTCACAATATTTGACGGATTGCTGATATCAAAATACTCTCCCTGTGCCTCATACAGCCGAAACACTTCGATTGCGTCTTTCGTATCTCCCGGATAGATTTTCTTCATATATGGATTTTTTTCAAACATAATATCAAGATTCTTTTTTCCGATGTTCTTTATTTTTCCACGCAGAGACACCGCAATTTTGTCTTTTGTTGCGGATATTGCCACATACTGCTGCTCCATTAACTGGTCATAAAATGCTTTTCCCTTTGCTGTAAGGAAATACACACCTTCTTCATCATAGTACATCATATCTATGATTCTTGTCTGAGGATGTCCATCTGAACCTATCGTTGCAACTGTTGTTGAATGAATTTCATCCACCAGAAGTTTAAGATAATCCATTTTTATCATTTCAAAATCGCTCCTTTCAGTATCGGTGTAAGGACGGGATTTCCTGCGGGACCTGTTTTATCATATCTTCTCTCATCCGGACTTTACCGTCGGTTATGGAATTGCACCATATCAGCTTTTGCTCGCAGACTATACTGCCGGTCAGGAATTACACCTTGCCCCGAAGACTGTAATTTTTTCTGTTGTTCATATTTAACTTAAGAAACATACTTCGCAAGTTTCTCAAGTACTCACGGCAGTCGCCAAAGTCTCGTGTAAGCACAAACTTTGGCTCGTTGCTTCGTGTATATTAAAATTCATAAGGTGGATTTCCAGAGAAATCTGCGATTACACCATGAGGGTTTTCAAGATAGAATACCTCAAAAATAGGATTATCTGCTGTCTGGTACTGTCCCTTAACGATAGGATTGTTCATGCATCCTTCCTTTACACTCTTGTTGTCCTCAAATACTGCTTTGCCATGAAGGCGAATCCATGCGTATTCAGGGGAAGATACTGATACTTCTACTTCAGGATTTGCTAACATATCCTTGTAAACATCCTTTGTGTTGTTAGTACAGAACCAAAGCTTTCCATCCTGCTCAAAGCAGAACATGAATGGACGGCATTTTGCCTTTCCATCTCTTCCGACTGTTGCTAAATACTGAACTGGATTTTTCTGTAAAAATTCTACTACTTTCTGCATTTTAAATTACCTCCTTGATTTGTTGTAACCTTTTTTGTTACATCTTGTGTTTGTACTATAGCATTTGTTTAATGTAATGTCAATAGTTACATCATACTTTTTGTAACTTTTTTTGTTACAACTCACTTTAAAGGGTTTACAGTGGTTATGACAAACAAAAAAGGCTTCGGAAATTGTGATGATATAATCACACATCCGAAGCCTTCTGTAGGCTACTCTTTCTCTATATACACTGCAATATCTTTTTTCACATCAGCAAGTGTCATTTCTGAAAGTTTTTCCTCCATTGCCTTCTGTACTTCTAACAGTCTCTTATCAAGAACATGGTGAATATTCTTTCCTACCGGACATTTCTGATTGGGATTCTCATGAAAATGAAACAGTTCTTCATCTGGTGCACATTCCACTGCTTTATACACATCAAGGAATGTAATCTGCTCCAATGGTCTGGTAATTGTCACACCGCCTGTCCCTCTTGCAACTTCAATAAGACCAGCAGCCTTTAATTGTTGCAATATTTTACGAACAATCACCGGATTAGTTCCAATGCTTGCTGCCATAAAATCACTAGTCATCTTCTGATCCGAAAATGTATCTATACAGGCAAACATATGGATTGCCATTGTAAATCTACTTGAAATCTGCATTATAAACACCTCTCTTAACAGTAAGCATATCATACAGCAAATGTAATTTCTGCGAAATCGCAGCCATAGGCAGATTAATTTCTAAAATCAGGAATTTATCCCGCAATGCAGCAAGGGACTATTTTCAATTCTCTGTGCAATGGCTGACAGCTCGGATACGTCCAAGTCCTCTGCACAGCCTGCATCTACCTTTGCGGCTACCTGTGGGTCCATCGGCAGCTTGGCAACCGTGTCAATGCCATGCTCAGCAGCCTTTTCATCCACATGGCTCTTTCCGTAAATGTAATGCACATTGCCGCAATCCGGACATTTAAAATAAGACATATTTTCAACAATGCCCAGTACCGGAATATCCATCATCTGTGCCATTTTCACTGCCTTATCGACAATCATGGATACCAGCTCCTGCGGAGATGTCACTACAACTATTCCGTCCACCGGCAGGGACTGGAATATCGTCAGCGGCACATCACCTGTTCCCGGCGGGCAGTCTACAAACATACAGTCCACATCGCCCCAGTCAACTTCTTCCCAGAACTGCTTAACGGCACTTGCAATGACCGGTCCTCTCCAGATAACCGGGTCTGTTTCATTTTCAACCAGAAGATTTAACGACATCAGCTTAATGCCGGATTTTGTAACCGGCGGATACATCACCGTTCCCGCCTCATCGCAGGTTGCCTTTTCATGCACGCCGAAAGACTTCGGAATAGACGGACCTGTAATATCCGCATCGAGAATCGCCGTCTTTAAGCCCTTCTTTGCCGCGCTGACTGCCAGCATCGATGTCACTAACGATTTACCGACACCGCCCTTTCCGCTGACAACCGCAATCACCTTTTTTACACCTTTATTATTGGCATTATTTAAACTCTGCGGTGCTGTACGTTCTCCACAGTCTGAACTACAGTTTCCACAGTCATGTGTACATGCTTCACTCATTTTACCTTATTCCTCCTGTATCATAGCCGGAGACTTTAATCCCCGGCATTTTATTATAACACAAATATCCAATATATATTTATGCCTGTTTTTTCTGTCCCGCACGCTTTCCGGCTCTTAGCGAGAAGCTGATAACCAGCAGTAAAAATGCAACTGCCACCAGCATCCAGAATAAGAATACCGCAGGTTCACGACTGCTAAACATATCATAATAGCCTTTCAGATAAACTAAAATAATAATCAGCGGCAGTACATAACTCATATATCCGCGAATCCAGCCCGGCAGTGCAAAGCCCACACCGGTATTGACTTCTTTTCTGAAATTTTCAAAGCCCCAGCCGTTTTTCTTCGTACAAAACAGGACAAAGACCAGTCCGCCAAGCGGCAAAATGTTGTAAGATACCAAAAAATCTTCCAAATCCATAATCGTTGTGCCTGCGCCCATCGGCTGGATTCCCGACAACAGGTTATATCCTAAAACCGCAGGCATTGAAAGCAGCATCAGCATCACCATGTTGGTTTTAACTGCCCTTTTTCTTTCGATGTTCCAGATTTCCATGGTAATCGCAATAATATTTTCAAATACGGCAATAACTGTTGACAGTGCCGCAAATGTCATAAATATGAAAAACAGCGTTTCCCATACCCTGCCGCCCGGCATATGACGGAATACATTCGGCAGTGTGATAAATAACAGTGATGGTCCTGCATCCGGCTGAATTCCGTAAGCAAAGCAGGATGGAATAATGATAATGCCCGCAATAATCGCAATCAAAGTATCCAAAATCACGACATTTAACGCTTCACCTGTAATCTTGTGGTCTTTTTCCAGATAACTGCCGAAAATACTCATCGAACCCATGCCGACACTCAGTGTAAAAAATGCATGAGTCATCGCCGCAAAAATTACATTTCCCCAGCCCTTCTGATTGGCTCTTTCAATATCCGGTATCAGATAAAAACGCAGACCTTCACCTGTTGTATCCCGCATAACAGAGTTGACCGCCAGTACAATCATCAATGTTATGAGCAGCAGCATCATGACCTTCGTCACCTTTTCCACACCGTTTTGCAATCCTAACGCACAAATGCCAAACGCAATCGCAATTGCAATCACTGTCCATAAAATCATGGTACCCGGATTGGCCAGCATATCTGCAAACTGTTCTGTCGTACTCTGCACCTTACTGTTTGCCTCAAGCTGCCCTGATACGGCAAGCCACGCATAATACATCATCCAGCCTGTTACCATGGTATAAAACATCATCAGCAGATAATTTCCTGCAATGCCGAACCATTTAAAGCAATGCCAGTTGCTCTTTTCTGATTCTAATATTGAAAATGACTGCGCAATACTTCGTCTGCTGCCTCGTCCCACGGCAAATTCTGCCGTCAGAATCGGCCAGCCTAAAACTGCCAGAAAGAGCAGATATATCATAATAAATGCTGCCCCGCCATTTTCACCGCAAATGTACGGAAACTTCCATACATTCCCCAATCCAATCGCACAGCCTGCCGATACCAGTATAAAGCCAAGCCGTGACTGAAATTTTTCTCTCTCCTGCATAATCCTCCCATCTGTTTTGGAAAACCTTTTTTCATATAAGCATAATAGCTATATTATACCGATTTTGAACAGGAAAAGCAACCTAAGAAAATTTGTATCCGACACCCCATACTGTCTTAATATACCGGGGATTTTTCACATCACTTTCAATTTTGCTGCGCAGATTCCGGATATGCACCATCACCACATTATTCGTATCATATGCTTCTTCCTCACTCCACAGTGTATTATAAATATGTTCCGTAGAAAATACATTTCCCTTATTCTTCCACAGCAGTTCTAAAATGGCAAATTCTTTCGGTGTTAAAAAGACTTCTTTTGCATTTAAAAAGACACGGTGTGTTTCCAGATTCATGGATAAATCCAGATATTCCAGAACATTTTTTGCCACACTGTGGTTAAATTCCTTACTGCGGCGCAGCTGCGCTTTGACCCTTGCCACCAGTTCAATGGGATTAAACGGCTTTGCAAGATAATCGTCTGCCCCCGCCGTCAGTCCCAGCACCTTGTCCATATCCTGATCCTTTGCCGACAGCATAATAATCGGAAGATTACTTTTCTTGCGGATTTCCATGCAGAGCGTAATGCCGTCCATATCTGCCATCATAATATCTAAAATTGCCAGATCAATATCCATTTTCTCCAGACATTCCAGCGCCTCTTTGCCGTTTGCCGCCTTACAGACCTGCATGCCTTCATTTTTCAGATAAATTCCAACCAGTTCCCGGATGTCTTCCTCATCATCCACTACCAATATGACTGACATGTTTACTCCTTTCTGTAATTTATGTTCTACAGCCTTATCTTTTACGCTTTCGGCAGACGGATATGCAGGCTGAAATACCCCTGTGCATACTCTGCCCAGACCTTTCCTTTGCTGCGTTCCACCATTTCACGCACAATCGACAGCCCCAGCCCGTTGCCGGCAATATCAGAACCTCTTGCATGGTCTGCCCTGTAAAACTTATCAAAAATCCGCGTACAGTCTGCTTCTTTTACTTCTTCTGACACATTGCTGACAATAATGTGTATCGTACTTTCTTCTTCTTCCATGCTTACCAGAATATCGGTTTCCAGCTTTGAATATTTGATAGCATTCATCAGAATATTATCCAGGACTTCGCGCATATCTTCAATGACAATATTGGCATAAAGCGGCTTTTCCGGTATATCGGTCACAAAATTTCTATTCTGCTTCTGTGCAATACCTTCAAACTCCGCTACATCCTGACTAACCATCATAGAAAAGTTGCACCGCACCGTATTGTCCTGTTCTACTTTAATTTCATTTTTTGCCAGCAGAAAAATTTTCTGAATCATTCCGTTAATTTTCTCTACCTGCGCAAATGCTTTTTTTATATATAAATCCCGCTCGGATTCATCTTCATATTTTCCGCTGATAACCACATCAAGATACCCTGTAATAATGGTCATCGGTGTTTTAATATCATGTGAAAGATTGGTAATCAGCTCTCTGTTTTTCCGCTCATTCTCCCTTTCTTCTTTCATCATTTTATCAAGGTTATGCTGCATGTCGTCAATGCTTTCCGCAATCGTTGTCAGCTCGTCATATCCCTTTTTATCAATCCGTGTATGCAGATTTCCCTTCGAAATTTCGTCAACCACACCGGATAAATACCGTATGTAACTGATTCTGCTCTTTGAAAATATCAGTACCAGTATCAAAAACAGCACCGCCGCCAATGCAAGACAGGCTGCCCGTAACTGCATATCATGATAAATATACTCCGGATATGCCGGTGTCCTAAACACAATGTAGTACAGCACCTTTTCCACGCTCTTTGTATACACGAAAATATATTCGCCACATTCCTCATCATACGAATCAGACACCAGTTCGTCAACCTCGATGTGTCCGCCTTTTTTCGGCATAGTTTCATCATCGCTGTTATTTTTCCACAGCACTGTTCCTTTTTTACTCGCAATCGTAATCGACATATTTTCGCCGTCTTGTACGGATACAAACGGCATTTTATCATTCTGCATGAGATAGCGCATCGCATCGGTAATATTTTCTTCCTGCGATTCCGTGCTTTCAATTTCTTCCATCGCTGTATTTAACGCACTGTCTAACTCACGCACCAGTTCCATAACCTGCAGATCGCATTTTTTCTTATACTGCGAACAGTCTTCCTCCACTTCAATAAGGATTCCCCTGCTTTTACAGATATAAAATACGCCCATTGCGACCGCAACCGCAATTATAACCGACACTAAAATGCCAACTGCCAGTTCTTTATAAATTCCTATCTTTCTGCCCGTCTGATTATGACTCATGATGCTTCTATCTCCTTATCCGGCAGTGATCGGATACATCTTTACCAGTATCCTAATTCCATACCCTTCTGGTATACAGCTGCACCCATTGCATAATATCCATATGAATTAAAATGCGTATAATCGTCCTTTAACTGCTCCGGCACCCTGCCGTTTGCCAGATCGTCCAAATCCTGTTCTGTCGGCTCTAATCCCGCCGTTTCAAGTCCATGTTCTATCATAAAAGCTCTCATATTAATAAAATGTTCGCCAAATGCTTTCCTCAATGCCGTTTCCCACACATTATCCTTTGTTCCGACTTCAATATCACTCTCATACTGTTCGGAATCATATGCCTCTGTCGGGTTATCTGTATCACCAATAATAATATAACATTGTGTACCGGACTTTTCAATCATTGCCTGATACTGTGCAATCAATTCATCATAGCTGTCCCAGCCGCCGTTACTGCCCATCTGAAGTACCAGTATATCGGCATTTACATCACGCGCCGCCTGTGTAACCACCTGCATGCCCTTTTTTAACTTAACACTGCCTTTTTGTGTGTTTCCGTAAGTTTTAATATAAAGCTTTTCATCTCTTTTTTCCAGCTGGAATAACTGGTCATTAATATAAACCAGATTTTCTGCCTGATTATTATCTCCACCATATCCGTTAAAATTGTCCAGCATAACACTGTTACCATCTACGTCTACAATGCTGATTTCCACGCTTTTGCCTGCTTTTACCGTAACATTTTTTGCGACAAACATCGTAAGTCCACCCTCACGCGTGGCTATTTCATAAGAAGTTTCGCCTGACACACCGAGATTGTATACGTCCATTCCTGTGTAATACTGTAATGTATCCGGATAAGTCCAGCCGGAAATATCCATAATCTGTCCGCCATTTGTAAGCTGTGCTTCATCACTGTATCCATATCCAAATGTAATCGAATCGCCCCAGCACGCAATCTTTTTTTGCTGAAACACGCACGTTCCCAGTGAAACTGTATGCTGTCCCAGCAGTGTTTCCGGCTGTGTCGTCTGCTGTGCTTCTAAAACTGCTTCTGTTGTATCTTCTAAGGTCATGTCAGCATCCGGATTTTCCGGTGTTATATAGCAGACTTGATTTGCTTCATTACTGTTCTGAGTGCTGCCTGCAAGTCCCTGTTCCATTCCTAAAACAGAATGATTAAAAAAATAATTAACACCGGCACCGATGATACCGATTCCCAATCCAATAAACGCAATGCAGCTGACGATTAATTTTATATTCCTTTTCATGACGCATCCCTCCTCCGTTTTGGTGGCTTTATCTTAACAGCCAAATATAAAAATTTAGATTTCTTAAGAAGTATTTTTGTTCTTACTTCTTTATACGAAGGAGGACGGGATTTATTTTAATTCACTGCTATTCAGCTTTTTCTATGTTCGTGATTCTTATAATATTCCAGCTTATCCTGATACATCTGCTTATCAATGCGGTTCATAAAATCATCTCATTTTTCAGTGCTGTCATCACGCCTGCAATCGCAACCGCAACAAGAAATACCTGTATCGGAAACAGCTTGAGCGTACCAACTTTTTTCCGGCACATCGCATACAAATACAAACTGTCCTGAATATAAAAAAATGCAGTCAGCCACATTTGCAACTTCATCTGCTGTTCCCGGTCTTCCTGCCGGACATTTTGCAAACATATTCTTGTAAAAATCACCGCGCGGACCATTAGCATGAAGTGTATCTTTGATATTCTCAGGCTGAAGCAGTGGAAGCTTTAATAATTCCTCGGTCGGAGTGGTTGCAAGCAGTTCATCTTCTTTAGCAGTCAATGCAGGCATACGCCAGCCCGACTGACTTGAAATTGTAACGCCGACGCCACCTCTTTTTAAGAAGATATCATCGGTATAAAAGGAGATTTTCTGTTTGCTGACTCCATTCAGGAAGCAAGGCTTAAAATCATCACCGGTCAGGGCTATATGCCTGTTGATGTAATCGGAAATCCGGCATGGTTTGATTCAGCCATTGCCAGAATTCCCCCGTCAGAAATGGCGAAACAGTCAGAAAAACGTATTGCGCTTTCTGGCGGAGGGATAATTCCGGGTATTATATTGAAGATTTTGCTGAAATATTAAAAGCTAGATTTTAATATATGAAATTATAGCAGATAAGCTTAACTAATTTTAATGACTAAATCTGCGTTTTTGATTGTTGTATTTCTATGTGCAATCATAATGATTGTTTTTCTATTTTTTAACTCAGCTATTGATTTTGCAATAAGCTGCTCGGATTCATTATCCAACGCTGACGTTGCTTCATCCATTAGGATAATTGGAGAATTTTTTACAATTGCTCTTGCCATGGCAATTCTCTGTACCTGTCCACCAGACAAATTACTTCCTCTGCTATCCAGTATAGTATTGTATCCTTCAGCAAGACTTTCTATGAATACATGAGCATTTGCGAGTTTGGCTGCTTCTATGATTTCCTCATCTGATGCAGATGGTTTTCCGTATCTTATATTATCCTTTATACTTACATTATATAGATATGGTGTCTGTGGAATATACGCTATTTTCTCTCTTGCAATTTCTAAACCAATATCATCAAGTTTCTTTCCCATAATACTTATGGTTCCACATTCCAACCTATAAAATCCTAATAACAATTTAGCTAATGTACTTTTTCCACTTCCGGAAGTTCCTGTAACAGCAATTATTTTGTTTGATGGAAACTGAAAACTTTCATTTACAAACAGCTTATTTTTACCTTTATATCCAAAAGTAATATTATTACATTCGATGGCATAAACATTCTTATCATGTATTTCATAAGTATCTTTACTTTGGTTATCCGTAACCGTTATTACATCTTTTTCTTCTGGCAAATTCAGAAACTCAAATATTCTGTCTGCGTATGCAATACAGTTTACAAGCTCTGGAATGTTTTTCCCTAACTGAAGAAAACGAAAACTAAGAGATGTATATAATGTAAAAATAGCTGCAATTTCCCCTAATGTTGCCATTTTCTTCTGTACTAATATAATTCCAATGACAATAAACATTAAAGAACAGAATAAATCAAATGACGTATTTAGCATATCCAAAACGGCAGTTATACCCACTTTCTTTTGCTGCATATTCATATACTGTGTATTCTCAGACTTATATTTTTTGATTCCATTATGATTTACATCATATATTTTTGTAATTTCTATACCTGACAAAATATTGGAGACAATATTAGTCATCAACGCATTTTTCTGAGACAACTGCTTTCCAACTTTTTTCATTGGCATTGAAAGTAAGGCATTTGCCATAAACAAAAGTATATTCAAAATCAGAAGAATCAGAGTCATTAGTGGATTAATTGTTACCATTGCTATTACAAACACAAGTACAAATATGATTGGTGCCAGTACCCTTCTTAATCTTGATGAATAAATATTGCAGGCTGTATCCGTATCGTATATCATCTTTGAAATTATTTCACTGCTCTGATGTTCTTCATAATATTCATAAGGCAGGCTCATAGCTTTTGCAAAAACATTTTCTTTCATTACCAGCGTCATTCTTTTTGCTTCATCGTTATATATGCACATAAAAAATGATGCTATGACAATTGAGCAAATTCCAGCAATAATTGTAATGATTATCCTGCTTGAGTACCCGAACAGTGTTCCATTTTCTGCTGCTTCAAAGATAATTTTCATAAAAAATGAACCTGAAACCTCAAAAAGAGCATTAAAGACAGTCATCATAAATATACCTGTCATATACAATGGTAATCTTCGCCCCATCATTTTTAAGCTTTTTATAAGACATTTGTATGTGCTCATTTTAAAACCTCCTTGCCATAGAGTTCTGCATAGATTCCATTTTGCAACATAAGTTCATCATGCTTTCCTGCTTCTGATATTTTTCCATTTGCAAAGCAATAAATTCTGTCTGCATTTTTTATGGTAGATAACCTATGTGCTGCGACAATAACAGTCTTATCTTTATTCTGATATATTACCCTGCTTACGATTTCCTGTGTCTTTTCATCAAGTGCGGATGTTGGTTCATCCATTATAATAATTGGTGCATCTTTATATAATGCTCTGGCTATTGCAATCCTTTGTCTTTCTCCACCTGAAATTGTGATTCCTCTTTCACCAAGTTTTGTATTAAACCCCTCCGGCAAAGCCGCAATCATATCATAGATACCTGCAAGCTTACATACTTTCTTTACCCTAGATATGTCAGTATAAAAATCACCATAAGAAATATTCTCCGCAATTGTTTCTGGAAACAAATAAATTTCCTGTGAAACATATGCTATATATTTTCTAGCTGCATCTATATTCCATTCATCAATATTATGTCCATATAAATTATATACTCCATTCTGTGCCCTTATAAATCCGCATAGCATTTTTAAAAGTGTAGATTTTCCTGAACCTGAAGCACCGACTAATGCAATCTTTTCACCTTTCCTTATAAACATGCTTACATTTTCCAAATTGTTATTAGATGTCTTCATATCATAAGAAAAAGAAATACTTTTTAATTCTATGACATTTTCTGTATTATTACTCTTTGTTTCTTCATTGTTTCCGCTTTTTTCCGGTTCCGTGGACATTAACCTTTCAATTCTTTTCACAGAAATCATCATTTCTTTTGCATCCATAATTCTGAACGGAAGTTCACTCATTGGATTGAAAATCTTATTAAAAAGAACGATAAATGCCATAAGTTCACCTATTGAAATTGTTCTATTTAATACCATAGCAAGTGCAATTAATGAGCAAATAATTGTTGGAACCCATTTAATAAGCATTATCAGACCATTTGCCAGTGCCTGATATCTGTTTCTGGCGTATTCATTTTTCAGAATTTCTTCAGCTTTCTCATGAACTCTTTTCCCTAAAAGCTTTTCTATACAATATGACTTTGCAATTTCGATTCCTCCTATGCTATCCAGTGCAATATTACTGAGTTCATCATATTTGCCCCTTCTTTTCTTTGCTAAAGCTCCTAGCCTTACAGCTATTCTATTACTGATAAATAGGCTTATCGGGAGAATAACAATTACTCCTGCAAATATTATCCAGTTCATTTTCAGAATTGCTATACCAATTACAATAATAGTCACTCCATATTGTATGATTTCAGGCAGAAGTTCAGACAGCAGCTTTCCCATATCAGTAATATCTGATGTAAGCTTATTCAAGACACTCCCTGTATGATTGAGAAGTAAACAATCCGCCTTTTCAACAGCTTCTATTATCTGATTTTTACATTCCTTCTGTACACGAACACCAAATATTCCGCTGAAAAAACTTTGTAAAAAAGAGATAATCATCGAAATTATAATAATCATTCCCATTTTCAAGAATAGTTCTTTCATGTAAATTTGTTCTCCTGAAATCATTACATTTATTGAATTTGAAATAATTTCTGAACCGATTACAATCAATTTAGATAATATAAATGACAACATTACCGCCAACAATAAAAGTGGACTATATCTGATAATCAATTTTCTTACATTTCTTGACATATTATTTTTCATTATTCCCATCGTTTTACCTCCAGCTATTGCACTATCATATAGTAAATTGTATAATATTAAAATAGAAGATTCATTAAATATAAAATCATATTATATATTTAATCTACAATTTAATGTCATTTTATCATTCATGGAGGACTATTATTATGCCTAACCCTTTAAAGCCTGACGAAAATGTCTATATAGATCACAAAATCAAAGATGGTGGATATTCTATGCCTACCATGCAGGCTGCTCCTGACCACTATACATTAGGATATATAGTTTCCGGTGACAGACGCTGGATATCCACCGAAGTGATAAGGACTACCCACGCTGGCGACTGTGGCATTAGTAAACCCTATGTATATCATAGGAATTGTTCAATGTCAGATACACCTTATGACAGATATGTTTTAAAAGTGAGAACCGAAGCTTTCCAGCCAATTATTGATGTAATTGGAGAAAAAGAATTAGACATCATCTGCTCAGATTATATGCATTTTACAAAATCATCACAGAAGATAATACAGGCTATGTATGAAGAAATGTTACAGGAATATACTAAAAACACTAAGTACTCACAACTTATACTCATAGGTATGGTTTATAAACTGTTTTTCTATATGTATGAAAATCACATTCCATCAGAAAGTGATAAACACATACTCCATCTTAATAAATTCGATGAACGTATCCAGGAGGCTCTCGTATATATTGAAAATCACTTGGAATATGGCTCTCCAATAGAAGAAGTTGCTGCTTATGTGTCACTTTCACCCTCACATTTTTCAAAATTATTCAAAAAAGTTACAGGTTCTTCTTATACAGATTATCTCACTGACGTAAGAATCCAACATGCACAGATACTGCTTGCTACAACAACTCTTACAATACATGAAATTGCAAGTAAAATAGGTGTAAGTGGAGGAAATTATCTATGCACAATTTTTAAGAAAAACCTAAATATGTCTCCAAGTGAATACAAGAAATTACTTTGAAATTATTTCTATGATATTCTATTTTTTCTTTTTCATCGTATTCCATATCCTCTATTCGTTAAATTCTTCTGTCTTTGCTTTGAAATAAACGGCTGTATATTTTCTGACATTGTTCAAACTCACTTGCCAGTTTATCTATTGTTTTACTCTTATGTGTAGCACCCTGCGTTTCGCCATATCCTAAAGATAGAAGAATCAACTGTTTTTGACCTTTTTTATAGTTTCCCTCTATGCCGCTAAACAACAAAAAAGGAATGGTCTTTCCAACCATTCCCTTGACAATGAGCCCACCGGGGTTCGAACCCGGGACACCTGGATTAAAAGTCCAGTGCTCTACCAACTGAGCTATGAGCCCTCATTGAATAAATTGTAAGTCTACTTCGGATTACCTTCGGAATCCAGCTGGGCTAGCTGGATTCGAACCAGCGTGATGCAGGGATCAAAACCCTG
>ERZ1034691.1644-NODE-1644-length-13826-cov-11.268463_pt1 | contig 13826 bp, 12 predicted proteins | sample MGYA00520638_ERZ1034691 | MGnify/ENA primary metagenome ERZ1034691 (study PRJEB33766, sample SAMN09781763) | gut metagenome | biome: gut microbiome | host: Homo sapiens | place: Madagascar | study: EMG produced TPA metagenomics assembly of the PRJNA485056 data...
CCGCCCCGTCAGCCACCCCGCCGCCCGATGCCGGTGCCATACGCAGCGTGTATCTTTCGCCCGATGCGGGCAGTGTCCGGCTGGCGGCAGGCACCATCCGCAATATGACCGAGCATCCCGATGCGGATTTGATCGCCGCCGTAAATACCGTCAACCTGCCGTTTTCCGTGCAGGTCGGCAGCGCCGAGCCGCAGATTTTAATTTTGCACACCCACGCCACCGAAACCTACCAGACCCATCCGGAGCTGTACTATGACCCGGATTTCACCGCACGCACGCGCAATACCGAGCTGAATATGTGCGCGGTGGGGCAGGTGATGGCAGACGTGCTGAACGCCGCCGGCATCACCACCCTGCACGACACCACCCTGCACGATTCGCCCAGCTACACCGAAAGCTACGCCCGCAGCCGCGCCACTGCACAAAGCTACCTGCAAAAATACCCCAGCATCCAGATCGTTCTGGACGTGCATCGCGATGCCATCGAGGATTCTGACGGAACCCGCGTCAAGCCGCTGTGCCAAATCGACGGGCAGGATACCGCCCAGGTGATGCTGATCGCCGGGTGCGACAACGGCACCACCGCCAAGCTGCCCAACTGGAAGCTGAACCTGCGCTTTGCCGCTGCGTGGCAGCAGGCAATGTGCGCGCAGTATCCGGGGCTGGCGCGCCCCGTGCTGTGCGGCTACCGCTTTTACAACCAGGACCTTGCCGCCGGGTGCCTGCTGCTGGAGGTCGGCGGTCACGCCAACACGTTGGCGGAAGCAAAGCGGGCAGGGGAGCTGGCTGCCAAGGCGCTGGTCAGTGCGCTGACGAATTCTTGATTTCTGCCGCCAACCTGCGCCAGCCCCTTTACTTTTTTGCAATAACCATATATAATAGGATGTATTCATAAGTTGAAAAATGAGGAGTGGACTACCTATGCAAAGAACCGAACTGGCATCGCTGTACAAATCCACCCCCGCTGACGGCACTAAGGTGACGGTCTGCGGCTGGGCAAAAACCGTGCGCGATTCTAAAAATATCGGCTTTATCTCCCTGTCTGACGGCAGCTGCTACAAGCCCGTGCAGGTCGTTTTTCAGGCGGACAAGCTGTCCAACTATGCCGAAATCGCCAAGGCGGGTCTGTACACCAGCTTTGAGATCACCGGTACGCTCGTCCTGACCCCCGGCGCCAAGCAGCCGTTTGAGATCAACGCCGATACCATCACCGTGCTGGGCTGCTGCGGCTCCGACTACCCGCTGCAGAAAAACAAGATGGGCATGGACTACCTGCGCACCATGACCCACCTGCGCCCCCGCACCAACACCTTCAACGCTGCGTTCCGCGTGCGCGGTCAGGCTGCCTTTGCCTTGCACCAGTTCTTCCACGACCGCGGCTTTACCTATGTACACACCCCCATCTTTACCGGCTCTGACTGCGAGGGCGCGGGCGAGATGTTCCAGGTCACCACGCTGGACCTCAACGACCTGCCCCGCACCGAGGACGGCGCTGTCGATTACTCCAAGGACTTCTTCAAGCGCGCCGTCAACCTGACGGTTTCCGGTCAGCTGGAAGCCGAGGCTATGGCTATGGCGCTGGGCAACGTCTACACCTTCGGTCCGACTTTCCGCGCCGAAAAGAGCTACGACACCCGCCACGCCGCCGAGTTCTGGATGATCGAGCCGGAAATGGCATTTGCCGACCTGAACACCTATCTGGAAACCGCCGAAGCTATGACCCGCTACGTCATCCGCTACCTGCTGGATCACTGCGCCGACGAGCTGGCGTTCTTCAACCAGTTCTTTGACAAGGGTCTGATCGAGCGCCTGACCTTGGTGGCCGACAGTGACTTTGCCCGCGTCAGCTACACCGACGCCATCGAACTGCTGAAGAAAAACAACGACAACTTCCAGTACAAGGTCGAGTGGGGCACCGATCTGCAGACCGAGCACGAGCGCTACCTGACCGAGCAGATCTTCAAAAAGCCGGTCTTTGTCACCGACTACCCCAAGGAAATCAAGGCGTTCTATATGCGCCAGAACGACGACGGCAAGACCGTTGCCGCCGCCGATATGCTGGTACCCGGCATCGGCGAGCTGATCGGCGGCTCCCAGCGTGAGGAGCGCCTGGACGTGCTGGAAGCCCGTATGAAGGAATTGGGTCTGAACACCGAGGATTACAGCTGGTACCTTGACCTGCGCCGCTTCGGCAGCGTCAAGCACGCCGGTTACGGCTTGGGCTTTGAGCGCCTGCTGATGTACGTCACCGGCATCCCCAACATCCGCGACGTCATCCCCTTCCCGCGCACCTGCGGAGGCTTCTGATGCAGCCCATTGCCGCGCCGCTGCTGCAATGGTTTTACGCAAATAAAAGGCTCCTGCCCTTCCGGCAGGAGCCTTCTGCGTACCATATCTGGGTCAGTGAAATTATGCTGCAGCAGACCCGTATGACCGCCGCCGTACCCTATTACAACCGCTTTATCGCCGCCCTGCCCGACCCGGCGGCGCTGGCAGCCTGCCCCACCGATGCCCTGCGCAAGCTGTGGCAGGGGCTGGGGTACTACAACCGCGTCAACAATATGCAAAAGGCAGCACGCATCGTCTGTGAACAGTACGGCGGCGAACTTCCTGCCGACTACGCCGCCCTGCGAGCCCTGCCCGGCATCGGGGATTACACCGCCGGCGCCATTGCCAGCATCGCCTTTGGGCTGCCCGTACCCGCCGTGGACGGCAACGTCCTGCGTGTCTTTGCGCGGCTGTACAATGATGATGCCGACATTATGACCCCCGCTGCCAAGCGGCTGTTCACGCAGCGCGTTCTTGACCAGATGCCCAAGGACACCCCCGGCGCCTACAACGAAGCGCTGATGGAGCTGGGCGCGCTGGTCTGCATCCCCGGCACGCCGCACTGCGGGGACTGCCCCCTGCGGGCGCTTTGCCAAGGCTGCGCGGCAGGTCGTGCCGACAAGCTGCCCGTCAAGCCCGCGCCCAAGGAAAAACGCACCGTCCCCGTGACGGTGGCGCTGATTTCGAGCGAGCAGGGGCTGCTGTTGCAGCGCCGCCCCGCCAAGGGACTGCTGGCAGGGCTGTGGCAGCCCGCCGCGTGGGAAAGCGCCTTAACGCGCGAACAGCTGCAGGACGCCCTGCAAAAGCTGGGCATCCCCGCCGTTTTGGGCGAAAGCCTGCCCCCCGCCAAGCACGTTTTTACCCACCGCATCTGGCAGCTGGGCGGCTGGCAGGGGACAGCCCCCGCCGTGCCGCTGCCCGACGGCTACGTCTGGGCTGCCAAAAGCCAGCTTGCCGAAATTTACCCCGTACCCAACGCCTTTGCGGCGTATGTGAAACCGGACGCCGACACGCCAAAGCTGTAATGCCTTTGCCATAAATCGGCAAATTGACAACAAAATTTTACATCTGCGGTGTTGTAAATTTTGGCAAAGTCGGGTATAATTACCTTGTATTATTATTGCGAAGGGAGAAACCCCCTATGATGAAGAAATCTACCTTTGGCGCCGTGCTGGCATTTATGTTTGCCGCCGCCGGTGCTTTGACCGCCGCCGCTTTGTATCTGTACCACCGCGAGAAGGAGCTGGACGAGTACGAGCGTCTGCTTTTCAGCGATGATATGGACGATATCGAGGATGAGGACACCGTCTACGAGCATATCGAGGACGATGACACCCCCGCCGCGCCTGCCGAGGATGCTAACCCGGACGCCATCAAATTCTGATATTTGTGTACCTGTGCCGGGCGCAGCTGTATCTGCGCCCGGCAATATTTTAACAGGAGAATCCCACTATGCGCAGATTCTTATTATGGCTGGTTATGGTTGCCGCGACACTGGCGCTGATTTTGGGCGGCTCTGCGGCGTTTTTCTATACCCAAGCCGGTTCTGCCGACCTGCCGCAGCAGCCGGTGGTTTTTGGCGGGGCAGAGCTGGAACCCAACGGCTGGGACTGGTCGGTGCCGGTTCTGGGCGGCAAGCTCACCAAGCAGGTGCAAAGCCCCACCAACCTGTCGGTGCAGCATCTGGGGACTTTTAGCGAGGACATCCCCGCGCTGGCGCTGCCCGCTTGGGTCAGCCGCGCCAAGGTTACCGTCACCGCACCCTCGGGTGTGCAGTGGAGCGGCTCTGCCGATGAGTTTGCCGGGTATACCTACGACCAGAACGGCAGCTACCGCCTGACCCTGACCGCGTGGCATATCGCCGAGGAAGCCGCCGAACCCGAGGGCTGGTATGCCTACTGCGCCGATTTCACCCTGCAGCAACAGCCGAAGGTCGCGCTCAGCGCAGACCGCGCGGTGCAGGGCAGCGTAGTGGCGCTGTCCCTGTCCGGCTATCTGGAAGGCGAGCCTGCCCTGCAAACCGACCTTGGCACGGTGTGGTTCCGCAAAACGCAGTCCGGCTATATGGGGTATGTCCCTGTGACCTATAATGCCGAAAGCGGCGTACACACGCTGGCGCTCAGCTGCGGCAGCTTTTCGCAGCAGCTGGAGCTGACGGTTACATCCGCCCAGACCTCCACCGTCACGGTGGAGGAGGACACCCGCACGGGCGCCGAGGAATACCGCAACAATATCTGGCCGCTGTTCACCACCGGCAGCGCTGAAAAGCAGTGGCAGGGTGCCTTCCGTGCGCCCAGCGCCGCGGCGGTGCAGCTGCATTACGGCGATGTGCAGATGGTCAACGGCGCACGCGCCGGGCAGGCAACCGGCGTTGCCTACCGCCCCGCACCGGACGAAGCCGTCACCGCCCCGCAGACCGGCAAGGTGCTGTTTGCAGGCACCTTGCAGCTGACCGGCGGCACGGTGGTCATTGACCACGGCTGTGGCGTAAAAAGCTATCTGTACGGGCTGAAAACCCTTGCCGTGCAGGCAGGGCAGAGCGTCCAGACCGGAGATGCCTTGGGTACCGCCGATGCCTTGGGCGTGGATTACGAGCTGCGCATCGGCAGCAAAACCGTGGACCCCGAAGCGGCTATGACCGGGCGCGGAGGTCTGCAATTCCGTGAGTATGAATGATTTCCCGCAGGGGATTTTGGGGAAGATTGGATATGGATGACGAGAAAAAACTGACCGGGCAGCCCGCTGCGCAAACGGCACCCCCGCCGGACAAGGCGGCGGAAATTGCGCCGCAGCCCGCAGCACCGACGCCCGAAACGGCGGCGGATGCAGCAGCCGAAAAACCCGCGGCAGCCAAGAGAAAACCTGCCGGTACGCGCAAAACCAAATCCGGCACTACGGCGGCAAAGAAAACCACCGGGACAACGGCAAAGAAAACCACCGCTGCGCCGAAGAAAAGGTCCTCTGCAGCCAAAGCAAAGCCCGCAGACGCTGCCAAGGCAGCGCCCGATGCGGCTGCCCCTGCCAAGGTCGATACACCCCCCGAAGCCGCCGCTGCCGCACCGCAGACCCCGCCCGATGAAGCGGCGCTGAAGGAAAAACGCGCCGCCGATATGACCCGCACGCTGCAGATCACCATCGAGCAGATCCTGCAGGAATCCGAAAAGCACGAACAGGCGCAGGCTGCCCCGATGCCCGCCGCGCCGGAGCTGCTGCCGGAGGAACCCACCGATGAGTCGGAGGACGAAGCCGGTTCGACCGCCGTGGAGATTCTGCACAGCATCGCCAAGGGCGTCAGCAAATGGCTGCTGCTGGTCGTGCTGTTTGTGGCAGTCATTGCGGGCAGCGGTGTGGCGTGGCTGTACCGCTCTGCCACGCCGGATATGATCCCGCAGATCGAGGTCAGCTTTGCCGGGCAGGAGCCGCCCGTCAGCGCGTACAACTGGAAAATCCCCGTGGTGGGGCATATTTTCCGCCGCACCTACAAGCAGACCGTCAGCGCCAAGCCGGTTGCGCTGTCGCTGAATGTCGAGGAACTGACCCCCCGGCTGCGTGTTGCCCCGGTGGATTACACCACCAGCTTTACCGTCACCGATGCGGCCGGGCAGGAGGTTTACAACGGCACGGCGGAGGGCTTCTCTTCCTTCCGGTTCACCGCCAATGGCGATTACACCGCCAAGCTGGTCGTTACCCGCGAGAAGGCATACGCCGACGAAACCGAGGTCATCGGTTCCGAAACCCGGCTGTTCAGCTTTACCGTGGCACGCAGCCCGTCGCTGCGCATCAGCCCCGCGCGCTCGCTGCCCGGCACGGTGGCAGCCGTCTGTGCGGGCAAAACGCTGGACGGCAAGCAGCCGCAGCTGCAGACCTCGCTGCCGCACACGGAGTTTATGCAAACCGCCAACGGCTGGGTCTGCTACCTGCCCCTTGCGTGGGATACCCAGCCCGGCAACTATGAGGTCGTTGTCACGGCGGACGGCTTTACCAAGCCCTTGGTGCTGACCGTGGCAGCCGCCGAGCGCCCCTACGCCGATTATTACAACAACAGCCAGCGCTGCGCCTATTATATCGGCGAGGACGATATGCCCGCCGCCGTAAAGGCGTGCCTGCCCGGTGCCACGGTGCTGCCGCAGTGGCTGGGTACCGGCTTTGCCGAGCCGATTGCGGACTATAAGACCCAGCTCAGCTTCGGTATGACCGAGTACGTCGGGCGTCCCAAGACCGAGCGCGATACCAATCCCGGCACCGGGGGACGCACCAGTGTAAATGTAGTCCTCAGCACTGCCAGGCGCGGCGTTCTGACTGCACCCGCCGCCGGGCGTATCCTGCTGGCGGACGAGCTGCCCGACCCCTACGGCAACACGCTGGTCATTGACCACGGCAGCGGTCTTTTGAGCATCTTCTACGGGCTGCAGGAGCTGGAGGTCAAGCACGGCGACGAGGTCGAGCCGGGGCAGGAACTTGCCAAGGCGTACCGCATCACCATTGCGGAGATGCGCCTGATGGGGGTACCCATCGACCCCGAGCCGGTCTGGCAGAACCGCAGCGACGCCCTCAAGCAGCAATAAAAGCCTATGCGGAGGCACCCTTACTATGGGGTGTCTCCGCTTTTTCACGCCCGCCCCGCATCCGGCATAGTATGGCGCAAACGCAAGGGGGTGGCGGCTGTGGCAAAATGTATTTGTATCCTTGGGCAGGATGCCCGCCAGTGCGCGGCAGGGCAGGTGCTGCGCCGCGCCGGATATCGTCTGACCGACCCGTCTGCGGCAGCCGATGCGCAGTATCTGCTGCTGCCGATGTCCCAAAGCCGCGTCGGTGACGAGCTGGCGCGCTGTCTGCAAACCGTGCGACCCGGCACCGTTGTGCTGGCAGGGCGTCCCGGTGCGCCGGTACGGGCGGCGGTGCGGCAAGCCAATTTGCCGCTGATCGACTACTTCGAGCGCCCGGAGTTGGAATGCCTGAACGCCGTACCCACCGCCGAGGGCTGCCTGCAGCTGCTTTTGCGTCTGCGGCAGTACACCGTGTGGGAAAGCGACTTTCTGGTCCTGGGCTACGGGCGCATCGGTGCCGCTGTGGCGCAGCGGCTTACGGCGTTGGGCGGTCGGGTCACGGTGGCGGCACGCCGTGCCGAGCCGCTGGCGTATGCCCGCTGTGCGGGCTGCCGAACGGTGCCGCTCTCCCGCTTGGAGGAGGTCCTGCCCCGGCACACGGCGCTGATCAACACGATCCCCGCGCCGGTTCTGCCCCGCAGCCGTCTGGCATTGCTGCCGCCCGGGGCGCTGATTCTGGACCTTGCCAGCCTGCCCGGCGGCACCGACTTTACCGCCGCGCGGGAGCTGGGTCTGCAAGCCGAACAGGCGCTGGCGCTGCCCGGCAAATGCGCACCCAAAACCGCTGGATTGCTCATCGGGCAGACGGTACTGGCACTTTTGCAGGAAAGGAGCGACCCGCTATGACCAACCCACAAACCCCGCGCATCGCCGCCTTTGCCCTGTGCGGCAGCTTTTGCAGCTTTGACGCCGTGCTGCCGCAGATCGCCGCCCTTGTGCAGCGCGGCTGGACGCTTTTACCGATATTAAGCTACAGCGCAGCCGGGCAGGATACCCGTTTCGGCACAGCGGCAGCGCTGCGCAAGACCCTGCAGCAGCTGACCGGACACCCGCCGCTGACCACCCTGCAGCAGGTCGAGCCGCTGGGTCCCAAGCGTATGGCGGAGATGCTGATCATCGCCCCTGCCACCGGCACCACGCTGGCGATGCTGGCGGCGGGCATCAGCGCAACCCCGGTCACGCTGGCAGCCAAAAGCCTGCTGCGCGGCGGCAAGCCGGTGGTGGTCGCGCCCTCCAGCAACGATGCCTTAACAGGCACCGCCCCGGCGCTGGCACAGCTTTTGCAGCGCCGCCACTACTATTTTGTACCCTTTGGGCAGGACGATGCCCTACACAAGCCCGCCAGCCTGAAAAGCGATTTTACCCTGCTGCCGGACACCGTGGAAGCAGCCCGCCGCGGTGTGCAGCTGCAGCCGCTGCTTTTGTAATAGCCGCCCGCCGTCAGGCATATATATAGGTAGTAAATCTGTGGGTAACGGGGGCAGCGTATGCAGACGATCATCATTACCGGCGGGCGCACCCTGCAGGGGGCGATTTGCCCGGAAACCGCCAAAAACAGCGTGCTGCCGCTGCTGGCAGCCTCCCTGTTGTGCCAAGGCACCGTAAGGCTGCGCGCCGTGCCGCGCTTGGCGGATGTCGAAACCAGCATCGCTTTGCTGCGCGCCGTCGGGGCGGGGGTACAGCGCTGCGGGTCAGAGCTTCTGCTGTGCGCCGAGGCACCGCTGTGCGGGCAGATCCCCGCGCCGCTGTCCGGGGCGATGCGCAGCTCGGTGTTTTATCTGGCGCCGCTGCTGTGCAGGGTCGGCTCGGTGCGTCTGCCGCTGCCCGGCGGCTGTCGGCTGGGACCGCGCCCGGTGGATATCCATCTGGCGGGGCTGGCAGCGCTCGGCGCAGCGGTGGAGCTGGAGGGCGATGCCGTGACCCTGCGCGCTCCCGGCGGGCTGCACGGGGCGGATTTTGCGCTGCGGCTGCCCAGCGTGGGGGCTACGCTGACGCTGATGATGGCGGCGTGCTGCGCTGTGGGTACCACCGTTCTGCGCGGTGCCGCCTGTGAGCCGGAGGTCGCTGACACCGCACGCTTTTTGTCGCAGTGCGGGGCGCAGATACAGGGCGCAGGAACCCCCACGCTGGTCATACAGGGGGCAGAGATGCTGCACGGCACCGCCTACACCCCCATGCCCGACCGCATTGCCGCCGCCACCTACGCCGCCGCCCTTGCCTGCGCCGGGGGTGAGGTAAGTATTGCCCGCTGCCGCCCGGCGTACTACGCCGCTTTTTTGTCATTTTTACAGCGCTGCGGCGTTGAAATTTTCTTCGGCGCTGATTCCGTGACCCTGCGCCGCGACCCCGCCGTGCCGCTGCACGGCGCACAGACCCTGTGTGCCAACGCCTGGCCCGCCTTTGCCACCGACACCGCCCCGCTGGCGGCTGCCGTGCTGCTGTGTGCGGATGCGCCCAGCGAAATTTACGATGCCCTGTTTGCCCGCCGCTTTGCCTGTGCCGCCGGTTTTGCCGCCATGGGCGCGGCTTGCAGTGAGCAGGGCAGACGGCTGCAAATGCAGGGCGGCGCACAGCTGCACGGTGCCGAGGTTTCTGCCCCCGATCTGCGCGGCGGGGCGGCGCTGCTGCTGGCAGCCCTTGCCGCCGAGGGTACGACCCTTCTGCACGATGCGGGGCACCTTGCGCGCGGCTATGCCGACCTGCCCGGGCAGCTGGCAGCCTTGGGGGCGGATGTGCGATAGGATACAAAATTTTGGCGTATTTGCCGCAAAAACAGCGCCCCGCAGGAAATAAACAGGCAAATTTTTATGAAAATTTCGCTCAGCTATTGAAATTGACATAAAAATTTGGTATTCTAATAATCAGTTATATGCAAAATATACGGAGCAGTGTGCCCATTTGTGGCGCTTGTGCTGCTTTCCCATGAAACTATAAATACTTTTAGGGGGACATACTCATGGCATTCGTACTCGACGAAGAAATGCAAAACGTCACAAACATTAAGGTTATCGGTGTTGGCGGCGGCGGCGGCAACGCTGTAAACCGCATGGTGGAGTCCGGACTGTCCGGGGTCGAGTTTGTTGCTATGAACACCGACCAGCAGGCTCTGCTCAACTCCAAGGCCACGCAGAAGGTTCAGCTCGGCGCCAAGCTCACCAAGGGCCGCGGCGCCGGTGCCGACCCCGAGGTGGGTCAGCGCTCCGCTGAAGAAAGCAAGGACGAGATCGCCAACGCCCTGAAGGGCGCCCAGATGGTCTTTATCACCGCCGGTATGGGCGGCGGCACCGGTACCGGTGCAGCCCCCGTCGTGGCGGAAACCGCCCACGACCTCGGCATCCTGACCGTCGGCATCGTCACCAAGCCCTTCGCCTTTGAGGGCAAGCGCAAGATGAGCCTTGCCGAGCAGGGCATCGCCAGCCTGATGATGCACGTCGACTCTCTGATCGTCATCCCCAACGAGCGTTTGAAGCTTATCAGCCAGGAGCGCATCACCCTGATGAACGCCTTCGAGGCTGCCGACAACGTTCTGCGTCAGGGCGTTGAGAGCATCTCCAGCCTGATCAACATCCCCGCCTTCATCAACCTGGACTTTGCCGATGTGCGCTCCATCATGAAGGACGCCGGCTTTGCCCACATGGGTGTCGGCGTTGCCAAGGGCGCCGGTAAGGCAGAAAACGCCGCCAAGGCTGCCATTTCCAGCCCCCTGCTGGAAACCAGCATCGCCGGTGCGCGCGGTGTCATCATCAACATCACCTCCAGCCCCGACATCGGCCTGGACGATGTCGAAACCGCTGCCTCCATGGTCACCCAGTCTGCCCACCCCGATGCCAACATCATTTGGGGTACTGCCTTTGACGAGCGCCTGAACGACGAGATGAGCATCACCGTGGTTGCCACCGGCTTTGAAAGCACCCCCGAGGTGGACGCCCCCATTCAGGCACATATGGACGCCAAGACGACTGCCCAGCCCGCTGCCCCCGCGCAGCAGCCCGCAGCACCGGTCAAGCCCGCTGCCCCTGTGCAGCCCGCAGCCGCTAAGCCCACCATCAACCCCGTTATGCCCAACCCCATCTTCACCCAGAGCTTTGGTGCCGGTCTGGACACCCCGGTTTCCGGTCAGAGCGCTGCCCCCGCTGAGGAGGAAGACGACGGCGATTACTTCAACGATCTGCTCAGCATCTTGAACAAGCGTTCCTGATCTGACACGCAAATTCTGCCCCGAGAGGATGTGAAAAGCCATGGCGTCTGAACCGAAGAATATACAGGAACAGGGTTTCCGTTCCAGTCTGTTCGGCTTTGACAAAAATGACGTCTTGGCTTATATGAACACGCTGGCCAACGAGGCACAGCAGCAGGAGCTGGAATACCAGCAAAAACTGCAGGCGTTGCAGGCGCGTATTGATGCCCTGGGCAGCGAACACAGCGGTGCCGACGCCCAGACTGCCTCCCTGCAGGAGCGCTTAACGGCTGCCGAGCAGCGCGCCGAAGCCGCCGAGGCAAAGCAGCGCGAGCTGACGCAGACCCTGGAGGACGTGCAGAAGCAGGTGGATACATACCGCGATGCGCAGAAGGAAAGCCAGAAATCCGCCAATATGTGGCAGCTGAAATGCCACGATCTGCAGCAGCAGGCAGAAACCCTGCAGCAGCAGTTGGCGGCATCCCGCCAGATGAATGCGGCGATCCAAACCCCCACGCCCGATGCCGTGCGCAGCGCCCAGCTGGAAGCCCGCAAGATTTTGCAGGATGCCAAGCTGTACGCCGACAGCGCCGAAAAAGAATTGCAGCAGCAGGCGGAGCAGCGCAAGACCCGTATGGCGGAAAACGCCCGGGGCATCGCTGCCGGTGTTATGCTGGTGCGTGAGCGCCTTGCCCGTGTGGACGAGCGCTTGGCGGCTGCCACGCTGGATCTGGACGGTCTGACCCAGACGATCTATCAGGCACTGGACGAAACCGAGTCCGAGCTGAAGGAGCTGGGTACCCAGATGCGGGATTATGCACAGGGCAGCCCCGAAACCGAGGTCGCCTACACGCCCGCGCCACCCGCCGCCGAGCCGGACAAGCCGGAGCCGAAGCAGTTCCGCGTCAAGGCGCAGGCACAGCCCGTGCGCCAAAAGCCGCAGCCCAAGCCCGCGTATCGGCTGCGCAACAACCGCCGCCCGGTTTCCCAGCTTTTGCAGGATCAGATCGACCGCTTGGACGAGCAGAATAAATCTTAACTATAAAAACCCCCGCAGCGCAAGCTGCGGGGGTTTTTCGTTGTATGGTTATTTTTTGCCGGCGTGACCGTTTTCTACATTGCTGGTGCCCTGCTCAAGCAGGTAGGTTGCCGTCAGGTCCGCAATGTGCAGCTTGACCGCCAGCGGGTAGGTGTTGTAGGCGTCGCTCACGGCAAAGCTGCCGCCGCGCACCGCGTCATCAAACCCGCCCATATGCCAGCGGATGGCAATTGCTTCGGCGGTTTTCAGACGCATAAAATGCTCGATCAGATACACGCTCTTTTCGCCGTGTCCGTAGGGCAGCTGGTCAGCCACCTGATAAAACGGCACCTTCTCCCATTGCCCGGTTTCCTCGTTTTTGACGTTGCGGGTACCCACCTTGTAGAAATTCGCCTTGCACAAATCGTGCAGCAAGCCGCAGATGGCATAGCTTTCGGCGTTTTCACCCTCGGTGTAAAAATGCTGCATCATCGCGTTGTACACGTTGATGCTGTGCATCACAAGCCCCTGCTCGCACGCACCGTGAAAGCGGGTGGATGCCGGTGCCGAAAAAAAGTCGGTGGTTTCCAGCCAGCTCAGCAGGCGGTCAGCGCCGGGGCGGGTGATGTTTTTGGAGTAAATTTCCACAAATTGGGCATGATAGTCCGGCATAGGGAACCTCACAGTTCAATTTCGTTCAGGATATCCTTCAAAGTCTTCAGTTCCTCGGCGGTCATGCTGATGCCTTTTGCCATACGGCTGCCGTCGGGGGACCAGTCACGGATGTCATATTTGGGGGCAGCGCCGTTCCAGCTGATCATATTCAGCTGGCGCTCCCAGCCGCGGGCGTTGGTGCTGAGTACGGCGATGCGCTTGGTAATTTCATAGGTAAATTCTGCCATAGTTCAAGACTCACTTTCCATAAAATGTGTACTGCATCATCATAGCCGATTTTGCGGCAAAATGCAAGACATAATCAAGATTTTACCCGCACCGCCAGCAGGGCAAACCGCTTGTCGGTGCCAAGGGCGGTGTCCCCGCAGGTCGAAAGCACCAGCAGCTGGTCGCCGTACTGCGGCTGCACGCCGGTATCGTACAGGCGCAGCGCCAAAATGGCCTGCACGCGCTGCTTCCATTCCAGCTGGTTGGCGGCATCAAAAAAGGTGTAGTAGGGCAGGGTATCGCTGCCCAGCGCTGTGTCCAGCGCGGCCACCACCTGCCACGTCCCCGGCTCGTAGATCGTGTCAAAGGTAAAGGTCGGGTGGGCTTGGTAAAATGCCTCGTCCCGGTACTGCAGCAACGGCGCAAAGCGTGCGCCGTCCGCCATATTATGCCCGTAAATCAGCCAGTTGGCGGTGGCATAGCCCGGCGTGACGCTGCAGCTCGCATCCAGAAACGGTGTGCCGCCCACGGCGTAGTAGCGGTCAAAGCCGCGCCGCAGATAGTATTCGTTGTCGCCGGGGGTCTGCATCACCGGCAGGTCAATGCCCGCGCCCTCCATACGCAGCCAGCCGATCAGATCGGGGTTTTGCTCGTACAGATCGCGGTAGGCGGGCAGGATATCACTGCCGGCGGTCACGTCCTGCGCTGCCTCGGGCGCAGTATGCGCGGCGGCGTCGGCTTCTCCCGTGTCCGCCAGCGCATCGCGGGTAGCTGCCAGCGGTGCCACCGCCACGGCACCCGGCGCGGGCAGGGC
>ERZ1034691.1645-NODE-1645-length-13819-cov-5.558922_pt1 | contig 13819 bp, 12 predicted proteins | sample MGYA00520638_ERZ1034691 | MGnify/ENA primary metagenome ERZ1034691 (study PRJEB33766, sample SAMN09781763) | gut metagenome | biome: gut microbiome | host: Homo sapiens | place: Madagascar | study: EMG produced TPA metagenomics assembly of the PRJNA485056 data...
ATACTTCCATGATACTTCTTTCTGCTTTTTTAGAGAAGTCTCATTGAATGTAAATACTTATGTATCAGTAACATATTATGATATTTCCGGCGAAAAATGAGACTATGATACTTTTCGAGAAAAAATATTCACGTGCGTAAAAGCGGATAGATGCTATTTCTTAGGTTTATTTGTACTTTAAACATGTTATTAAAATTATATTATATTCTTATTGCAACACTAGGATAAACGAAATTACTGATACAGCAAAATCCTGAGCAACTTTTTGTTGCTCAGGTACTTATGAAAAAGCCAAATTGTAGTGTTGCGAAAAATAGAAAAACAACGCATTTACTGCAAAAAGCACATTTTTTTGTTCATTTTTTTAAGATTTATCTTCTTTTAAGAAGAACTGGCAGAACTCCTTTAATTGTTGTTGCATTTTTTCTTGAGGAATTAATATACGCTTATATTCCGCCACCATCGTCGGACTCATACTGCGACTCATAGCATATTCAACAACAACCTTGTCCGCATCAGGACATAAGATGATGCCTATAGAAGGGTTCTCGTTGGAACGTTTCACGTCACGGTCAAGAGCTTCCAAATAAAACTCTAATTGTCCAAGGTCTCGAGGATGGAATTTGGTTTTCTTCAATTCCACCGCAACAAGTGCCTGGAGACCGCGATGAAAAAACAGCAAGTCTGCCTTGAATGATGATGCGCCAACGTTTAAACAGTACTCCTGGTCCATAAAGATGAAGTCTTTTCCTAATTCTAAGATGAATTGCTTCATGTGTTCTAGCAGGCCATTCTTCAGTCTTTTTTCACTATGTCTCTTTGGTAAATTGAGAAAATCAATGAAGTATGTGTCCTTGAACATAATGGGCGAATTGGGATAAGTTTCCAGAAGCCCCTTTGACATGTTGTTCTTGTCACTCAATAAAGTTTCATAAGTTTGCGTTGTAATAGCTCTTTGAAGTTCTTTATGGCTTAATCTTTCTTTGTGTGCATAAAGTATATAAAAGAGCCGTTCCTCAAAACTTCTACATCTGCCCAATATGTCATAATGATTTGATAATGTGGTCAGAAAAAGAATCTTTGGGAATTGTCCAGATGGCATCTGGACAATTTGTTTGTTCATTGTTGGTTTCATAATGTTATTGGAAGGTTCCGATACATTATTGTCAAATTGTGTAATTGCTGGCTGCACAATTTGAGAACCTAAATATTTCTCTACGGCATTTTTAAAGCTTTTCGACGAATATTCATCGTAGAACATTACCATGTTGTAAATGCTACTTCGGCTAAAACCTTTGATTTCTGGGTGGTTTGAGCGAATGTATTCTGATAGTTGGCAAACAACTTTGCTTCCCCATTCTTTCTGTTTTCAATTTTTCAGAAACATACTTCCCTACACACCAAGCGGTAAGCAAAATTTCATTATTTACCACTTGTGATGCATGGCTTTTATGTTGCTGAATAATGTCTATGACTTCAGCAAATTGTGCCTCTTGTGTTATGCTAATATTATATTTTGTCATACTTATCTTTTCTTGATACAATTTCGTATGCGTGCATACGAAATCTTAAATTTCTTTTATTCCACTCAATAATTTTTCCAACTCATTCACTGCCTTGCTGATATTCAGGCTCTGTTCCTTGATGTTCGACATCAGTTGGCTCAATAGTAAATCTTCTGTGTCATTACCCTGTTTTATCCTAGTGATGTCAAGACTTGTTTTATCACGAGCCATTATTGCATCAATGCTATACTTGCACCATCTGCCAGATGGTGACACTCCAACTTGTTAATTTAGCTACAAAGATAATGATAATATTTCACTTGACCATTTATATGATTCACTATTTATGCTTTTTTGTCTTTTATGGATAGTTTCTCAACTTTTTAAAAATCCGTGGCTTTTCTGAATTTGAAAGCCACGAATTGGTTTTTGTGTTATCAAATTCATATTTTTTATTAAGTATTGTCTATATTGATACGCCATTTTTTTGTTTTTATAAGCAATTTTGATTAAAATATCTTAAAAACATATCTTGTTATTGATTTTTTTTTTGTTCTTCGATTATTTTCTATATCTTTGCACTTGGACTGTATAGCCAGACCGCAGTTGTCAATGTTAGACGAGTTCTTGCGAGATAACCGAGTCGGCAGCCTACGCCGTGCTGAGTGTAGTGAAGTCAAAATGACATATCTATACAAACGCGGGTAATGGGTGGGAATGACAGTTCAGACATAGAAGGCGTTTATCGACGCTGTGTTTGAGACACACTGAAATCTTCCACAAACAAATCAGGATCAAAGTCTCGAATATGGTCAACGGTAGATGTCCCGGGTGTGATTATATCAATCCCGTGGAGACTTGTATGTATGGATTGTACCCTTTTGGGTGCAATCAGATGTATTATACAGGTCTCTTTACGGCTGTGATTTTCATATCGGCGTGGGCTCTGACGTTGTCTGTTCGACTTTGATAGGCAGTTGGAAGAGCCTCAGTGTGTGGAATGGACAACAGGACGATTCCACGCTTTTTTTGTCCTTTTTTTTAACTGGGTTCTGCTTAGAATAAGTTAACACCGATATGAAAGTCGATGACCGTACACTAAAAGATGTATGCACCTATGGAGGTGGTGAAATCCCTCCCAGCGCTGGATTTACCTCCAACGCCCTCCCCGAAGCTCAAAGTTTTATAAAAGCCGAGAGCTCACATACAGGGGTGTCCACCAGAAGTGCACATTTAGCAGTAATGCCTAAAGCACAAAAAGGGGAAGATGGTCCACATTGGTATGCTCTACGATGCACTTACGGCAGAGAAAAAAAGGCATACGACTATATGACTGCCAAGGGCATCACGGCTTTCTATCCTACAATCAATTCGGTTAAACTCATAAATGGTAAACGCAAAGTTGTTACCGAGTCACGTTTACCAAACATTTTCTTCGCCTACGGCACCGAGGAACAACTCAAAACTTATGTTTACGACAACGTAAACCTCTCCTTCCTTCGTTTTTATTATCGACACGTCCACATTGGTCGCAGAATGGAGAAGACTCCATTAATAGTTCCCGACTATCAGATGAAAAACCTCCAAATTGCGTGTACTTCAGAGGAAGACGATGTTATCATTGTTTCTGAAGAAATTCAAAAATTTGAGAAAGGACAATTAGTGCGAGTGGTTAAAGGTGAGTTCAAAGGTTTTGTTGGAAGAGTGGCACGTCATAAAGGTCAACAGCGAGTGGGTATTGTAGTGGACAACCTGCTGACTGTTATGACTGCATACGTGCCGAGTGCTTATTGTGAGGTGGTATAAGATAAGCAGAATTAAAAGGTCACTGTACCTTATTATATAGATATAGCAATGATTGTAAAAAAATATTTACACAAGATTTGCGAGTAACCATTGAAAAATACCTTTAATATTGATTTTATGAATGTAAGTTTATCTGATATGAACAGTCTACCATTCGATGTGTTGAAAAAGATGCAAGATGTCAATGCTGATCTTGAGATAGCCAGACGTGTAGTAAAAAATGACTCTTTAGCGGTGAACTTTTTCTTAGAAGAGTTTTCTCCAAAAATTCTTGATTATATTGGCAAAAACATTATGTGCCGTCCGCCAGTCTTGGTTAAAGGTGTATACTGTTATTCGCCTACAGTAACAACTGAATATTATGAGTTTATAGGAGCTGCATTTCAGGATGGAATTCCGACATGGCATAAGATAGAACTGTATAAGGGAACTGTTAGCGACAAACGTCCTGCAAGGCTTTATTCTTATGTTAGTACCATCAGTATGCGTTACTTTGTTAAGTTGAAGAAAAAAGAAGATAATGAAAAAAAATATGCAAATAGCTCATTTTGTGTGATTGAAAATGTAGGTCTTGATATTCTAAACAAGTATAGCGGTTTTGATGAAATCGAGATTGGCGAAGTTTGTGATACAGACACAGAAATAGGTTGGGCGTGGAAGCACCTTCCTGAGAAAGATCGCGTTGTGCTTAAATATCTTGTGATGGAGGAACGCAATTCTCTTGACGTATTTGACGAACTGATAAAATATGTTGATAGCAAAATACCGCCGTCGTGCTATACGCGCACACAGCGACAGAATGCAATGTCGCTATTGAAGCAGCGTGCCAAGAAACACCTTCGCAAACTTATTGAGGAATATAGAAGAAAAAAGACATTATGAAACATTTGATAAAAGACATTGAATTGATGGACTATCTTGAAGACAGGCTGTCAAAGAGCGAAAAAATAGTACTGAAAAAACGACTTGCAGAAAACGGCGAGCTTAACGTGCTTTATCACTTACAGATGGCTTATGAGGCAGGTTGTGAAGCAAAGGCTGAACAATTGATCGGTGAGGATGATTTCATGACATCGATTGGCAGAACAGAGAGCCTAAATTCTTTACCAAGGATGGCGGCTGATATTTCTTTCGAAGAAAAAAAAGATGACAATGAATAAAAAATTCTCTTGAGTTGCTTTATTGGGATGCTTAACGTACTCTATAAGGTAAAAACATATTAAAAACTTATTTGTTATGAACACACAGAATTTTTCAGCAGAGACCATTCACCAAGTAGTGAAGGCAATTAGAAACTATCAGAACGATTTTGACTCCATAAGGGAGAATAGTTCTGTAACGTCAGTGGAAGAAATGGCAGAGATAATGATAATGCAGAAATTTGGCGAGGCACAAATTGAGGCAGAAGACATTGTGAAAGATATAAAAAAAGGCATTGCTGAGTTTGACAAGCAGTTTGCTGCCAATGCAGAAGCTAACAATACAGGTATAGCTCGTCAGCTTGTAGAGGCTACCAAAGACAAGAGTGAGGCTGAACGTAAGGCATGCTTTGTGAACGTGCTTACTGCGCTCCAGCTTGCTGGTGCTGAAACAATCACAAAGGAAGAAGCACAAAATGTCCTTGATCAGAACACCAATATGTCGGAGGATGAACTCTTAAAGGCAATAGAGACTGTAGCTGATGCAAATCTGCCTATAAAGGCGATGTCCGGTAAGCTGATGGATAGTATTGGTGCCAAGGATATGGCGCAGCTTGCAGAAAACATTAAACTGCATAAGGATGACAATCGCTTTATGGTTGCTTTGTGGCTCTATGTCAAGCAACGTGAAGAGAATGTAACTTTCGGTAGTGATAAGTTATCGGCTGAACAGATAGGCTCTCTTGCCGCTGCTGGCATTGAAACCATCATCACTACTGGTGAACTTGAGGAAGGAAAAATTTCACTCGATAGATGGCAGACTGTTATGAAATGGATACTGGGCGCAGCCATAGGCATAGCTCTCACATTGGCTGTGTTCGCATTCTCCATACTTGTAGGATTGGCTGTTATGAGTGTTATCTGGGACATCATTGGTATAGGTTATTTTGCCTCTCTTCTGTCCTTGATTGTTGGGGTGTTTATTATGTCTGATATGTCAAAGCGTGGTTTTGAGGCAACAGAAAAACTTGTTGACATGTTTGTTGCATTCTATAACAGCCACATAGGGACGTTTACCGCAAAGTTGCAAACTTTTGCAGCGAAGGTAAAAGAATGGGCGGCAGAAGCGGTGGAGCGAGTTAAGAGTGCTGCTACCACGCTATGTAACGGTACTGTCTTAACAAAAGCGCAAACCTCGGAGAACAGTATAAATGTAGAACAACCTACAGGTGAGACTGAAACACAGCAGTCTTTACAGCCAGCTATGGCTTAAGTTGCAATATTAGGTATGGAAACTGCCCATGTTTGGCAGTTTCCATATGTCAAATGTTTATGTTTGGAAACTCATTTAAAAATCGATTAATCTATGGAACCAATTACAGTAATAATAAGCGGTGCCGTACTTTTAGTCTCTGCTGTAACAGCAGCGGCCATGAAATGTTACGCTGCAGTGAAAGATAAGAACAAACAGATATCATCTTTACAGACAGCTCTTGCGTCATACACACAAACCTATCAGTTTGAGGAGGTTGATAATCAGCTTATCTCAAATTGCAAGGACTATCTCCAAAAAATTTTTGGCGACGATATAGTCGGTAGGTATGCCCAAATTTCCACAGTAGAGGATAAGGAGCAGTTCACTAAGGTTGTGGTGAATGGTCTTGCAAAAGAGATGGGTGTGGACGTGAAAGATATTAAGTTTGAGGATCTTAGTCCATGTATGCGTGGTTATGCACAGCCTCGGCAAGACTCTATAGGAATCGTTATTAACAGGGCCGTGTTGCTCAGTGATCCAGAGCAGACAGTCAAGACAATATGCCACGAGTTGCGCCATTGTCTACAGTTCTGTTCTTTGGTAGATAACAAGCACGGCTATTCTGACGCACGACTTGCTCAGTGGCTGTACAGTTGGGAGCATTATCAGAGTTGTGAGACCGAAGCTGATTATAGTGGGTATGTAGCTCAGGTGATAGAGCTTGATGCCAATCTTTTCGCTAATAGTGTGTTTAATGCATTAAACTCATGAGTGTAAGGGTGTGGTTTTGTATAAAAAACAATGAAAAAAAGAAAATTCTTATGAAAATAAAAGATATTATAAATTTGCTCAGTACAGCAAAAGAAAGAGTATATCTAGCATATCGCATATATAACTCATCCCCCGAAATAAAGGCTGCAATAAAGGAGTATAAGGAGTTTGAAGAACTTCCCGTTTTAACGGTACGCGTTAAAAACTCAGCTGGTAATTATGTCGACATTACCTCTAAGGAGCTGAAGGTTTTGTATGGTTTCAAAGACTTGCAGGCTTTGCTTATGATAGGCGACATAAAGAAAGCGCAGACTGATGGCAATATGGAAGAACTTGATGCGCTCCTCTCTGTTCTTGTGAATGGACAACATGTTGTTGAGGACGAAACGCGCCGGTCAATTGATGTCATAAAGGATAATATAAGGAAAAACAATCCTGGTGTTTGGAGTGAATATCAGAAGATATGTGAAAGGGAGGCTCAGAAATTGAAAGATATTGAGACCAATTATGAGCAAATGATTGAAACAGAACTTTAATAAAGGTATTTGTACTGTTATGCAAAATGCTAGTATTTATCTGAGGAGCTGCATTGGCAGAGCTATAGAGGAACTGAAGAAAGCGTATCTTTCAGGAAAACATATTTGCTTTCTCGTTGGGGCAGATAGTTATGTCACAAAAGAAATAGTATCTTCAGCCGCAATTTTGCCCAATAGCCTTGGTGACAACTCGTCTAACAATGACACACCACCTACGCCTACTGTAAAGTTTGTTGATAATGACACGTTTGTAAAAAGCACTGTCGGCGAGCAGACAGAGTTCTGCAAACCGCGCTTGTTCGTTTATATGGGTAAGCCGCAGTACAGGACTACTGATAATACCGTTGACGAACAGTTTAAATTGCCTTTGATGTCGCTGACTAACTATGTTGATGTCTGTAGCGGTCTAGCTGATGTCAACATGCGATTGACCAAAGGCAACGAACGTACATTGTGTTGTATGCGTAATTCGCTTATATTGATTCCCGCCAAGTCGAAGCCTCAAATACCGTCATACATAGAGCCGTATACTGCAACAGTTGTTGTCCCCTATATGGATGAGCAGGAATGTTGTCAATGGATTTCGCTTTATCTCAACAAGACAGAGGATGTTTCGTTGAAAAAGAACAGCGATGGCTATTTGATGGCTGGTAACAATGATTTTCTGAGGCAGTTGTATCACTGCATGCGTGGCATGACACACCTGCAGATATACAGTGTTCTAAAAGACTGTAGTATGCAGCTTGGCAAAATATATTTTGAGACATCTGCATGCAACGGCAGTGAGCGAATGGCCGCATTGAAGAAGTGTATAAGAAAAAATGCCGACCGCATAATAGAAGATTCGCGTGCGTTGATAATAGAAAATCCTTCAGTCAACGAACCTGCGGGTCTTGGATGCTTGACCAAATGGCTTAACGACCACTGTGACCAGGTGGCCAATCCATATTTGTACGTGAAGTACAGGCAAGAGGCTCCAAAAGGTCTTCTTGTGTCGGGTTTGCCAGGTTCTGGTAAGTCGATGATGGCAAAATATGTTGCAGGACGCTTTGGTTTGAGCCTTGTAAGGTTGGATTTTGGAAATCTTGGAGGAACGTATGTGGGACAATCTGAAAAGAATATGGATAGTGCATTGGCCAAGATAGAGGCGTTATCCCCATGTGTACTGTGGGTTGACGAAATGGAAAAGGCTTTTTCTGGATCAAGTGGTATCAATGGTTCTGAAGTTACCATACGTTTGTTTGGAAAGTTTTTGACGTGGATGCAAGAAAAAGGCAATCGTGATGTGTCTTGCTTCGTGTTTGCTACGGCCAACGACATATCGAAGATGCCGCCCGAGATGTTTCGCAATGGACGATTTGATGAGAAGTTCTTTACTTTTATGCCTACATCACTGGAGTGTGGAAAAATTTTTGAATCTATTGTCAGAAAGCAGACGAAGGAAGCTAATAGAGGTGAGAATCTACAGGCTTTACCTCTTTTCAATGTGTCAAAAGTAAATGCTGCTTTATTTGAAAAGATGCTTAATGATACAACTCTGTGCCTGAAAGGATGGCTGACGGAAGAACTTTGTGACAAAAGTGTTAACCGCCTAAATAAATTCTTTACTGGTGCAGACATCGAACAAGTCATTAAAAATGCAAAAAATCTATTTCTTAATGGCTATGCTTCAGATGTATCACCTGTGGGTGATGCCGTGTTTGATACACCGCAGTTTTGTGAATGTCTTAGAGAAGCCATCCGTGAGACCAAGACTTATGGTGAAACCAATCTTGTCGACATAGCACGCTGCTATGGGCAATTGTCTGTTAATAATTTTAAGAATGCTTCGAACTCATTGGTATTGCCTTTTGACGGCTATGATGAACTTTTGTATATGTCAGCAGAGAACAACGGCAAGGCTTTGCTTTATGACCTTAACCGTACAGGTAACAAGGAAGATGTTCACTATCAGCATCTCTCATGCAAGTATGACAAATGTATGTATGTGATAGTGCGTAATACTATTAATAGCATATCAAAGGAAATAGTAAAACAAAGATGGCAATGATAACAATGCAAGGCGTGACAATATTGCGCATATCGGATTTCAGAAAGTTCTTTACCTTGGGCGAATTTCTTTACAAGAAAGAACAATTCTACCAAATGTTTATAGAGGAACAAAGGCGTTATTGTGCTTTTGGCAATAAGGGTGATGCACTGATGTTTGTCGATAATGAAAGAGAGTTTTATCTTTTGCGCATTTTGTGCCAATGGCTTGAAAATCCTGACAAAGAAATAACCGTATCAACGTTGGACAAAGATGTACTATATGTGCCAGAAAAAAACGGTGAAAAGGTATTATTTCAACTTAATCGACTAGTGCCTTATATAAATGAGGCAAAAAAGCAGAACCGACTGACTAAAAAGTCAATTCTCGGACTAACAGTTTTGTATCTGCTGTTAGGGGCAAACGAGCAAGATAGCGATATTCCTGTGGTGTATGAACTACAGACGGTTGGTTTACAACTGAAAGATTTTAATGAGTGCTGGGATGATGTGGAGATAGAAAAAGGTGATGGTCTGATGTTCCCACTTCACCGCCGTATCTTTGTTAATGCCAATCCGCAAAAGCCAATAACTGTTACATGGGGAATCAAGAAGACTGAACTGCTGCCCAAAGAATGTCTTATAGGTCTGTTTTACGGCAACACTTGCCATGTTTTACTACCAGAAAAGATAACAAGCAGCCAGAACAAGGTGTCGTTGCGCTTGACGGCAGACGTGGAAACCAAAAGGACACGCATGGAAGTGCATACCCCAAGTGATGGCGTGGCCTACCATGACGATGTCGTGTCGATGGCATTAGCGAATGGTCTTCCCGTATGGGCTACATCAGACGGGGACATACGTTATCCTAAGTGCTGCTTTGCATTTAAAAAGCGTGTAGAGGCTTTCAAGAAAATGAAATACGCCAATGATTTCTTGGCGTTTGTGCAAGAGAGCGACGACAATTATGTGTTTTATGCGACAAACAATGTCAATCATTAGGGAAAATAAACTATGGATGAAGAAAAACTGTCAAGGTTAATTGACGACATTAAAAGTAATAATTTTGTCGAAGGCGTGTTTGATCCGTCTAAGGCTTTCTGCGAAATTGAAAAGGTGGTACATGACATCATGCATTATAGACTGCATAAGATGCTGGATGATAATTTCAAGACCCTGCAAAAAGGGCTGCTTACTGTGCCTAAAGCCGATATAGAACTGTTTGACACCATTATTGATTTGTGGAAAGTGCCATTAAGGTATGTGGTAATTACACACATCGAGTATGAGAATCTAAGAGTAAGAAATGATGAAGTGGTGATTAAGCAGAAAAAAGGCTATTCTGTCAATATGTCGTCTACAGCAGAGTCAATAATGTCAGAAATAGAAGTCTTTGTGAGGAATATTAGAAAATATCTTGAGGCGCATTTTATGACAAAAGACGATAAAGCTTTTATAGGCGACATTCATACGTACGTGTACAAGAACTTGGTACCAGATGACCAAAAATTGCTTGAAAGGGTGATGACGAGAAATTTTGACATAAAATATGTGGAATGTGTAGGCGAATACAACTCTGTAGACTATTTTGAAACAGATGAGGGCAATAATAGTGAACCAGAAACACAGTGTAAAGCTGTAATGTCGAATCGTGACAGCACTTTTTGCCTTTCAAAGGGTGTATATTTAAAACCACGAGTAGAATCTAAAGATAACGATTTATTATGAAACGACAAGAAGAGAAACGCCTTATAATCCAAGCTCTTGGAATTAAGGATGTAGAGAAAGAAACAATGGCGGCAGTACGCCAGATTCTTAAAGAGCGTGTGGAAGAGGATAGTTATGCTGACAATGTTCTGCATGATATGGTTGCCGAGTTGGCTAATTTTGTGACCCCAAGACTGGTCATTAAACGCACAGTGATGTTTAAGCATGAGCCATTATCGGTGTCTAAGTTAGCCTGTAGTGGCATCGCTGGAGCCTTGGGTTTATGGCTCATACAGAATGACAGCTGTATGCTGAGATGGTGCGGCGGTTTGGCAGTGGCAGTTGGAGGCTTTTTCTTGGGTAAGGCAATTACAATGGGTAAGGTCAGTCGGTTTGACTGTATAAATGTAAAAATAGATCAGGAGGCCCAAAGTATCATTAATGAGATTGACCATATATATGAGTCAATGCACAACATAGTGCGCCGCAATCAACTTGAGAATCAGTATGCCTCGGTTTTACGGTGGATACAGGATCTTTGGGTAGAAGGTGATGAAGAAATTCAGAATGGGGTACGCAAGCTACTTGTGAAGATAAAATATGAGCTTGTGGATTTTGCACCTGAGTATTCCGACTTCTTTGATGCCGACAAATCGCCCTCTATAACAGAACCTACAACTACAAAACCAGCAGTTCGCAACAAGTGCAATGGAGACATAGTGGTAAGGGGCAACGTGTTGTTTCCTATGTAATTATTAAAAAACAACATCAATTATGAAAAAAGAGTATATCGTTGCAGTGGATTTCGGTCATGGTGAAACGTCTGCATGGATTGTGCCAATGGACAATCAAATGGATCGTCAGGGTGAAGCTTTAAAACTGAGGATTAGTAATGAAGTAGAATTACGCACAATCTATTCTGTTATCTATCAAGACAAAAATGGAAACTTTAGCCTTGATGACACTTCTGGAAATGTGATTGGGGCCTTTAAGAAAAAGGTGTGTGACTTGAGAAAAGATACGCAGAAATACAAAGCTTACACTGAATTTATCAAGGCTATATACAAAAGGCTCCTTAGTAAGAATGACCGCTTGCATTCTGATGGAGAAGGAAATACAAATTTCTACCTTTGCATAGCATGTCCTACAAAGTGGAGCAATGATGACCGTATAGAATATGTCGACTTTTTCAATGAAGCTCTCAAAGAATTCGGTGTTGAGGTTATGTGGGTTATAAACGAGAGCGATGCTGCATATTTCTCACATGGTTCAACATCTGAATTTGTAGACAAGTGTGTACTCATCATCGACTACGGCTCAAGTACAATCGACTACACCTTAATGTACAAAGGAAAGAAGATTTCTGACGACCAGTGGTCGAACGACTATTTGGGTGCCTCCAACATAGAGAAGTCCATAATGATGGAGTACAGCTCTCAGGAGGATTATCAGAAGATTTATCAAAGAACGGAGGAAATGTTGCAGCGTGATGCTATGGTCTGGTTCAAAATACAGCCTAAATTGCTTTTTGAAGTAAGAAAGGCAAAAGAGCATTGTGTGACAGAAGAATACTATCCGAAATTCATGCTTACTTACAATGTGATACAAATGCATGATATTTTAGTAAGGTCTGATCCTAATTGGAGAAGAGACAGAATGTCTTACCTCTTTGATTATGAATGTGATATGGATAAGTGTTTGCGGGACTACAAAGAGGGTGTACATACCTCTTTTGACAATCTTGCGGGACACATTTCTCAGAAACTTAAGGACCAAAAAGTTGACACTGTCATTATGAGCGGTGGTGCCAGCCTCATGCCATGGGTTAAAGAAATGGTGAAAAGCACTTTTCCTACAGCAGAAATCAAACTTGACAACAATGCCAGTTTTGTTGTGTCAAAAGGCGCAGCTCTTTATGCGCGTGATCAGATAAAGGCATTCGAGCTTTTCATGGAAAAGATTGAGGCCTATGAGTATAAGGACGTTTATATTGATGCTGACAGAACAGCCACGAATGTAGCTGTAGACGAGTTGTTTCCACCTTTTGCAGACAAACTTTGTGAGAATTCCCATACAGCAGCTGAGTTAAGGGACGAAGGTTTAAATTTCCTATTCTGTCTCAATAGCCAAAACCAGAAATACTGCAACATAATGACAGATACCATTCGCACGACAATAAGCCAAAAAGTAGCAAATGATATAAAGGAAGTGGTACAATCTGTGTTCTCGATAGATATTTCTGTTGATGACATTCATATAGACATCAATCCTGATATCTTGAATTTTCCAGAAATAGGATTTAAAAAAGGTGGTGATTACTATAACGATTTGTCAAATGAAATATCTAACCTATACTTTTCTATAACATGGGATAGAATGCGAACTGTTTCGGAATGTAGAAAGATTATAGGGACTATTCATAATTGGTTAAAGGGAGTCAGCAAGGGGTTCAAATACGATGAGAACAGTTTAGCTTCGTCTGTAGATAACATAAAACAGCAAGTAAAAACGCTTGCAAAAGAGGTGTTCTACAAATATCAGCTTTTCCAGACTACATTCAAGGGATAAATTTTTGGTCTTAACACTTGCTAAGTAAAAAGTAAAATTGTTTATTTCTGCCCCACAATGTTGATGTGGCATTGTGGGGTATAAAATTTTGCATAATGAAAGAATACATAGTTTCAATAAAGATTGGAAATTACAAAACGAGTGCTTGGATTGTCTGATTTGAAAAAAGATTTGCGGTATGTGGAGACGTATTAACCCCAAATCTCTAATGACCGATTTGGGCTTATTGTTAAGTGAGTCTAATATACTAAGGAAACTTGCAAACAGAAAATTAAGGTTTGCAAGTTTTTCTTTTTTCTATGATAGATTGGTTATCTTTCCCAACTCTATAACATAAAAACGTATCACAATAAAAATCTAAAAAGACATGAACAAATCAGGTATTATAGACACAGTAATGATTACAGATGGGAAAATTATTACAACAAAAAAATAGTATGTTGGTTATTCATCCAAAAGACAGAACGACTTCTGTACTCTCTACACTATATGAGGGTATGGATG
>ERZ1034691.1646-NODE-1646-length-13818-cov-71.823004_pt1 | contig 13818 bp, 14 predicted proteins | sample MGYA00520638_ERZ1034691 | MGnify/ENA primary metagenome ERZ1034691 (study PRJEB33766, sample SAMN09781763) | gut metagenome | biome: gut microbiome | host: Homo sapiens | place: Madagascar | study: EMG produced TPA metagenomics assembly of the PRJNA485056 data...
GAACAACACTGATGGCAGTTTGTGTTGAGTTCAAGAATTGTGCAAATTCCGATTTATCAAATTGAACAGGGATGTTCAGTTCCGCTCGAATCCAAGATAGCGGGTGCCCTGAAAACTCAGCTTTCCAATGTCGCCCTCCACAAGCATTCCGTAGTCCGAACCATCTACTTCGAGTTCCATGCGGTCGCCGCTTTCTACCTGAAAGGTCACATAATAGGTCGTGAACGTATGCATCATCGTATTGTCCGTATGGTGGCGAGAAACTTCCGTGCGCTTTGCCACAACCGTTGCCGGAACGGTCAGCCGCGGCGAATGGTTGTTTTTATTCCATGTGCTGATATTTCCGATGATGGTGTATAGGATCATACCCAAAACCACAAGGAACAGGATGGGAAACAGAATGCTGAACAGCATATCAAATCCAGCGTAAAACATTTCATTCCTCCAAAATTTCTTCCAGCAGGTCCTTTACATCGTCCAGAAAAGATTCTTCTCCGAGGGTGTTCACCTTGAAGAACACCGCTTGACTGCCTCCTGCGGTGATGGCAGACAGCCGGATGGGGCTGTCCGCATTCTGGAACATGGTCAGTGTCAGACTCAGGCGGTTGCCGCCCATCATGCTGTACCGTTCAAACACACGAACGCTGCACCGGGCATCGCCCTCTTTGAAGTCGCTGCCCGCTTCCAGATTGGCCGACCAGCTGCTGTCCGGAATTTCCTGTTCCAGCTTCCGAAGCAGTTTGTCAAAATTCTTGTTTCGGATGGTCTTTTCAAAAATTGCCATAATGGTTCCTCCGTTATGCCAACGAAATTCGGTTCCTTTATCTGGAATACGAGCGAAGCTGCCAAAAAATTGCAGAGAAGCTCCTCTCAATAACCGAACGCCAGTGCGCCGCCATCCACGGCAAAATCCTGTCCGGTGATGTAAGCGGCACCATCGCCCACCAGGAACTCGGCCATCTTACCCAAGTCGCGGGTGTCACCGTAGGCGTGCAGCGGCATCCGGTTCAGAATTTTCTGCTCCCGGGCTGCGTCCACCACCTGCTCGTTCATTTTGCTGCGGAACCACCCCGGCGCAATGCTGTTGACGGTGATGTTGTCCTGCGCCCACTCCACGGCCAGAGCGCGGGTCATCGCCAGCACAGCGCCCTTGCTGGCACAGTACGGCACCACCTCGCTGAAGCCCAGATGGGCGCTCATGCTGGTGATGTTGATGATGCGGCCCTTGTCCGCACTTTTCTTCAGATAGGGGTAACAAATCACACTCATCTGGAACAGATATTTGACATTCACATTCATGATATTGTCAAACTGCTCCATGGGAAAGTCCTCGGCCCGGCATTTATAGCTGACGCCTGCGTTGTTTACCAGAAAATCCAGACAGCCGTTATGCTTTGCGGCCAGCTCCGCCACCAGTGTTTTCATAGCTTCTGCATTGCCGATGTCACCCCGCAGATGGACAACGCCCGGCGCACTTTCGCCTACACCCTCTTTGGGCTTGCCGGTGCGGCTGACAACATAAACTGTTGCGCCGGCCTGAGCCAGCACATTTGCGATCTGGAAACCGATTCCGCTGCTGCCGCCGGTCACGATACCGGTCTTTCCCTTCAAACCTGCCATAAAAAGCACCTCTTATCTTTTATCTGCGACCTGAAAGCTGTCAGCTTCAGTATATCATACCTTTGCAGGATGCGAAAGCTCTTATGTACGCCGCCCGCAGGCGGCAAAAATCCACCAGAAGATTCACGATTTGATGGATGGTGTCCTCCTCATCCGGGCAGGCCCGGAGCAGCAAGTCCACCTCCAGCGACTGCATAAAATACGCTTCCAGCCGTGTGCGCTCATCCGGTTCGTCCTCCGCGTCGGAAGAGAAAGGATCAGGTTCACTCCCCTCGGTTTTATTCCACTCAGTCTTATTTCCTCGTGATTTTGCCGTTTCCTGCTGCGCTGAATCCGCGGCACCGGAACCGTTCTTTTCGCGATTCCGGAAACGTGGGTCTGCAAAGTTTTTGACGTAAATCAGATTTGATTTTCCCAGCCCGCGCCGTTTGCGCTCAATCAGTCCAAACTTTTCCAATTCCCGGAACAGTTTGGTTGCCTTGTTGTCTGCGCAGCCCAGTGCACATCCATCACTTCCTGCACAGGAAAAATGATATACACCCTTCCCTGCTCATCCAGCCATCCGTTTTTCACCGACAGCCCCATGCGGTCCAGCAGGATGCCGTACAGCGTTTTGGCATCGGTGGACAAGTCAACTAGAGTGGGAAACCATTGCTTACTCTGCATCCATTGAAAAATGTACATATTTATAGCAATTCAACTTTTTAATGCAACAGCAACAGCGTTGAATTGCATATCGCAAATATGCTGTTTGACTGTTGCACGAATTTCTTGCCTTGCGATAAAAGCATGTTGTGCTACCAAAAGTAACGGGCAAGGATGAGATATTTTTCAGGTTTGCTTGGCATTTTGTCTTTTTTCAGATTTCAGCGTATAAAAAAGCGGACAACCGTTTTGGGGTTGTCCGCAGAAGGATGTATTGTTTTCGTCACTCGATAAATGGGAAGTTGTCAATTACTTTTGGCCTCAGCGTAACGTTCCTTTCCCCACCAATTCGGCATAAGTTCTTTTAATGTTACAGTTTCTCGTTTTTCATAGTCAACCATGATTTCCATATCTTCGTTTGCTTCATTTAATTGATAAAAGAATTCCTGACAAGCACCACATGGCATGCCGCTCCCGCCTCCGTTTGGCGCGCTGTCTCGGAATGCTATAAATCTTTTTATTTTTGTCTGACCACTGTTAGCATACATATTCAGTGCAGCAAGTCTATCGGCACAAATATTCATCACTCCGCTGCAACTTTCAATGCAGAAGCCTGTATAGACATCTCCGTTTTCAGCTTCTATCGCGCAAACTACATGGTGCGCATATATAAAGGGAGATACTTCTTCTGGATGATATTGCTCTTTCGCCTTCTCATACATTCTTTTCCAGATATCCATTTGATTTTCCTCCACAACTTCCTAGTTATCCTCTTCAGTATACCACGCTTTTCCCCCGCAGAAAAGCTGCTGCGCACAAAAGGCTTCTCCGGCAACTATCCGCGCCCCGGCTCATACAATCTAACAACTATGTACCGGGAGGGATATCGTATGCTGCTGACCTTGCTGCAATTTTTCGCCACAAAATTTCTGTTTCTGGCGCTCCATCTGGAAAGCGGCTGCTTTCCGCGTCCGCTCACAGCCCGGGAGGAGGCCGCCGCTTTCAGTGCCCTGCATGCCGGAGATGCCGCCGTCCGGGAAAAGCTGATTCGCCACAATCTGCGGCTGGTGGCGCACATCGTAAAAAAATATTACGCCCTGCCGGGCGACCAAGAGGATCTTGTTTCCATCGGCACCATCGGACTGATGAAAGCGGTAGATACCTTTGATGCCACACGCAAGGCGCGGTTTTCCACCTATGCCAGCCGCTGCATTGAAAACGAGATCCGCATGCAGTTCCGGCGGGAGCGCAAGAGCGGACAGACCGTTTCCCTGCAAGAATCCTTGGAGGCAGACGGGGACTCGGCGCTGACCTTAGCGGATGTGATACAGGACGGCTTTTGCATGGAGGACAGCTGTGAGCGGCAGGAGGATGTCCGGCGGCTGCGGCAGCTGCTGGACACTCTGCCCGCCCGGGAGCGGCAGATCTTACTGCTGCGGTATGGGCTGGCCGGGCAGCCACCCCTGACCCAGCTGGAAACCGCCGGGCTGCTGGGCATCAGCCGCAGCTACGTTTCCCGGCTGGAGACCCACGCGCTGGAACTGCTGCGGCAGGCGTGGGGCAAAAACGGCTAGTTTTCACTCCTGCAAAATTTTCAACTGCAACTCGTCCAGTTGTTCAAAAGTATATAGCCGGTTAAACGCCTCTACCAGTTCCTTTTTGGAAAGGCGCGGCGGCAGCCCCAGCGCATTCAAGAGTCTAGCCTTGCGCTCGGCGCTGCCGGGCTTACCGGAAAGCCCCCACTCGTACAGGTCGGTGTAGGTGATCTGCCGCCCCGCCGGGCGCACCGGCGCGGCTCCGGCTTCTGCGCCCAAGGCGTCCAGCAGCGCCTGCCGCACAAGGGCGTCGTCCACGCCCTCTACCCCCAGCAGCCCCTCCTTGCCGGGCTGCGCCTTGCGCTTTTCCTTGCCGTGGATGGCGGGCACATAAGCCTGAACCACGTTCTGCGCACCCACCATGTTGGTGATGTAGTTACGGATGCGGAAGCCTGCCGCGTCCGAATCCGTAAGTAAGATCAAACCGTTTTTCTGCGCCAACGCCCGGAACAGCTGCTGGCGCTGTTTGTCTTTATAAATGCCAAAACCATCCGTCAGCAGGATCATGGCATCGGTCAGGTGCGCCAGACGGACGGCATCGTACTTGCCCTCCACGATCAGCACCCGGTCGGTATGGATCATCTCGCTTTGCATCATCTTCCGCTCCCCGCCAGCGCCAGACGGCACAGTGCTGTTTCCAGCAGTGTCTGCGCCGCCACAGGCTGGCTTTTCAGGCTCTGGTCCAGCTCCAGCAGCACCTGCAAGCAGGCCTCCAGCTGGGGCAGGGTGTAGTGGGCGGCAGTTTCTGCCGAACGCTTCAGCCGGTAGTCGCTGCCCTTATAGCCAAAATCCTTGTGCACCGCACTGTAATTCTTCCGCTTTGCCGCCCCAAGCTTTACCCGGTACAGGTCCACATAGCTGCCGATCATGGCCGCTGTAATGGCGATGGGCTCCTGCTGCAGCCGCAGCAGGGTCTGCAGCTTTTTGCAGGCTCCGGTGGCGTTTTTGGCGGTGATCATGCGGATCATTTCGAACACGTCCGCTTCAAGGCTCACCGTGCCCATCTCTGCCACCATGGAGGCGCTCACGGTCTGGTAGCCGGACAGGGCACAGAGCTTGTCCACCTCGTTTTCCAGCAGAAAGGGGTCTTCGCCGCAGCGCTCCAGCAATGCGGTGGCTGCGCCGTCCGGCAGGGTTGCGCCCTGCGCCTTTGCGCGCTCCATCATCAGATTTTTCAGTTCAAAGGGGCGGGGCTTTGCCAGTTCTTCCGTGTAGCCAATGGCTTTGCACTGGGCTTGCAGCTTTTGCGCCTGCTTGCCCAGCTTGATCTTTCCGCGTTCCAGCGGGAATACGCTGCCCAGCACCGCCACGGCGTTTTCCAAGCTGGAAAGGGTACTGCACAACTCGTCCATGTCCTTGCTGCCGTAGGCTGCGGGGTCGAGTTCCGGCAGTACCACCACACGCCGGGTACCGAAAAACGAGATGGTACCCGCCGCCATGATAAGCTGTTCCAGTTCCGGGGCAGCGCCGTCCAGGATGGTGGCGTCCTCGTCGCTGTCTGCCGACAGCATCCGCACCGCCGCCGCCACTGCCTGCCGCACCAGATACCGCTCGCTGGAATAAAAATAGTAGACCGGGCAGCCCTTGTCGGCCAGCTGCCGGAGTTTTGCTTCCGTGGCCATGCAAATGCCCCTTTCCTGTTATAAAATGCTCCTTGTATTGTACCACACTCGGCCCGGATTGCAAAGCATTACGCAAGCCTTTCGCCGCCGGTGCGGCGCAGGCTGAGGGAGGCTGTGTACTGCGTTTCCGGCGGCATCCAGCTGTAACTGCGCAGCGCCAGCAGTTTTTGGTACTGCACCGTCTCCGGTTTTTTCGGCGTAGCGATCAGCCACTCTGTTTGCAGCGGCTGCGCCAGTTCTGCCCTGCCGCTCAAGGTCACAAACTGCCGGTTGCCGATGCTCAGCCGCACAAGACACCCTTCCCGGGTGCGCAGCAGTTCCACCGCTGCCGGGGTGCAGCGCAGCTTGCGTGCCGTGTTCACCGGCAGGCGCTCTGCCCGGATGCCCTGCTGCGCGGGCAGGGTACAGGCGGTTTTTGCGTTCATGCGCAGGTCTGCCACCAACTCCACGGTGCGCACGCCCCGCCGCGCCAGCTGGTTTTCCACCGCACGCTGGGCGGCGCTGCCGCCCAGGAACAGCACCACTGCCCGGTCGTTCTGGGCAATTACCACCGCAGGCGCCTGTGCGCTGCCCACAAGGTCGATGTGCACCACGTCCCGGCTGAGTGCGTTGCCCAGCCCGATGCCCACCGCTGCCGCCAGCAAAATGCCCGGCAGAGCCACCCGCAGACGCACCCGCCAGCGGAAAGCCAGCACCCCAAGCCCGCACAGCAACAGACAGACCAGCGCCGCGTAGGCAGTATCAAAGTAGATGGATGCCCCGGGCTTTGTGCTGAGCCAGACCGCCCAGCCGTTCAATAGCCCGGTGAGCAGGTCTGCCGCCCGGGAAAGCACCCCGTGCACCGGTGCCAGCCACGGCACCAGCCCTGCAAAAGCCACTGCCAGCCCCAGCAAAAGCAGCGGCTGCACCATCCACAGCACCGCGATGCTGGAAACCACCGCCCACGCGCTGACGCTCAACCCCCGCAGCACCAGCACTGGGAAGGTAGCCGCCGAGGCACAGGCGGCAATACAGGCGCTCTCTGCAAGACCCTGAAGCCGCTCCGGCAGCCTGTTGAACCACGGACGCCTGACCGGCTTTTGCAGGTTTTCCCCGGCTTTGATCCAAAAGCGTCTGTCGTGGGCGTCCCGTATCCGGCGGATGCAGGCGTTGCCTGCCACCGTGCCCACCACTGCCGCAAAAGAAAGCTCAAAGCCGATATCCCACACCGCATAGCTGTTGACGGCGGTCATCAGGATGCCTGCCGCCGCCAGCGAGGTGAGGGCGTCCGGCGGTCCCCACACCCACACGCCCAAGGCACTGACCCACACCGCCACGGCAGCGCGGCGCACCGAGGGTGTAAAGCCGGTCACGCCCATCAGCACCAGCGCCAGCAGGCTTTTCCAGACCGTGCGCCGTCTGCGGCTGCGGTAACTCTGCTCCCAGCCGCGGAGGTGCAGGGCAGTAAAAATGTCCCCGCACAGGATGGAAACGTGCATGCCGCTGACCACCAGCACATGGGAAAGCCCTGCGCCCCGGTAGGCGCTGCGCAGCTGTGCCGAAAGCCCGCTGCGGTCGCCCACCGTCATAGCTGCCAGCACGCCGCCGGTGTCCCGGTGCATCACCCGGCGCAGGCTCTCGCTCAGTTTTTGCTGCAAGCGGTGGGTGCGGGCACGGAAGCTGCCGCTCTCGCCCAGTACGGTGAGCTGCGGTTTTTCTGCCAAGGGCTCTGCCTGCAAAGCGATGCCGTCCGCATACTGCGCCGTCTGTTCTTCCATGTCCGGTTGTTGCAGCGCGAACCAGCCCTGTACCCGCTGTCCTGCCGTGCAGGCGGGCAGCTCCGCACAGGCTATGCGGAAACCCGCCGGGCTGCCGTTTACGCTTTCTACCCACAGGGTCGCGTCCACTGTGTCTGAAAAATAGTTCCTGTCCGCGCGCTCCACCTCAGCAGTCAGCAGCACGGTGCGCCCGGCGTAATTTGCCCGGGCACGCTCCAGCCGGGCGCTCGTGGTATGCACCGCGCAAAGCCCCGCCAGTGCGCCCAGCAGCAGACAGAGCGCCAGCTTACGGCTGCCATCCGGGATGCAGAGCAACAGCAAAAAGGCAACAAAAAATGCCGCAAACGGCATAAAAAGCTCCGTTTGCGGCAAAAAAGTCCACAGGAAACTAAGGCCCATCATTCCGGCGCAGAACGCGCAGAGCGGGCGGCGCATCCCAGCTTAGTGGAAGAACAGGGGCAGCGGCTCAAGGAAGATGATATCCTTGCGCTCAGAAGCATCGCCCTCGGCCAGAACAGCGGCCTGACCCACGATGGTGCACTGGGTCTTTTCCGCCAGCGCGTCCAGTGCCTTCAGAGAGCCGCCGGTGGAGATGACATCGTCCACCACCAGCACACGCTTGCCGTTCATCTTTTCCAGTTCCTTGCGGTCGATGACCAGCTTCTGCTTACCGGCAGTGGTAATGGACTGATCCTCCACCACCACAGGGTCCGGCATATACAGCTTGACACCCTTGCGGGCGCAGATATAGGGCTTGCCGCTCTGGCGGCTCATCTCGTGTGCCAGCGGAATCCCCTTGGCCTCGGCGGTGAGCAGGATATCAAAATCCGGGCACTTTTTCAGCAGCTCCGCAGCAGCGGCCACGGTCAGCTCGGCATCACCCAGCATGATAAATGCGGCAATGTCCATGTGGTCGTTCACCTTGCAGATGGTCAGCTCACGGGTCAGGCCTGCGACGTGCAGGGTATAAGTTTCAGCCATAATCAAAATCTCCCTTTCGTATTGGAATCAGACAGGCAGTTTTTCGCCGCCCAGAACATGGAAATGCAGATGCTTCACGGTCTGGCCTGCGTCCTCGCCCACGTTGGAGATGATGCGGTAGCCGTTTTCCAGCCCCTGCTCCTTGGCCAGCTTTGCGATGACGGCGAAGATGTGGCCCAGCAGAGCACCATCCTCCTCGGTCAGCACAGCGGCAGAGGAGATGTGCTTGCGGGGAACCACAAGGAAATGCACCTTTGCCTGCGGGTTGATGTCGTAGAATGCCACTACCTGGTCATCCTCGTACAGCTTTTTAGAGGGGATCTTGCCCTCTGCGATCATGCAAAACAGACAATCTTCCATGGGGGAACACTCCTTCCTGCTTCTACAAAAGCCCGCCGCCCCGGCGCGCATCCGGCACCGGGCGCGGGACATGGATCTTTTTAGCCCAGAGCCTTCTTGACAATAGCGCTCACAGCAGCCAGTGCCTCGTCGATCTTGGTCTCGTCCTTCAGACCGGCCATTGCAAAGTCCGGCTTGCCGCCGCCCTTGCCGCCGGCGATAGCGGACAGCTCCTTGACCAGCACACCGGCCTTCAGGCCCTTTTCCTGTGCCAGCTTATTCACGGTAACAGCCATGGTGATCTTATCCTCGGCCTTGCCCACCAGAACAGCCACCACAGGGTTCACGGCCTTGTCGCGGATGCTGTCGCACATGCCGCGCAGGGTGTCGCCGGTAGTACCGGTAAAGTATGCAGAGGCGATCTTCACGCCGTCTGCTTCCTCGGCATTGTCGAACAGGCTGTCCACCTTGGAGGCGGCGATCTTCGCCTTCATCTCCTCCAGCTCGCGGCTCATGGCCTTGTTCTCAGCCATCACAGCCTCGGCGCGGGCGGGCAGAGAAGCCACGTTGTTGGCCTTCAGGGTGTTGGCCACATCATGCAGCATGGCCTCCTGCAGGTTTGCACGGATCAGCAGGTTGCGGCCGGTGACGGCTTCGATACGGCGGATGCCGGCAGCCACAGAGGACTCGCTGACGATCTTGAAGCCGCCGATCTGGGCGGTGTTCTTGACGTGGGTGCCGCCGCAGAACTCGGTAGACCAGCCCTCGATATCCACCACGCGGACCACCTTGCCGTACTTTTCGCCAAACAGAGCCATTGCGCCCAGCTTCTTGGCTTCCTCCACCGGCATCTCCTGCACGGTGACGTTCATGGAGTCAAAGATCTTATCATTGACGATCTTCTGCACCCGTGCCAGTTCCTCGGGGGTCACGGCGCTGAAGTGGGTAAAGTCGAAGTGGGTGATGGAGGCATCCTGATAGGAACCAGCCTGATGCACATGGTCGCCCAGCACCTCACGCAGGGCAGCCTGCAGCAGGTGGGTAGCGGTGTGGTTGCGGGCAATGGCCATGCGGTAGCCCTTGTCCACCTGTGCGGTCAGCACATCGCCCACCTTCACAATGCCGCTTTCCAGCACGCAGGTGTGGACGTAGTAGCCCTTGGGGGTCTTTTTCACGTCCAGCACGCGCAGGCTGCACTCGGCACCGTTCAGTACGCCGTGGTCGGCAGCCTGACCGCCCATCTCAGCGTAGAAGGGGGTCTTATCCAGCACCACCAGCACGCCGTCCTTTGCCTCCTCGTCGGTGGCAATGGCATCGGTCAGGGTCTCTTCATCGCTCAGCGCTACAACAGTGCCCTTGTCGGTCAGGGTGTCGTAACCGGTAAAGACGGTGGGCTCGGCCTCCAGTGCGCCGAACAGATCCTCGCTCCAGCCGGAGATGTTCTTCTTCAGACGCTCAGCGCGGGCGCGCTCCTTCTGCTTCTTCATCTCTGCGTGGAAGCCGTCCTCGTCGATCTCCAGACCCTGCTCGGCGGCGATCTCCTTGGTCAGATCCAGCGGGAAGCCGAAGGTATCGTTCAGCTTGAAAGCGTCCATGCCGCTCAGCAGCTTCTGGTGTGCCTTCTCCAGACGGTCGATCATGTTGTTCAGGATGTTCATGCCGGCATCGATGGTGCGGGCAAAGTTTGCTTCCTCGGTGCCGATGACCTTCTTGATATAGGCGTCATGCTCACGCAGCTCGGGGTAGGCGGACTCGCTGGACTGGATAACGGTCTCCACCAGATCCACGAGGAAGGGGTGGTCGATGCCCAGCATCCGGCCATGGCGGGCAGCGCGGCGCAGCAGACGGCGCAGCACATAGCCGCGGCCCTCGTTGGAGGGCAGGATGCCGTCAGACACCATGAAGGTGCAGCTGCGGATATGGTCGGTGATGACGCGGATGGAGATATCGGTCTTGGGGTCCTGCTTGTAGGTCTTGCCTGCAATGTGCTCCACATGGTGCAGCACGCTCTGCACGGTATCCACCTCGAACAGGTTGCCCACGTTCTGCATTACGCAGGCCAGACGCTCCAAGCCCATGCCGGTATCAATGTTGGGGCGTGCCAGACGCTCGTAGTGGCCCTTGCCGTCGGCGTCGAACTGGCTGAACACGAGGTTCCAGATCTCCATATAGCGGTCGCAGTCGCAGCCCACGCCGCAGGTCGGCTTGCCGCAGCCGTACTCGGGGCCGCGGTCAAAGTAGATCTCGGAGCAGGGGCCGCACGGGCCGGAGCCGTGCTCCCAGAAGTTGTCCTCCTTGCCCAGACGCACCATGTGATCCGGGGCAATGCCGACCTTCTTGGTCCAGATATCGTAAGCCTCGTCGTCCTCCTCATACACAGAGATGTGCAGACGGTCCTTGGGAATAGCCATCCACTCGTCACTGGTCAGGAACTCCCATGCCCAAGGGATGACCTCGTCCTTGAAGTAATCCTGGAAGGAGAAGTTGCCCAGCATCTCAAAGAAGGTGCCATGGCGGGCAGTGATGCCCACGCGCTCGATATCCGGGGTGCGGATGCACTTCTGGCAGGTAGTCACGCGATGACGGGGCGGCTCCTCCTGTGCCAGGAACCACTTTTTCATGGGTGCCATGCCGCTGTTGATCAGCAGCAGGCTGGGGTCGTTCTTGGGTACCAGGGGGAAGCTGTCCAGACGCAGATGACCCTTGCTTTCAAAGAAGCTCAGGTACTTTTCGCGCAGTTCATTCAAACCGGTCCATTGCATAGATCTTTCTCTCCTCAATCGTTTTTGGCGCTCAGGCGCCGTTTTTATGCTGTTATGGCAGAGGGGCGGCACGGAGAAAAAAACAAAAAACAGCCCTCATCCCAAAAGGGACGAAGGCTGCTTGTGCATCAAACTCCGTGGTACCACCCAAATTGCAAAGGATCACTTGTCCCCTGCCGCTTTCGGCGCATTAACGCTGCGCAGCGTCCGGTTTACATTCGCCGGAAGCTCCGGGGTGGCGCGAAATGATCCCGACCGGAGCACCTTACAGCCGTGGGCGCTCTCTCTGGACGGTGGTGTGTGCATTTCTGACCCCATCATTGCCATCTGTCATAATTTTACATTCCGCAAGGCAGGCGAAGTGCCCCTTTGCGTACAGCTAAATTATAGCATACGCAAAACGTTTGTCAACGGTTTTGAGCAAAATTTACGGCACCCAGATGCGGCGCACCTCCAGCACCTTGCCGCCCTGCACCACCAGCGTGGTATTATAGGTGGTCCAGTTATCGGGGTCTGCATTGATCGCTGCTGCCACCGCATCCGCGCCCGTAGTTTCCACAGCTTCGGCCTGCGGGTCGGCAGAACTGTCCTTCAGCACTACATCCTCTGCCAGCGGCATCGTCTTTTCTCCCATCTCATAGTAGACAGGGTAATCGTCAAAGGTCATCGTCCGGTAGGCATCATCTTCCAGCTTCAGGTCAAGACCGTACTGCTCCTCCATGCCGCCATTGATGGTGACAAGATGGTACTGATCGTTTTTCTCGATACTCTCCACTGCAACGGTCACAAACTGGTTCCATGCAGCCCCCTCTTCGTGGAAGGTGATCTGATCCCCAACGGCAAGTTTTTCAACATCTTCTTTTTTATAAAGGTCATAGCTGAAGACTTTTGCAGTCAGGTTGCCGCCCTGCACACCGGAGGTGATCTCCGCCGGAATAAAGGTGACCGTGTCCTCCCTGTCGAGGTCATCCAGCGTCCACGTCAGCATGTTGATGGGCTCCGTGACCCCTTCCTCTGCCACATGGGACGAGGCCGGCACTGCACTGGATGCGGGGGTGCTGGCGGGGGTGCCGGAGCTGCCGCAGGCTGTCAATGCGATGCCCGCAGCCAGAACAGCCAGAATCTTATATTTCAGGTTCATAAAAACACCTTCTTTCTTGACGCGGTAGATTTATTCCGCTACAATAAAAACGAATCAAGAACCCATTCTATTGCAACTGATTTTAAGATAGAGAGGAATTTCCCGTGAAAATTTTAAAAGTAAAATGTCTTGCCCCCACCCGGCTGGACAATTATCTGACCCAACAATACCCCGCCCTGACCCCCGGCCGCCTGAACAAGGCGCTGCGGGAAAACAAGATCAAGCTGAACGGCAAAAAGCAGCCGCTTTCCACCCGCGTGATGGCGGGCGATGAGATCAAGCTGTTCATTCTGGACGATGTGCTGGACGCCGACCGCCGGGTGGAAGGCCCCGCGTGGAAGAACGCCCGCACCCCGGCGCAGGTGGTGTACGACTGCCCGCAGATCCTGATCGTGAACAAGCCTGCCGGCGTTGCGGTGGACGGTCCGGAGGACGATACTCTGCTGAACCGTGCGCTGCTGTACCTGAACAAGCAGGGCGAGTACAAGGAAAACGACCTGTACACCCCCGCCTTGTGCCACCGGCTGGACACCGGCACCAGCGGCCTTGTGATCATTGCCAAGACCCCGGAGGCTGAGGAGCTGTTCCTTTCTGCCATCAAGAACCGCGAGGTGCAAAAGACCTACCTCTGCGTCACCTTTGGCCGTCCCATGCCGCCGGACGCCACCTTGGGCGGCTATCTGCTGAAGGATGCTGACCGCGGCATCGTGAAGATCGTGGAGGACAAGCAGCCCGGTGCCAAGGAGGTGGAGACCCGGTATGAGACCATCGCCGTCTCCGGCCGTCTGGCCCTGCTGAAGGTGCAGCTGATCACCGGACGCACCCACCAGATCCGCGCCCACATGGCCAGCATCGGCTGTCCCATCCTTGGCGACAGCAAGTACGGCAACAACAGCGCCAACCGGGAGCTGAAGCTGAAGTATCAGGCACTGTGCGCATGGGAGCTGACCATGCCCCGCTTCACCCAGCCGGACTTTGCCTTCCTCAGCGGCAAGACCTTCCACGCCCCGAAGCCGTGGTATTACCAGCAGGTGCTGGACGGCACTTTGAAGTAAGACGATTTTCAGCAGCTGCCGTTCTCCACTTCGACCCCTCTCGTGAAAATACAATGCCGGGCAGACCGCAGTCTGCCCGGCATTGTTCTATAAATAAGATTCTTTCCGCTGAATATGGCCAGAGCAAGGCGGAGGCCATTAAAATCGTTCTCTACGCAGAAAAATCAGACCCGCACCATATTCGGGGTGATCTCAGCCAGCGTATGGGCACCGCACATCTGCATGGTGTCGGTCAGTTCCCCGGCCAGCTTATCGATGTAGCACTTCACGCCCTCTGCGCCGCCGCCGTAGACAGCAGTCA
>ERZ1034691.1649-NODE-1649-length-13803-cov-12.058627_pt1 | contig 13803 bp, 10 predicted proteins | sample MGYA00520638_ERZ1034691 | MGnify/ENA primary metagenome ERZ1034691 (study PRJEB33766, sample SAMN09781763) | gut metagenome | biome: gut microbiome | host: Homo sapiens | place: Madagascar | study: EMG produced TPA metagenomics assembly of the PRJNA485056 data...
GGCATCTTCCAATGGGTAAACCAGGAACTCCTTGGCACCCCAGATGCCGGCAAGCTCCCTATGAAAGAGATCAAAGAATCTCTTAAGAAAAAATGTGATGAGGATATCCAAGAACTGGCAACCTCTTCTTTTCACAGCATCTTCGGCAACAGCGCCCAAGACTTCCACTGGGGAAGCAACGCAGAAAGCTGCCTGGGAAGAGGCATTGCCCAAATGTACGAGTATGCCCTGACTAAGGACAGTAGGTATAGGCAAGCCGCCCTTTCCACCTTAGACTATTTCTTTGGACGAAACGCCACAGGCTATTGCTACCTAACAGGCTTCGGCACCCAGAGGGTCATGAATATCCACCACCGTATCTCAGCAGCCGACAATATCAAGGAACCAGTACCTGGTCTTGTGGCAGGAGGAGCCAATAAGGGACAGGAAGATGCCGAATTCGTACCAGCCTATGCCTCCAACATACCAGATGAATCCTATCAAGACCATGTTGGCAGCTATGCCTCAAACGAAATTGCCATCAACTGGAACGCCTATCTGGTGTCCCTGCTTGGATGGATAAACTAACAGCACATTGGAGATTATCCGTATAAAGACCAAAAGGGGGAGAGAACCAAACTCCTCTCCCCCTTAACGCTATAAATCTCAACTATCAATCGTCAATACCCAATATTTCTTTTATTCTCAATGTGGCAGCTTTCGATAACCTCTGCTCCGGATCCCAATTGAAGGTATCATCCTTACCTTTCAAGATTTCATCCATCACCTCTTTACTCACGGAAACCGGTCCCTTGATATTGGTAAGCACAAAAGGACAGCAGTCATCTTTCATGATGATTTCATGCTTCCCTTTTACAAACGGATAGCATTCTTCATCCACAGCTAATACCATCATCAAATATATCCTGTAGCTGTCATCATCTTCTTGAGTAAAGAATAGGATACGCTCACCTTTTTCAGGCAAATCATGATCACAAGTCGGTAAACAGTACCATCGATAATAAACCATGCCCTCCTCATAGAGATCCATTTCCAAAGCTCCCCATTGACCAGGGCTCAGACTCATCGCTCTAAAAAGCCCCATACCTTCTTCCTTTTCTTCTAGAAGCGTGTCTTCCTTGGACTTGATGTTGATGGTGATACGCAGCTTCTCGTATTCACTCTTGGGATTAATCTTAGAAATATAAGCATCAAACGCCCTTTCCCATCCCATATCCATCATGCTAGCCAAGGCTGCATTGTCTTCCCTTGGAACATAACCTAATATATCAGAAAAGTCTAAATCCTCAGGTTCCAGAAGAGAAGAATCATTTAAAGAAACGGCCACGGCATTCTTATCATGCTTGTTATCACGATCTCTCATCAGATGTACCTTCCTACCCACAAAGATCGTGTCAAGCATGTCATCCACATGGTGATACGACGTACCTGCAACCCTGCACTCCAAAAACACCCTACCCTCTGGTAACTCAATAGGTGAAGGATCATCCGGCATATTGAATACTTCCATCATCCCAACAATCCCATTATCATGTACCTCCTCTATACTCTTATCGGCAAACTCCTCAACCAGTTTCTGAAGAGTCTTGTCAGAAGCAATGGAGTCAATTCCCTTCTTTTCAAGTTGCTTCTGTAGGGCATAAAGCTCCTCATCACACTTGAGACAACTGCCCATGCAGCTGCCCTCATGCGTGCACTCAGAAGGCTCACAGTCAAGCCCATATTTCTTAGCCACATATTTGCGGATCTTCTTGAGAATCTCGCACTTGTCCTTTCCTTTCTTCATCACGTTAAGTTATTATTTTCTGTTTAACACTAAATACTCAAGCTCCTGGATATCCTTAAATCCCAAGATCTTAACCTGCTCAATACTACGTTTTACATCCTCATCCGTATTGAAACCAGGAATGTGAGGAACCCTAATGGTCACATTGTCAACAATCCCATACTGCTTCAGGTAGCAGAGTTGATGAGCAGAATCACCCATCCTCCCCGTATATTTCTCCCTGGTTCGAGGATTCATATCCTTGATGTCTACTATCCAATGGTCCACTATAGGTGCAAGCAACTCTATACAATGAGGATGACAGGCCAAGGCTGTTTCCACCGTAATCTTCCACTTCTTTCCACAAAGCTTCCTGAACGCCATGATGAACTCCGGATATTCCAGCGGTTCCCCTCCACCCAAACAGACACCACCACCAGTAGCCTGAAAATATATGTTGTCTTTCTTCACCATGTCATAAAGCTGCTGAGGAGTCAACATAAGGATACCCTTGCATGGCGTGACTCCATCATTTTCATATACATGCCCATGACAACGTTCATTCAGACAATACTTGCATTTGAACTGACACCCCATGAAGGTTACCAGTGTGGTCACTCCCCTTCCATCGAGCCCCATCCTTAAACGGCTCACACCAAAGAAAGGCTGTAGAAGACTGTCTGAACCAGGCAATCTGTCAATGACATAATCATCACTAACACGATTCCAACGATACTCTACCGAATATAGTGCTTCTTGAATCGCCCCTAACTGATAACCAGCTTCTTCTGAAGCCTGTAAATCCACAATTCTAAAGGTTCCATCAGGCATGGAAGAAAGTTTGAAACGGTTCAACACCCGACAACTTCTATATACATATATATAACCATCATCCAGATAAAACCCATACCTATCATCAAAAGTGGGCTGAAATGCCTTTAAGATTCGCCTACGCAGCTCCCTTGAAATAATCTTGTCCCCATAAGGATTGGCAACATCCTTCCAGACATGCCGTTCAACATTCGTCATAGCACAGTTCTTGGCAAAGAATGTCCTACCTGCCCTATATAATGCCTGAAATCTTGAAGGAACATTCACAAGGTCATTCAACCAACACCCTTTTCCATACTTAGCCTTCACCATATATCTGTCACTTCCATACATGGCATCGGCCAAAGCGCCTACCAAAATACCATTCAAATGTCTGTCACCCGGCAACTCCATGGCACGATGTAAAGCACTGCCAAAATCATAGGCACTGTAAAAAGCACCCCACGCCCGAATCAGAACACCCAGGATGGAACTACGCTCTTTCCACGAAACATCTTCAACGAACCCCTTGAACGAAGACACATTCTCCACCATCAAGGCCTCCTCCTTCGAAGCGCCATGACGAAGAGCAAAGATGAGCTTCCACATAAATGCTCCTGCATACCAATCCTCCTTATCATAAGCAAAACCATACTCCTGATATGCAGAAGCAGTCTCAGCCTCTGTATCATAGAGCCATCCAATTGCTATGGCGCGCATCACGGTAGCTACAGGAGATTGGCGTTTACGCAAACATTCATGAACCTTGTTATCACTGCCTCTCTCCAAGGCAAGAGTATCAGCCGTCAAAAGCAACTCCTCCACCATCCATGAAGAAGATGCCTCTGACGATACTAGCTTTCTAAAAAAGAGCTCCTTGTCCTGTTTCCAAGTCCAGGATGCCAAATCTCCTAAAATAGCACCATTCATACCCTATAAGAACACTATAAATAATACGTCAAAACCAATAAAATACAACCTTCTACAAACACATTATTTATCTAAGGAAACTTCATCAGCCATTGATGTCTCACCACGCATTCCTTTATAGATATAATTAACTGCCTGAAACTCCTGACTATCCATATCATAGGCTGCAATAATCTGTTTCATGTCTTTATCAAAAATATATAGCATATTGCCACCCACGGTTTGGCCGGCATTATTTTCCGCTCTGTATGTATGAATGGCCTTAAACCCAATGAAAGTCACATTCTGGTCTTTCAAAGTTCTCAATTCCTTCCCTAATTTCTCGGCTTCGTTCTCTGCTTTCCCCTTCTTTGCAACAACTGCATCATACTTAGCCTTATATTCCTTGTAATTCTGACGATCGAAAGCAGTCTGATAAGGTCCTTGCCAAATAGACATACTCGTTCTTAACCGACTGGCTTCTTCTTCACACTCAGAAACCAAGATACCCAGCTTCGCAACCTTAAGCGTCATTTCATAAAAAGAAGGATCATCGTATGGTGCAAATGCACTGTCCAGTTGAGTACTTGAAGGAGCATAAGTATCAGGATGGTATAATGTGCTTTGCAGATTTTCCTTGATCAAAGCTTCAGCCTTCTGCTTAGGAGACTGAGAACAAGCTGCCAACAATAATGTGCAGGCAGAAAGAAACAGGATTCTTCTCATAGGTAAATTATTAATTGTCTTCATTAGTTATGGCTTTACCGTGGTGTCGAGGGCTAAAATGCAACATAAAGCAACTGTGAGACGTGCACAGCTGCCATCATCATGATTACAGGGCAAAGTTAAACAAAAAATTGGTGTTTGCCAAATATCCTGCAATGTTTTTGATCATAAGGAGTGATTTAACCAAAATCTTTCCTAAAATAGCACGTAAGATTAGCCGAACAGAGAAGGAGTTAAATAACAACCCCTGCCTGATAAGAAATCAAGCAGGAGCAATCTTTCATGAACAAATTTGTAAGGAAGAGCTTCAGATACCAAAATGCTTCTGATATTCATCTATAATGAAGCTATCCACCCATTTGTAATAGGCATCCACCTCCTTCGACGGATAACTCTTGGAACTTCTGATTTTGTTTATCAATACTTCACCTCGAGAAACAATCTCACTCTCAATCGGCTCTATCAGCTGTAGGATACCAGTACCCTTTTTGTTGATGAGCTGAGCAATATCGATGTAATTGCTTCTGCTCTTGGTTCGAAGAGGAAACAATCTCTCCTTGAGCTTAAAACCATAATGACATAGCAGGCTACCTCCGTCTTCCCCTTTAAGAACCACCATTGGAAGTACACCTGAAGGAGTGATCATCAGTGGTATGGCGACAGTGGCAAGAGGAGAACCGATAATGTTCCATCCTATGGTAAACAAAGGATTCTCTCCTTCCTTTACCCCCTGTATCAACTCTGCAGAAGCAGTAAGATAGCGGGGAATGTAATCTATGAAGGGAAAGAACTTCTGCTGAGAATCATCTTCAGGCTCCAGGTCATTCAAATCAATGTGGGTCAATCCATGCTTCAGGAAACGTGGCACAGTACGCAATATATGCACGGCATCCAGATTATTTGAGAAACTTGCCTGTGTCATATACTCATTGATAGCCATGTAGCGCTCTATTCCTGCATCCAGCTTTCTGTCACCAATAAAACCATGATTGGTCCTGATGAGATATCCGTAAGGAGCAACCGAAGGGTCATTACAATCAAACTTCTTCCATTGATTGACTCCCACCTCATAGTAGGCACAACCACCCTCGGCATCTATCACACCGAAGTTGGAATTGGAGTTTCTGGGACTGATGCTGTCTATCAGATTCTCAAAATCCTGGACAGTGGCACAGATTTCCAAGGCTCTTCTCATGATGATGCCATCCTTCTCGTCGCCAATCTTGCTGTCGCCATTCAGGTTGTAGGCAGCTGTGTTGATGATGGCAAAGCCCTTCTCATTATGTCCAGACCAGACACTCTCTGGCAAGGAATCGGAAGCAGAGGCCACAGCAATATACCTGTACTTCTCTCCTTTTCGCTGAACAATCAGGTTGTCCAAGGATGGAGTATCACGGTTCTTCAGGATGAAAGGCCTGCCATCCTTGGAAACCTTACCCGATACAAGAACTGAGGTACAAGCCTTTATATTATTATAATAAGGTGAAGTACCCAATAGCAACATCGCTATCAATACAATTAAAATTCTAATCATACTCTTTTAAATCTTTAATGAAACCATATTCTTTTCGGATGCAAAAATACAAAAAAAATCCGAAACAGGCAATACCAAAAATAAGTTAATCTCTCCTACCACAAATCTGTTATACAAATACAAAAATGAAACAAAAAAGCTACAAAATCACACATTCTACCACAAATATGTGATGAGAACTACCCCTTGTAGGGGAGTCAATATACCCCTAAAAGGTGATTGCCCATATGCGGAAAACTCCGTACCTTTGCACACAGAAAAATTAATTCACTCATTTAATTAAAAAAGGAGATAAGATATGAAACGAATGTGTTACAAATCATAATTTAAAGAGGTACCTTACATAACTGTAAGAATCTCATTCAGGTATATAACAATATAAAAGGTTATTAACAACATAAAAGTTCCATCATTATGAAGAAGATTTATACAGCTATCATCACAGCAATATTAAGTTTCCAGACAATAGCCATATCTGCTGGCAATACTGCGGAAAATGCGCAGTCAAAACCTTCTGGTAACAGCATCGTATATATCAACGCACCAAGATTTGTACGTCCACTCATTGAAAAATGGATTGCTGAATACAAGAAAGTAAAGCCAGAGGCCAATTTTGCTATTGCGAAGACTCAGGCTGCCAAGAACAGCAGTTTACTCAATATCCAGCTTTCTGATGTAAATCCATCGGAAAAAACAGATAAGAAAACTGTATTCTTCGGTTCATACGCAATTCTTCCCATAACATCCAAGGATTCAGAAGCTGCCAAGAGCTTGGAAAACCAGGAGCTCACTACCAAGAAGCTCAAGGCTCTTTACTTTGAAAATGAAGAATTGGACGAGCAGGACAAGAAGAACAAGTTCAGCAACATCGTCATCTACACCGGTAATGACAAAGAGTCAGTTTCAAGAGAATTTGCAGAATTCTACGGAAAAGACAACACCAGCTTCCGTGGAAAACGAATTGTTGGAGATGATCTGTTCCTCATCAGCGCCATTTCAAAAGATCCGCAAGGAGTAAGCTTCAACACTCTTGGCAATATCTATGATCTCTCGTCTCGCAAGGTAAAAGATAACATCAGTATCTTGAACATCAGCTATAACAAGGAAGAGAAAGCTGCACTGTCAGAAGAGAGCAATATCGATCAGCTTCTCGATGTACTTGAAAGCAACAAGGACAGTCAGATCCCAATGGAAAAGATCGGCTTCACATACGATGATAACGATATTGAAGTAACCAAATTCCTGGTATGGATACTTTCGACAGGAGAACAGTACAACCACCAGTATGGAATCTTGCGTCTGGACAGAAAACTTCTAGCGCAACAGGCCAAATACTTACCAAATCTCCTTGCTGAACAGAAATAGGAAACAGAAAGAGAGAATCACAAAAATCAGAACCATCAAAAGTTAGCACGTTATGGAAATATTGAATAAAATTGTTTTAGGGATAGCCGTTGCTACCATTCCAAGCATATCATTTGCCCAATCAGAGATAACAGGTCATATCATCGATGCCACAACCGGCGAACCACTCATCGGTGCGTCAGTAGTAGTGAAAGGAGACAAGAAGGAAGGCGTGGTCACAGATGCAGACGGTAACTTCACGCTCAACACACAGGTAGAAGCTCCTCTTAAACTGAAGGTAGAATATATAGGATATCGTCCTATTGATTTGGAAGTGTATGACACAGAAACTCCTGTGGAGGTAAAGCTGAGGGAAAATCTCAGATTTCTGAATGAAGTAGTCGTCATTGGCTATGGAACCCAGAAGAGAGAGAATGTAGCATCCTCCATCTCATCCATCAACAACAAGACCTTCAAGGATGTACCGGTCACCTCCATAGACCAGGTCCTTCAGGGAAGAGCATCCGGTGTGAGTCTCACCACTCCATCTGGTAATGTAGGTCAGGCACCTATCGTGAAAATCAGAGGTGTGGCTTCCATCACCTCCGGCACCCAACCTCTGTATATCGTGGATGGCGTTCCGGTACAGACCGGATGCAATGCCCAGCTGGGTGATGTGAATGCCCTGGCAGACATCAATGCTGACGACATTCTCTCCATCGACGTATTGAAGGATGCTGCAGCTGCTGCAGTTTATGGTTCCAGAGCTGCCAATGGCGTTGTACTCATCACAACCAAGAAAGGCCAGCAAGGCAACGCTAAGGTTTCATACAATGGCTGGGTTGGTATCGCCAACGCATCCAAGTTCTTTGACGTCATGAATGCACAGCAGTATGTTGATTACAAGAACCTGGCTGTAAAGAACCGCTATGGAACAGATGAAATTTCACTCACCAATGGTTATAAATCACAATATGGAAACAAGGCTTTCAACCTGATGAAAAATGCAGATGGCAGTTATGTGGATACCCAATGGAAGGATTATGTCCTTCGCACGGGACTTCAGCAGAACCATACTGTGTCAATCAGTGGAGGTAATGACAAGGTGCTCTACTATGCCTCCGGCAACTTCAACAAGCAAAGCGGTATCCTGAAGGGAGATGAATATAGAAAAACAGGTCTCACCGCCAATGTTTCGGCACAAACCAACAAATGGCTCAAGGTAGGCTTCTCAGGAACCGGCTCTGTATCGAAGCAGCAAACCGGTGACCGTTCCAGAAAGGGAGAACTGGTTTCCTACTCTGGCTTCACCCGCTTGGCACTGAGTGATGCACCGAACATTCCTGCCTATGCATCAGACGGAACACCCTATCAGGAGGGCGGCAGATTGGGATATGGTCCGAATACCATCCAGTTCCCTCTCACCAACCCTATCGGAGTACTTGAAAGCGGAAGTGTCATCAAGACTGAAGACACCCGACTCATAGGAAACGCATTCGCAGAACTGACCCCAATCAAAGGACTCACGTTGAGAACCCAGTATGGAGTGGATTACATGAAGATTGAAGACCGCAACTTCTTCGCAGCCACAACAGTGGAGGGCGTAGAGCAGAACGGTACGGCAGAAAACTATAGCATCCGTAGCCGCCAGTACACCTGGACCAATACCGCCAACTATAAGTTCTCTCTGGGCAACCACAACTTTGACGTCCTGGCAGGAGTGGAGAGTTACAGCAGGTCCTATGACCAGTGGGGAGCAGAGAAAAGCGGTCTGAACGAAGCAAAGTTCAACTTCTTCGAGGGTCCCTTCTCAAACATCGTAGCCAGCGACAGCAAGATTACAGAAAGTGAGCTCCTCTCCTATCTGGGACGTATCAACTACGACTATGATTCCCGCTACATCTTCTCCGTCAACTTCCGCCGTGACGGATTCTCGGCTCTGAGCAAGAACAACCGCTGGGGTAACTTCGGCGGTGTATCTGCAGCCTGGGATGTAAGCCGAGAAAAGTTCTTCTCGCCACTGAAGAATATCTTGGCAAATCTGCGTCTGAAGGCAAGCTGGGGAATCGTGGGCAATACCAACATTGATGAATACGCCTCCAAGTCATATTACTCTTCATCCTACTATGGCAATAACGGTTCATATGTAATCGGTCAGATTGGAGATACGGAAAACCTCAAGTGGGAATCAAGTGAGAAATGGAATGTCGGCTTTTCAGCAGACCTGTTAAATAAGGTGAATGTGAGCCTGGAGTACTATACAACCACATCATCCGACCTGATTCTTGCCGTTCCTGTTGCACCGTCAAAGGGTGTTCCCGGCAACAGCATCATATCTAATGCTGGAAAGATGAGCAACCGTGGTATCGAACTCGGTATCAATGCCCTCGTCATCAGCAACAAGAATTTCTCATGGAGCACTTCCTTCAACCTCACCACCAACCGCAACCGTGTGGAAAAGCTGAGTGACAATGTTCAGGAAATCATATCAACTGGTCTTTCAGAAACCACTAACATTACGGTTCCAGGCAAGAGCATCGGCCAACTCTACCTTTATCCTACAGGTGGTATCGACGAGAAGACAGGCCGTCGCATCTTCTATGGAGAAGACGGCACCAAGGTACTCCTGGAGTTCGAGAAGGAAGGAAAGTTCTTCACGGAAGATGGAAAGTCATATCCTGAGAGTAAGATCAAACGAGTCATCGCAGGCAATACCCTGCCTACATTTTATGGAGGCTGGAACAACAATATCACCTTCTGGAATTTCGACCTCTCTGTGCTCTTCCAGTTTTCTGGTGGCAACAAGATCTACAACGGCACCAAGGCTACCATGAGTGACGTACGCTGGTGGAACAACTCCAAGGATGTATGGAACAACTACTGGAGAGAAGACAGGACAAACGCCAAATACGCCAAGCCTGTCTGGGGTGACAACTATTCCAACGGTAGTGCGATGCCTATCACTGACTGGGTAGAAGACGGAGACTATCTGCGCCTGAAGAACATTTCCTTAGGCTATACTTTCAGCAAGCTTCCATTCCTGGAAAAAGCAGGTATCTCCAAGCTCAGAGTATATGCTCAGGCACAGAATCTCTTTGTTCTTACTGGATACGAGGGACTTGACCCAGAAGTGCTTTCCAATACAAACTCAGCCAATTTGAATGGCGGAACAGACCATAATACTGCACCACAGGCCCGTACATTTACATTTGGTGTTAACGTTACATTCTAATCTTGTCATCTAGAGATAGAGACAAGTAGTAAAATAAATAGGAGAAATGAATATGAACTATAATAAGATATTGGCAATTGGATTCATTGGACTGGCTTTATTTTCAAGCTGCTCTGATGACTTGGATAAGGAACCGAAACTCAACCTCACAGACAAGGAGATATTTGCAGATTCCCAACACATAGAATCAAACCTCCTTGGCATATATGGATCGGCAAAGAGTATCATAGGTCTTCGTCTCTTCAACTTCAACGTAGCCAGAGGTGATGAGTTCATCAACCAAAGCGTCAACGCTAATGAGGCTATCGCTTCATATGAGATGACTGTGGGACAAACCACATCGGATAATACGGAAACCTGGACCAAGCTTTATCAAACCATCAACAATGCCAACACATTCCTGGAGAAGATAAACGATGCCAAGGAGATAGCTGGAGGCAACTACGGCAAATGGGTAGCAGAAGCCAAGTTTGTAAGAGCATTGAGCTATTATTATCTCAATAACCTCTATGCCCAGCCATATCTGTTGAATAAGGATGCAAAGTCTGTTCCTCTACGCCTTAAAAGTGAGAACAATACAGGCAACAACAACCTGAAACGCTCTACTGTGGCAGAGATTGATGCACAGATACTGGAAGACCTCAGTGATGAAAACATCAACAACCTTCCTTCAGCAGCAGGAACATATGATGCCGTCACACGTGCTACCCAAGGTGCAGCCCATGTACTTCGCCAACGCATCTATATGGAAAAGGGACAATGGGACAAAGCCATCAAGGAAGGATTGGCAGTGAAAGGATACAGCCTGGAGGGTGACATATCCAACTTATTCAAGTCTCCGTTCATCACAGGCGAAAACATCTTCTCTTTCCCAATGAGTGAAACCAACAGAGGAAGCCGCCAGAGTGCACCTGCCTACTACTTCTATGATGGAACCCGTTTTGTCATTGACTATACGTCCGGTATCCTCAGCAAGGCTGGGTATTCAATAACAAACGATGCCCGTGTGAAAGAACTCACAGGCAAGGTAGGCACACAGCCTATCTCCACCAAGTTCAAGGACTCTCAGAACTATCTCGACTGGTCACCTGTATTCAGATATGCAGAAGTATTGTTGAACCTGGCTGAAAGCTACTATCAGAATGGCGACGAACCATCAGCAAGGAAATACCTCAGCGAGGTAAGGCGCCGTTCTGTAAAAGAGAGTGATGATGTGATTGATATCAGCTCACTCACAGGAGAAACACTCAAGACTGCTATCTATAATGAGAGAAGAGCAGAGTTCATTGGTGAAGGTATCCGCAGTCTTGATATCCATCGAAGAGGTGAAGACTTCATCAAGCAAGGTGGTACAGTGAAGGAAATTCACATTACACCAGCAACAAATGGTTATATCTGGCCAATCCCAACCATCGAGAGTTCCGCAAACAAGCTGATTGAAGAGTAGAAAAACAACCTTGAAATAGCTATCGTTACAAATACTCAACAAAAAAAGAGATTGATATGAAGAAACAAAGTATAACATTCATCGCAGCTTTGGCAGTTTCAATATTCACAGCCCAGGCTCAGGTAACCCAGGATGAAAAGGATTTCCGTAAATGGGAAGAGGTCATAGCATCGGACTCTTTTGGAGGTCGTGCTCCCCTCACCCCCCTACGAAACCAAGACCATCAACTACATCGCCAGCCAGTTCAAGGAAATCGGCCTGAAACCGGCTAATGGAGACAGCTACTTCCAAAAGGTGCCTCTCTTGAAAGTAGCTACCCAGCCAGCAGGCGGAAGTATCAAGGTAAAGACGAAAAACGGAAAGGTGTCCCTCAAGAACTGGGACGACCTCATCATCACCTCTGTAAGGGGAAAGAAGACCGTCAATATCCCCAAAGCAGATTTCGTATTTGCCGGCTTTGGAATCAATGCTCCAGAATATGGATGGAACGACTATAAAGACCTCGATGTAAAGGGAAAGATCGTTCTGGTCCTGGTAAATGACCCAGGATATTACAATCCCAGTCTGTTTAAGGGAAAGGACATGACCTATTATGGCAGATGGATCTACAAGTTTGAAGAGGCAAGCCGACAGGGTGCTACAGGCGTTCTGGTTATCCACGACACCAAACCTGCCTCCTACGGATGGAACGTAGTACAGGCATCTTGGGGAAGCAAGAACCTTAGTTTGGTATCCGACAAGGGAAATGCAGACAAGGTGGCGCTTCAAGGTTGGATCAGCCTTCCTGCCACCCAACGTCTGTTCCAGTCTGCAGGCGTGGATTTCGAGAAGGCATTTGCTGCAGCAAAGCAACCTGGATTCAAGGCAATTGACCTCAAGGCAGAAAGCAATGTTAAACTTAAAAATGACGTGTATATCTCCAATTCCCATAATGTAGCAGCTATTCTGCCTGGCAGTGAAAAGAAAGATGAGTATCTCATCTATTCTGCCCACTGGGATCATTTCGGCATACAGAAACCGGTAGATGGAGACAGCATCTATAACGGAGCAAGTGACAATGCCTCAGGCGTAGCTGCTCTGCTGGTACTCGCCAAGAAGTTTGCCCATCAAAAGCAGCAGCCAAAGCGTTCCATCATTTTCCTCTCTGTAACAGCAGAAGAAGCTGTACTTCTGGGTAGCGAATACTATACCCAGCACCCATTGGTATCAATAAAGAATACAGTGGCAAATATCAATATTGATGGCTGTGCCCCTCAAAGCAAGGTCAGCAACATTATCATCAGTGGCTATGGAGATACCAATACTGACCAACTGGTGGAGGAAACGGCAGCGGCACAAGGAAGAACCGTGGAACAGGCTAGAAATCAAAGCAGCGGTGGATATTACCGAAGTGATCACTTCAGCTTTGCCAAGGTTGGAATTCCAGTCATTCTTGCTGAAGGAGGTAGAGATTACATCAATCCAGAAGATGCCAACCGCTACAAAGGTCCCCGTACCTACCATATGCCGCAGGATGAATACTCTCCATCATGGGATGTTGCAGGAACTTTGGATGACATCAACCTATGGTATGGTATCGGCTTAAGAATTGCCAACGGAGATTTCACCCCTTATTGGACAGAACAATCTCCTTGGAAAAACAGAAGATAAAGATAATGATAAAAAGCGTAAGCCTAAGCAAAATCAGGTTTACGCTTTTAGTTTATTTTCCATTTACACTCTCATAAATCTCATTAGCAGTATAAATGTTGACTTGATCCAGATAATCTTTGATACGTTCATCCCATATAACAGGAGCCACCTTAGCTAATTGCTCCTGAAGCAACTTCCAGATATCCGGCAGATCTCTGTGAATAAAGTAATCATCACCATCTTCAATTTTCGAGTTTTTCCACTCATCTGTTGTTTTCCAACGGCGCAAGGCATCACAATAACGGTCAAACTGCTCATCTGTCAATTCCACCGTCATGCTATTGTACCAATCTTCATTGTATATTGTTTTTTTTTATTATCTTTGCATAGAAATTCAACATCAG
>ERZ1034691.1651-NODE-1651-length-13801-cov-9.419322_pt1 | contig 13801 bp, 9 predicted proteins | sample MGYA00520638_ERZ1034691 | MGnify/ENA primary metagenome ERZ1034691 (study PRJEB33766, sample SAMN09781763) | gut metagenome | biome: gut microbiome | host: Homo sapiens | place: Madagascar | study: EMG produced TPA metagenomics assembly of the PRJNA485056 data...
AAAGTGACATGTGACTGGGGACTCTCTCGCATTGTCATTTCGAGCGTAAGCAAGAATTCTTTTCTTCTATCCCCTTCCCTTGGAAGGGGAACGCCCGAAGGGCAAGGGGTTGGTCGAAGGCGAAATAGAGCGAAGCCAACCTCCGGCGCTATGCGCCACCTCCTTCCAGAGGAAGGAGGGAGAAATCGAAGTAAGTGCATCGCTCTATATACTTCAAGTTTGAAAGCAGGCTATTCTTATTCCCTATTTATGAATCTTTATAGGTTAAACGGGTTCTGAAGGTTCAAAAGGTTCACAGGTTTCTCATCTTACGTGAATACCATATATTCTAAAACTCCGCGGCGCTTAGATCCTTTGACCCAGTTCTCCTATTTCAGATTTAACATATGACGTTTTTCTCCGCTCAGGATGACGAAATGCGCCGCACCTCCCCACGGGTTGACCCTGCCCCTTTTATTTATGCTACAATAAAATAAACACACCATCATTTTTCCAAGGAGGCCTACTATGAATCCACGGGAATGGATCGAAGAGAGAGAATACGATGTCCTGTTGCCGCGCGCCTTTCATGTGAAGGAGGCGAAGCGGGCGCATGCGGAGGCGAAGGATCCGCTCCGGACGGACTTTGCGCGGGATCGTGACCGCATCCTCCACAGCAATTCCTTCCGGCGGATGAAGCACAAGACGCAGGTCTACATCGCACCGCAGGGCGATCATTATCGGACGCGGATGACGCACACCCTCGAGGTCGCACAGATCGGGCGGACGATGGCGCGCGCACTGTCCCTGAATGAAGACCTCGTGGAGGCGATCGCGCTCGGACATGACCTCGGGCACACGCCCTTTGGCCACGTCGGGGAGCAGGCGCTCAAGGAGATCTATGGCCATTTCGAGCATAATGAGCAGAGCGTCCGCATCGCAGAGAGGCTCGAGCGGGATGGTGCGGGGCTGAATCTGACGCTTCCTGTGCTCGACGGCATGCTGAACCACTGCGGGCCGCTCAAGGCGCATACGTTCGAAGGCAGTCTGATCAAGTATGCCGATCGCATCGCCTACCTCTGCCACGACTATGAGGATGCGGAGTCCATGGGGCTCATCACTGCGACGGATGTGCCCGAGGAGATCCGCCGGCGCATCGGGACGACGCACTCCTCCATGATCACTGCGATGGTGACTGACGTCGTGGAGCATTCGATGCAGGATGAGACGGACGGCATCCATATGTGTGAGGAGGGCGACAGGATCCTTTTGGATTTCAGGAGATTCATGTTCCGCGCCGTCTATATGTCGGATAACCTCATCCCCGATCGCGATCGCGGAAGCCATGTGGTGAAGATGCTCTTTTCCTATTACACGGAGAGGGACAGGTCGGGGGCCTGCTACGACCGTCTTCCGGAGAAGCAGCTCCGCCTCGCTGGGGGCGACATCCCCCGTGCGGCTGTCGACTACATCTCGGGGCTGACTGATAATTTCGCCATCAATCTTTATGAAGACATCTTCGTGCCGAGGTATTGGACGTTCAAAAAGGGCTAAGTTTGAAAGCAGGGATTAGGGATTAGTGGCTAGGGATTAGGGGGTGCGAGTGATTGGGTGATTAAGAGACTAAGAGACTAAGAGACTAAGAGACTAAGAGACTAGGAGACTAGGAGACATCAGACTCCCGTATCGTCATTTCGAGCGCAAGCGAGAAATCTTTGCCATTCGCGGTCAGGTGAGTAATGTTTGGAAAGTTCAAAACGGGAAACCTGCTATCGAGAGATTTTGGAGCATCGCCACTATTTGTAACCCGCGGCGCTTCTGGTCTTATGCGCCGCACCATCCCCGCTGAACCTTTTGAACCTATAGAACCCGCTGAACCTCTTTCACACGTAATCAAGGGACTGCACGCCTCAGGAGCTAACCTAGAATCCATCCTCTTTCCCCGTTTGACAGTCCGCTTCATTTGCGATAAAATGTTTTCTATACATTTAAATCTATCGATAACAGGCGGCGGACAGAGACGGCGCACGTGGACTGGAAGAAGAGGGGTTTTGTTATGGATTTTCAGCCAAGTTATAAAGAGTTTGCACTGATTTTCAAAGCGCTCTCTGATGAGACGCGACTGCGGGTGATCGATATGCTGTCATGCCGCGAGATGTCTGCCTGCGACATTCTTTCGAATTTCACGCTGTCGCAGTCGACGCTGTCTTATCACATGAAAATCCTGATCGAGTCCGGCGTGGTGAATGCGCGTCGCGAGGGTCTGTGGACGAAGTACAGGATCAATGATGAGACCTTTACGAAGCTGATGGATTTCCTGCCCGAGCTGTACAAGCTGAAGGACAAGTGCATCTGCGAGCAGATCAAGTACTGCAAGGCAGAAGCACCGGAGGAAGGAAAGGACGTATTTGGCAACTAAGAAAAGCCGCCTTGATGATCTCAAGGCGGCTTTTTTGCGTGCTGTGAGGTGGCTGGGGATGAGTGACTAGTATTGCGTATTTCGATGAAGAGGACTTTCAATCGACATACAAATGCAGTCAGAATTAGCGTCGTAGCGACTTGCTTCCCCCTTCGGGCAGCTCCCCGATGGGGAGCCAAGAACGTTCTGCCGCTTAACTTAATAGCATTACCTAGAGGGGAAGGCTGCGATACGAGAATACCATCCTCTAAAAAGGCGGCGAAGCCGCCACCAGAACCCAGAACCCTGAACCTTTCTCCGTCCATCTTTTTCCCTCGCGGCATTTATTTCATGCTATAATAGAGACACATCGTTCAATAGTGTTTTCCCAGGAGGTAGAAAAGAAGATGGACGACGGCCACATATGGCTTGAACTGATCATTATTATCCTGCTTGTTTTAGGCAATGCGGTATGTTCTCTGGCGGAGATCGCCATCGTCGGAGCGCGGAAGACGAAACTGCAGGAGCTCATCGACGAGGGCAATAAGAGCGCGGTGTATGCGCTGCGCCTTGCCGAGGAGAAGGAAGAGCTTTTTGCGACCATTCAGGTGGGCATCACCACCATCAGCATCATCACGGGTATGTTTTCAGGAGCGTCGCTGGCGGGGCCTTTGGCGAGTGAGATGGAGAAGATCTCCCTGCTCGCTCCGTATGCGCGCGAGATCAGCATGGTGACGGTGATGGTGCTCGTCACTTATTTCTCGCTCATCATCGGCGAGCTGGTACCGAAGTGGATCGCCATCGCGGTGCCGGAGAAGGCGGCGTGCGTCATCGCGCGTCCGATGATCATCATGGCGACGGCATGCCGGCCGCTGGTGTGGTTCTCCACATGGTCGACGAAGATCGTGGTGGGCTTCCTTGGTGTGAAGATGGGCGGCGAGCAGCCGGTGTCGGAGGAGGAGATCAAGGTCCTTCTGCAGCAGGGCGCGCGCCTCGGTACCTTCGATAAGGAAGAGCCTGAGATCATTGATAATGTTTTTGAGCTGAATGACCGTACGGCGTCGGACTGCATGACGGCGCGTCCGCAGCTTGACTGGCTGGATCTGGAGGATGAAGAGAAGAAGATCTGGGCGGATATGATGGAGACATCCCATTTCCGTCTGCCGGTCGGCAAGGGCTCGCTGGATGACTTCAAGGGTCTTGCGGATGTGTCGGAGATCCTGATCGATCAGCACAAGCATCCGGGCAAGCCTTTGAAGGCATCGATCATGGATACGATCCATCAGCCGCTTTTCATCCCGGAGACGCTCATCCTGACGAAGCTCCTGCAGCTCTTCCGCACGCGCGGGGTGCATGAGGCGATCGTCATCGATGAGTACGGGACGCTGTCCGGCCTTGTGACGCTGCATGATGTGCTGGAGGAGATCGTAGGGGATATGCCCGGAGACAAGGAGGATATCCTGGAGGAGCAGAATAAATTCATCCGTCGCGGCGAACATGCCTGGCTGGTGGAGGGGCTGTGCTCCATTGATGATTTCCGCGAGCATTTCCATATCGAGGGAGAACTGCCCGGAGAGAAAGAGGCCTACTACAAGACGCTCGGCGGTTTCCTCACTTACCTTCTGGGCTACATCCCGAAGGAAACGGAGAAGGTCACATATGGGCGTTTTACCTTTGAGATCGTAGACTGCGACAACAGGCGCATCGACAAGGTATTGGTGACGGAAGGCACGGCTTCCGCAAAGGAGTAACAAATGGAGACAAAGAACTGGAAGGAAACCCTCTCGGCCATGAGCCGGCGGATCGATGAAGACCGCGCATTCCTGCAAAGCTACATGCTGGATCCCTGTCTGGATAACCGTCCGGCGGAGGAAGAGCGTCTGAAGGATATCATCGCTCTTGCCGATGAGATGGAGGAGATCCTGACCGACCTGATCGAGAAGGGCGGCGAAGCGGCTGTCTCTCTGGATACGGATGGGAGCGATATCAATATCGAGTACAAGACCCATACGCTGGGACGGCCCGATGGCGAAGATAATATTGACGGCGACTGGGAACTCTCCGAAGAGGAGATGTATCCGGCCGGCGAGGAGCTGACGCTTCCAGAGGAGGAGAGGCTCATTTCCGCCAAGATCAAGAAGTGCAAGAAGCACAAAAAAGGCAAGAAGGATACGAAAAAGAAGAAAAATAAAAAGTAAAGGCAAAGGGGACTTGGCTGGGGCTGGGTTCCCTTTTGTGGTTTAGGGGGCAATGAGAAATGAGAAATGAGAAATGGTGGTGGCGGCTTCGCCGCAAATATATATGGGGCGATGCCCGAAAGTCTCTCGATAGCAGGTTTCCCATTTTGAACTTTCCAAACATCGACCGCCTGACCGCGAGTGACAAAGATTTCTCGCTTCGCTCGAAATGACGATACGAGAGAGTCTGATGTCTCCCAGTCTCCCAGTCTCCCAGTCTCTCAGTCTCCTAGTCACCAGTCTCCCAGTCTCTCAGTCTCCTAGTCTCCTAGTCACCAGTCACTAGTCACTCCTAATCCCTAATCCCTAATCCCTAATCCCTAATCCCTAATCCCCAGTCACTAGTCCCCAGTCCCCAGTCACCCAAAAGGAGGTCGTCCACTATGCGAAACTATCACTATGCCAAGGAAGGCGAGGTCATGTATCACACGGGGCTTACGAAGGAACAACTGGCGGGCGCACGCTACGCTGTCGTGCCCGGAGATCCGGGGCGGGTGCCTGGGCTGGCGAAGGCGCTGGATCCGTCTGCCGTTTTTATCACCTCGCATCGCGACTATACGAGCTGGCTGGCCCGCATCTCCGATGAGCCGGTGCTTGTCATGTCGACAGGGATGGGCGGGCCGTGCATGAGCTTTGCTGTGGAAGAGCTGGCGCGTCTCGGGGTCACGACCTTCCTCCGTGTGGGGACGACGGGCTCTATACAGGAGGGGCTTGAGCTGGGCGATCTGGTGATCGATCGGGCTTCGGTGCGCCGCGACGGCGCGTCGAAGGCCTATGCACCCGCGGAGTATCCGGCTGTGGCGGATATGACGGTGACACTGGCGCTCATGAAAGCGGCGGAAAGCCTTAAGGTGCCGTATCAGGTCGGCATCTCCGTCTCGACGGATTCCTTCTGGCCGGGGCAGGAGCGCTATGACAGCTTCTCTGGCTATGTCAGGACCTCGTATCAGGGGCTTCTCTCTGATTTTCAGGCGATGGGATGTACGAATTTTGAGATGGAAAATGCGACGCTCTTCACGCTGGCGAGCGTCATGGGCCTTCGTGCCGGCTCCGTCTGCGGTGTCGTGGCGAAACGGACGGAGAGTGAATCCATCGCAGCGCAAGAGGTGTATGCGCTTGCAGAGGAGCGCTTTCAAAAGACACTGAAACGGGCGCTTGAGATGCTGATCGGGCATTTCATGGTGATGCTGTAAAAAAGAGCATCCGCTATGCGGGTGCTCTTTTTGAATGAGAAATGAGAAATACGAAATGAGAAATGGCGGTGCGGCGCATAAAAATGAAAAGCGCCGCGGAGTATAAATAGGGCGATGCCCGCCATTGGCATTTAGTCACCAGTCACTAGCCACTAGTCACTCTTAATCCCTAATCTCCAACCCCTGGCCCGTGGGGCGTGCTGTCCCATATCTTTACCGTTTTGCAGAGTTCTGCCCCTTCGGGGCAGTCTATCCCGGCCTTTGGCCGCGCCCTTCTCCAAGGGCGAACGCATTTGTGGTTGTCTCATATATGCATTCATACGGATACGTGAATGTATCCGACGTCTGTGCATGACAAACCTAATCCCTAATCCCTAATCCCCAGTCACCCGTCACTTCTATCTCACGTACTTCCGTATCGCGGAAAGCATGGTCTTCGTATGAAGCGGCTTGGTGAGATGCTCGTTCATGCCGCTCTGATGGCTCTTTTCGATGTCGTCCTGAAAGGCATTCGCGGTCATGGCGAAGATGGGGATGAGAGAAGCATCACGGCGGGGGAGGCTTCGGATCCGCCGGCTCGCCTCATAGCCGTCCATGACCGGCATCATGATATCCATGAGAATGAGGTCATAGTAGCCAAGGGGAGATTCGCGGAATGCCTTGACGGCTTCAGCGCCATTTTCACAGGTGGTGATCTCCATGCCTTCTTTTTCGAGAAGACAGAGCGCGATCTCGCGGTTCAGCTCATTGTCCTCGACGAGTAGGACGTGAAGGCCGGAGAGGGAGACGGGACTCTGGCTCGCTGTCTCCGCTTCCTGCGATGCATGGTCGATGGTGAAGGGGATGGTGATGGTGAAGCGGGTGCCGACACCCTTCTGGCTGGAGAGGGTGATCGTGCCTCCCATTTTTGAGACGAACTCCTTCACGATGGAAAGACCGAGGCCGGTACCCATGTAGTGGGTGCGGGCCGTATCCGACTCCTGTGTGAAGGGCTCGAAGGCGCGGCTCTGGAAGGATGGGCTCATTCCGATGCCGGTGTCGGCGCAGGACAGCGTGAAGCAGGCCTTCTCGCCCTTGATCTCGATCTTGTCGCAGGAGAGATCGATGCGTCCGCCGCGGCGGTTGTACTTCAGCGCATTGCTGGTAAGGTTCAGGAGGACGCGGCGAAGGAAGGTGGGGGAGCCGATGACGCGGCGGACGGGGAAGGGGGGATTCTTCACGTGGATGGTGACGCCGTAGGCAGGGGCCTGCATTTCGGTCAGATGATTCGCCTCCATGAGGAGCGCAAAAATGTCGAAGGGGACGCTTTCCGGCTCGAGTGTGCCGGACTCGAGCTTGTTCATATCAAGGATGTCACTCACCATGGAGAGGAGCGTGCCGGCGGCTTGGCGGATCTTAAGACGGCAGTCCTGCAGCTTTTCGATATCAGCAGGATGATTGTCAGCGATCTCTATCATGCCGAGGATGCCATTGATCGGGGTGCGGATGTCGTGGCTCATGCGGCGGAGGAAATCTGTCTTTGCCTGGTTGGCGATCTGGGCTTCGCGGGCGCTTTTCTTGAGCTCTTCCTGATAGGTGATCTCAGTCCGCTTGACTTCATCGATATTATGAATGGCATAGAGAAGGGTGGAGGCGCTCCCATCCTCGTGCCGACTTTTCACGATGAAGCGGCCCAAGTGCCAGATGCCATCGGTGGTCAGGTACGACTGGCAGAGAGTGTCTCTTTCCCGAAGGCGGTCGGAGAGGGTGGAGGGGTCGAGGAAGTCCTTCATGGATGCCTGGGATTCGGGAGCAACGAGGAATCTTCTGACGATGCGGTTGCCCTTGTTTAAAAGCCCTTCGTTTCCGAGGGTGTTCTGGTAGGCGGACTTACCTGTGATTTCCATGTAAGTGCCTTTATCCAGGTCGAGAAAATAGATGGCGCAGTAGATCTTCCCGATCGTAGCGATGAGATCCTTGCGGAATTGCAGCCGTTTTCTCGCTTTCTCTTTTTCTGCCTGCAGACATTTCTCGCGAAGAACGAGGTCATCAATGGAGCGAATGCCGAGCGCGATCTTGTGCTGGCCGTCTTCGATGGAGTGGAGCGGAGCGATCTGTACTTCAAGGTAGCGATGGCCGTCCTCATCAGGGATGACTTCTAAGCGGTAGTTCAGGATCTGCTTCGTGGAAAGCGCGGCAAGAAGCTGCTTCCTGTCAAAAAAGGAAAGGAAATCCGGTGCGGAGGCATGGATGATGTACTCGTCATAGGCTTTGCGGACCCATTCGCTGAAGACGCCGGGTGTGCCGGTCGGACAGCGGGGGACTCCCTTGATCGTCTCGAAGGTATCCTGCGTGAGATTGCAGCGGACGATGCAGCGGTAGTCCGAGGCGAGGGCATCGACCAGATGGGTCTCGCGCCGGAGGGAAATGAGCTGCGATTCGAGCCGGGCGCGGCTTTCGGAAAGAGCCTCCTGGGCATCGAGATGCGAGCGGATGCAGCCCAAGTGGCCACTGATGACCTGCAGCATCTTGGAGGCGATGTCATACACGCTGTGGTCAGGATCATCGAGGCCGATGAACCCGACGAATTTTCCTGCGGCAAAGATGGGAAGCACGGCGATGCTGCGAATGTCCTGCGCATGCAGGATGTCGTACTCTGCGGGCATGGTGTCCTTGAAGGTCTCCAGATCCCAGATGCTGATGGCTTTTCCTCGCCGGAGCGTGTCATCCCAGTACGGGATGAGGGCGGCGGGGACGTGCTGCAGGTTCTCGATCTGCGGAGTGACGCCGTCCTGACACCATTCGTAGGCATTCCGGTAGTAGCACTCTTCTTCTTCGTGAATGCTGAAAATGTAGGCACGGTTTGCGTGCGTGATCTGCCCGATGTTTTCCAGCAGAGAGGGGATGAGGGCATCGTAGGTGGCGCGGTCGGAGATCTGGTCTAAGATCAGAAGCTGGGAGAATATCATCTCCATGGGAGCCTTGCGCAAAAGGCTCTCAGGTGTATCGGGGGTAGATGTCAAGGGAATGCCCTCCTTCCATTGGAAGCTTACCGAGTTTTTGCTGTTTATATATTTTTTATATTATAACATACATGAAAGTTATAACATACATGAAAGGATAAAGAAATTAAGAGGGGGGTTCAATGGGGCAGAAGGAGCGCACCTTCATAGAGAGTCTAAATCACTTTTTATTTATATAAAATTTCACGGCGCCTTTGACTTTTATGCGCCGCACCCATATTCCGCACTTCTCACTCGAAAGAAGAGCCTTCATTGGCGCTCAAAGAGAGATACGTCCCAGGGGCTGACCCCAAATTCCCTAGCCACTTCCCTCTGTGTTCGTTATAATAGGATAAAAGTAAGCAGTGATTGCCTGATAGTCACTGCCATGATTTGTGGGATTACCATTCCGAAGGAGTACCAACCTATGTACGAAGAGACCACCATCGCGGCGATCGCGACCAGCCCGGGCGAGGGCGGGATCGGCATCATCCGCATTTCCGGCATGCAGGCGGCGGATGTCGCAGACCGCGTATTTCATACGAAAAAGATCAAGAGCTTTCATGAAGCGGAGCCGTACCGCATGTACTTTGGCCGCGTCATGGCGGGGGACCGCCAGGTGGACGAGGGGCTCGCCGTCTACATGAGATCGCCGCATTCCTACACGGGCGAGGATGTCGTGGAGATCCAGATTCACGGCTCGATGGAGGCGCTCCGCCAGACGCTCTCGCTCGTTCTGGAAAAGGGGGCCGTCCCCGCGCACCGCGGCGAATTCACGAAGCGGGCCTTCCTGAATGGCCGCCTCGACCTGTCGCAGGCGGAAGCCGTGATGGATATCATCGAGGCGAAGGGCGCGGCGGCGCTCTCGCAGGCAGAAAGCCATCTCTCGGGCGCGCTTTCCTCCTTCGTGCGTGCTTCGCGCGACCAACTGAAGGATCTGATCGCTAAGCTCGAAGTCACCATCGACTATCCGGAGGAAGACCTGGAGGATCTCACGAATGAGGAGATCGAAGAGGGACTTTCTGCCATCGCGCAATCGCTTCGGACGCTGCTCTCCCGCTCCGAAGAGGGGCGCATCATCCGCGATGGTCTGCGCACGGCGATCGTGGGCCGTCCGAATGCGGGGAAATCGAGCCTCTTGAATGCACTTTTGCAGGAGGAGCGTGCCATCGTGACGGACATTCCGGGGACGACGCGCGACACCATCGAAGAGTCCATCAAGATCGGCGGCGTGCCGCTCGTCCTGATGGATACAGCCGGTATCCGCGAGACGGATAACAAGATCGAGCGCATCGGCATCGAGCGTGCGAAGGACTCCATGGCAAAGGCCGACCTCATCATGGCAGTCATCGACGGCTCTCGCCCGCTCTCGGAAGAGGACCGCGCACTGCTCGCCTCTCTTCGCGGAAGAAAGGCGCTTGTCATCCTGAATAAGTATGACCTGCCGCAGGAAATCGAGACGAGAGATGTGAAAGCACTCGCCGGGGATATTCCGGTCGTGCCGATCTCCGCTCGCTACGGCAGCGGCATGGCCGAGCTGGAGGAGGAGCTCCATCATATCACGCAGCATCAGGATGTCTCCGCGGGCCGTGAGCTCTTCTTGACGAACCTGCGGCATGTGGATCTGGTGAAGAAAGCTCTCGCGGCCGTCCGCCGCGCCGAAGAGTCCATCCGCTCTGGCATGCCTGCGGACTGCATCGTCATTGATGTCACCGAGGCGTGGCATACGCTGGGGGAGATCACCGGAGACACGGTGGATCAGGAGCTCATCAATTCCATCTTCGAAAGGTTCTGCGTGGGGAAGTAGGGATTGGGGCTTATGTTCAGCAGGTGGGCGTGGGGAGAATTAGAAATGAGAAATTAGAAATGAGAAATGGTGGAGCGGCGCTTCTGATTTTTATGCGCCGCACCAACCCTGTTGAACCTTCCGAACCCTTAGAACCTGTTGAACCCTCCAACCCGAACCCCGAACCCGCCAACCTTCCTCTATTCTTTCTTTGAAATGGACGAAAAAATTTTATATAATAAGACTTTGGAATATAAGCAATCAACAAGTGCAGGAGAAGAGCTCCTGCGAGGCAAAGAAAGAAGGATACCATGTATCTCATTGATACGTATGATGTGATCGTCGTCGGCGCAGGCCATGCAGGCTGCGAGGCGGCACTTGCGGCAGCGCGCATGGGGATGAAGACGCTGCTCACTACGATCTCTCTGGAAAATGTCGCCATGATGCCATGCAATCCGGCGATCGGCGGACCGGGGAAGAGCCATCTTGTAAAGGAGATCGATGCACTGGGCGGCGAGATGGGCATTGCAGCCGATGCAACAGCCATCCAGATGCGCATGCTGAATCTCGGCAAGGGGCCGGCGGTCTACGCGCTCCGTGCGCAGTCGGACAAGAACAAGTACCACACCTATATGAAGAAGGTGGTGGAAAATACAGAGAATCTCGACCTGAAGCAGGTGCAGGTGATGGATATCCTCGTGGAAGACGGGGCATGCGTCGGCATCACGACCGAGCTTCATGAAGAGTACCGCGCGAAGGCGGTCATTCTGGCGACGGGGACGTACCTCGACAGCGAGATCATCATCGGTGAGACGATGTATTCCGGCGGCCCGAATGGGATGCGTCCCTCGGTCGGTCTGTCAGAGAATCTGAAGAAGCACGGGTTAAAGATCCTCCGCTTCAAGACCGGCACGCCGAGCCGTGTCGATATCAGAAGCCTGCATCTGGATCATATGGCGCTCGAAAAAGGTGATCCGATGAACCATGCCTTCTCCTTCATGAATGAACGGGAGGACAGGAATCAGCGGAACTGCTGGCTCACCTATACCAATGAGGAAACGCACCAGATCATCCGTGACAACCTGATGCGCGCCCCGAAGTATGCGGGCAAGATCCACGGCGTCGGTGCGCGCTACTGCCCGTCCATTGAGGATAAGGTCGTCCGCTTTGCCGATAAGAAGCGTCACCAGCTCTTCATCGAGCCGGAAGGCCTTGACACGAATGAAATGTATGTCCAGGGCATGTCGACGTCCATGCCGATCGACGTGCAGTACGCCTTCCTGCGCACCATCCCGGGGCTTGAGGATGTGAAGCTCATGCGTCCGGCCTATGCGATCGAGTATGACCTCTTAGACCCGCTCCAGCTCTATCCGACGCTCGAGGTGAAGAAGCTCCCGGGCCTCTACTCCGCAGGACAGGCAAATGGCACGAGCGGCTATGAGGAAGCCGCGGCACAGGGGCTCATGGCCGGCATCAATGCGGCGCTCAAGATCAAGGGAAAAGAGCCATTCATCCTCGCCCGCCACGAAGCCTACATCGGTGCGCTCATCGATGACCTCGTCACGAAGGGGACGAATGAACCGTACCGCATGATGACCAGCCGCAGCGAGTACCGCCTGATTCTCCGTCAGGACAATGCGGATCTTCGCCTCACCGAGAAGGGCCATGACATCGGCCTTGTGACAGAAGAGCGCTACGCGCATTTCCTTTCCCGCAAAAAGGCCTATGAGGAAGCGATGGCCTATATCCATGCGAAGCGCTTCACGCCCAAGGCGGCTGTCAATGCAGCGCTTGCAAGCGTCGGCTCTGCTCCGCTCACGACAGGCATCGGTGCGGATAAGATCTTAAAGCGTCCCGAGATGACCTACCAGACCATGGTCGATGTCCTTGGCTGCCCCGTCTTCGATCCGGAGGCCGTCGAGGAGATGGAGATCACGGTGAAGTACGAGGGCTATATCGCCCGTCAGGAAGCCGCCGTCCAAAAGGCAGCGCGCATGGAAAAGGAAAAGATGCCTGAAGATATCGACTATCTCCATCTGGACGGCATCTCCATCGAAGCCCGCCAGAAGCTCGATCAGATCCGCCCGCTCTCTCTGGGGCAGGCCTCCCGCATCTCCGGCGTCTCTCCGGCGGATATGTCGGTCCTGATGGTCTACGTGAAGCGAATGAAGGGAAATCAGTGACTGGTGGCTAGGGACTGGTGACTGGTAGCTAGGGATTAGTGGCTAGGGATTAGGTTTGCGATACGAGAAAACCGTTAGTTTCAAATCTCCGCGGCGCTTCTATATTCTTATGCGCCGCACCAACCCCGTTGAACCTTTTGAAACCATAGAACCCGCTAAACCTCTTTCATACGCAATCAAGGGACGCCCCGCCCCACGGGTTAACCCTGAACCATGAACCCTAAACCCTGAACCCATATATCACCATTCTCAAGTAATTTTGAAAGGGAAATCAAAATGACAGTTGCAGAAATGATGGAAGCTCTGGGTCTCGCAGCGAATGAGGACGCGGCGAGAAAAATGACAGAGTACAATGCTATGCTGATGGCCATGAATAAGAAAGTGAATCTCACCGGCATCAAAGACGGAGAAGAGAGTCTCATCAAGAATATTTATGACTCCATGACCGTCTATGACCCGGCCTATTTTCCGCAGAATGGCCGCGTGCTTGATCTTGGGACAGGCGCCGGATTTCCCGGCGTGCCGCTCGCGATCCTGCGTCCCGACATGTACGTGGTGCTCGTGGACTCCATCCAGAAGAAGCTCACCTTCATCGAGGATGCCTGCCGTGAGCTGGGCATCCGGAATGTGAAGTGCGTCCACATCCGTGCAGAAGAAGGCGGCCGCCGCAGAAAGACCCGTGAGTCCTTCGATGTCGTCACCGCCAGGGCCGTGAAGGCGATGCCCGTGATCTCAGAGTGGGCGATGCCCTTCGTCAAGGTCGGCGGCGTCTTCTGCGCCATGAAAGGCCCCGGCGCGGAAGAGGAGCTAAAGCAGGCAGGCCGTATCCTGCGTGAGCTCCATGGCACGCTCGAGGAAAAGAAGGAGCTCACCCTTCCCGCCGGCGACAAGCGCGTGATTCTCTATATCAGAAAGACCGCGCCCTGTCCCAAGACCTATCCCAGAAAAGTAGGCATCGCAGAAAAAAAGCCGATCATCGGAGAATAAAGAAGGAGCTGTGAAGAAATGAATCCTCATTTCTTCACAGCCCCTTTTTACTTTGCT
>ERZ1034691.1652-NODE-1652-length-13799-cov-6.180733_pt1 | contig 13799 bp, 2 predicted proteins | sample MGYA00520638_ERZ1034691 | MGnify/ENA primary metagenome ERZ1034691 (study PRJEB33766, sample SAMN09781763) | gut metagenome | biome: gut microbiome | host: Homo sapiens | place: Madagascar | study: EMG produced TPA metagenomics assembly of the PRJNA485056 data...
CTCCCTCGTGGCTCCCTCTTTCCTTACTCACACCCCCACCCCGTCGGGGTGTTGGATAAACTCGAATAACCACCGGAACATTGTATATCCTGTTAATGCAGGGACGCTTAACGCTACACGTCCGCATATTAGTGCATATATCTCAGGTTAGTGGCGTTTTTTTGAAAGGTAAATGTCAGTGCAGTTGCACAGATACACTCACGAAATTATTAACGCCTTGTCAGTACGCAAAGTGTTTTCGGCGGTGTTGGTGCGAAGAATCCTCAATAGTTGGCTGAGCGAAGCTCAGCAACATAAGCTCACCTTTGACAAGGGAGGCAAGGATGAGGCAAGGATATAATGCTTTTTGAGGGATAGTGCTTGGCGATATATTTCACTTGAACGGTGGCTGTAGGGTGCCGTTTTTTGTATTATGTGCCGCATTTGCGACCGTTCGTGCCGTTATAACAACCGTTCGTGCCAAAAAGTTGAAATCGCAAAGCGAATGAGTTATGATATAATTATAAAATTATAAGGGGGAGAAGTATGCTCATCTGCGTTTACGATACCGCAAACGAGGCGGAGATACTGAAAGCGAAAATAACACAGATCGCAACGGCGGCATATCGAAGAATTGCCTACAGGGTATGTCAGAGGTATGAGAGCTTTGTGAAGGAGTGTAAGACGGCTGACCTTATAATCGTGCTTGCCGACGGAGCGGACGGTATGGAGGGCGTTATTGCGGCGAAGAATGCCGACAGGGATACGCCTGTAATATGGCTGTCGGACGATGAGGGATTCGGGGCGCAGTCATACAGACTTGGCTGTACCTATTTCCACAAGAAGCCGATACCGCTTGAAAAGCTGAAGGAGGCACTGCATAAGTGCAGGTGCATGGCATAAGCACGGGTTAATCTACAGGAGGAAAAACATGAAGAAAAAATTTGTACGGCTCATAAGTGCGGTGCTGTCTGCGGCAATGACGTTGACGGCTGTACCGTTGTCGGCATTTGCCGAGGGCGAGGAGCATACGCATGACGGCGAGAGCAATGTCATCACGACACCGCTTGATTTCAGAGAAAAGACGGCGGACGAAAACGGTAACGGCTGGAGCTGGGATTATGACACAAAGACGCTGACGCTTGACGGAGTGAACATTCAGGCGACAACAGACAGTATGAGCGTCGTAACAGTCCCCGACGGTACGGAGATAGTGCTGAACGGTAACAATACTATCGTACAGACGGACACCGGCGACAGCGATACATACGTTCTCAGTGCCGTAAATAATAAAGAGGTCAATTGTGACGGTACAATGACAATCAGCGGCGACGGTGTGCTGAATGCAGAGAACCGATCTACAGACAGTATGGCACGCTCTCTCGGCGGATCAATAATCCTGAACGGCGGTACAGTAAACGCAACAGGTACTGTAAAGACAAATTCGCTTGAAATACATAATGACGGTGTGCTGAACGCAAATGCGACAACTGCATCTTTTGAGGGTGTGGCTGTCAATGTCGGTGGCAGTATTACTGTTGACGGCAACGGCAGTCTTACTGCAGTAGGTTGTGCTAATGAATCTACGTTAAACAGTGCAATATTGCTTACCAGTAATTTCGACAAAATTTCCGTCAGCGAAAACGGCAGTATTACTGTGCCTGAAGGCAATGCAGCAAGAGTCGGAATATACTACAGCGGAAACAACGGCGACGGAATGGATGCCGAAATAAGCGGCGGTAAGGTCACTGCTTACGGTGCTAAGTATGGCATTTACAAAGTAAACCTTATAATGAGCGGTACAGGCTCGGTATATACTACGGGCGGTTCATACGCTATCGGTCAAACTGTACCGACAATAGACGAGGACGAATTTGTAGTAAAGGGTTCGACCGAGTCCAAGGCTTCAGAAAGCGCTGTAACAGGCGAGGTCAAGCTTAACGGCGGCTATTATGAGATTGACGGAGCGGACGCTAAGACATTAGTTATAAAGCCTGATACTTCTCCCCGTATAATACTCGGAAAGCAGACAGGAATATTCAAGACGGAAGAGTATGAAATAATTGAAGACATGGACATGACTGATATCAAGCTCAAGGGTACGGTTTACTTTGATATTACTCTGAAGAATATGAGCGATGAAGAGTTTGCAGACGCAAGAGGCTATTTCGGCGGCGATGAACCCGATTTATCAGCAAGCATAATCAAGACCGATTACGGCTGGGTGTGCATGGTCTGCGATACCAAGTTTTCGGTTACATACGACACTGATAATACTCTTACAATAAAGTGCGGAGATATTGTATCCAATACCGTTCAGGTAAAGTCGAATGCAAACCGTTTCAACAAGGTTACACAGGGTGACAACACAAACAGAACGGTTTTCTATACAAACACTTCGCAGGAAGAGAAGGACAATTACAAGCTTGTAAGCACCTATACGGTTGACAGTGAAAGCATAAGCTATAACTGGTACAGTACGAACAGTGCATACAGTGCAGATGAGCTCGGTGCGGCAGTATCCGGAAGTAACGGCGAATTCAAGCTTGCGGATAATATTCCTGCCGGAAATTATGTTCTGTATTGCGATATAACCTATTCAGACGGTGACAGCACAGAAACTGTTACAGAAAAATTTACATTTACATATAAAGAATGTGCACATGAAAACGGTTATTCCGACGGTAAATGCACAAACTGCGGAGCGTTATGTGATCACAGCAATATTGACATTAACACGGGTAAGTGTAACGAGTGTGCGCATCAGTTTGTTGCTACGATCAGCACAGACGGCAGTGCGCCGACAGGCTATGACACGCTCGCAGACTGCCTTGACAGCATTACTGCCGATAGCGGAAACTATGTTAAGATCTATCAGGATATCGGTGATGCAACGGCAACTTTAGATACTATAGATGTAAAACACAATGTTATGATCGACCTTAACGGTCACAAGCTGAACAATATCAAGCTTGGGGTCAACAAAGACGTCAAGCTTGCATTAACCGGCACAGAGGGCAGTTATGTTACGCAGGTGTATGTTCGCAATGGCGGATCTTTCGTAATTGACAGCGCTGCAAATGCAGGATTTAATACAATTTTTGTTGAGGCAGGTGCAGGGCTTGCTGTAAGCGATGGTGCAAAAGTAACTACAGGGTCTTTGACTGTGAAGGCATCCGTGAATGATGACGGAACTACAACGACATCTGTAAAGCTTGCTACGGGAATGAAGATAGGTGGGCTGACATATCATCGCCAAAACAATTCCGGCGCTCTGAAATTAGGCAATCTTCTTGATGTTACCCGGCAGGCACTGCAACGTGACGATAACGGCGAGTATCTCGATCTTTATAAAGAATATGGAAGTATGGTTTATCCCTTTGCGCTTACTGTTGTAGAGCATACTGACGCTGACCACAAATACAGCACCGGAACAGGCAAGTGCGAGAAGTGCGGCAAGCCCTGCGAGCATGACGGTGATATAAACACGGACAACGGCATCTGTTCAATCTGCGGTGCGGTTGTGTCTGTCGCAATCTATACAGATGCAAACGGAATCTCGAAGTATGTAGATGCCGATGAGCTTCACTCTTTACTGAATGAATACAACGGAAGCGGCACGATAAAGCTGTTTAAGGATTATTCTAAACCAAGCGCTCAGTATGACTTATACGGAGAACTTACAATTGACTTAAACGGACGCCAATTTAATATCCGGAGTATTACTCCTTGCAAAAACGGAAAGCTTACGATCAAAAACAGCGGCAATCCGGTTATGCTCGGTTGTAATGTATATCCGACAAACGACGCTTCATACGCCGGCGGTACGCTTATAATAGACGGCGATGTAGTTTTAGACACTTCGATCTATGTATATGATTCGAGTACGGTTATACTGAAAGACGGTACATATACTGCCGGACTTTACGCAAGGGACAGCAAGACATTATATGATATGCTCGGCGAGGGTAAGGCTTTCTTCAAGACTGACGGAACTCTTTACAATGCAAGTGTTAAGGAAATATCAAGCGATGTAACGCTGATAGTCAAAGACCACAGCCATACCTATGTTGACGGCAAGTGCGACTGCGGATATGTATGCCCTCACAGCGATGTTGACAGCGAAACGGGCAAGTGTACAGAGTGTGAATATCAGTATGCGGCTGTTATCGTAAAGGACGGGGCTGTAGCTTCCGTTTATAAGGAAACTGAGATGGGAGCGGCTTTTGAAGCGGCTGACAGTGACGCAAACACCGGCTGTACATTAAGAGTATACAAGAATTATACAGGCAGCTATACAACACTCAGAGGTAAGTTCACGCTGTGGATCGCTGAGAAAGTCAATGTAGGTGCGTTAACTGTTTCGGGAGATATAACCGTTACGGGATCGGAAACAAATAATAGTATTTATGGCAATTTCGATGTAGCGGACGGCGGTAAGCTGACATTTGACGAAAACTGCGGCGCTATGGGAACTGTGTCGGTAGGTGCAGGTACATTTGACTGCTATCGTTCACTCGGCACAACACTCAATATAAACGATGCAAGCAGTGACGTAATTCTTCACGGCGGATATTTCATAAAAATACGCTATAACGGCGGCGGGGACAGAGCAAACGCAGAAATACTGACTTTGTTGGCTGAGAACCGTATGTTTATGACGCGTTCCAATGATCCGATAGACGGCTCAAAAACACTGTTGAAAGACGGTTTTGCAACAACTGTTCTTGTAATACCACATGAAGATCACGGTTATGACAGCACAACGGGCAAGTGCACGATTTGCGGTAAGCGGTGCGGTCATACGGATGTTGACAGCAAAACGGGTATGTGCAAAACCTGTCAGTATGAGTTCGTTGCTACGCTGACTGTAGGCGACAAGGTAACCGGCTTTGATTCACTGAGCGATTGCCTTAGCAAGACTTCAGAAGACAGCGAAAACTATGTAAAGATTTATAAGAATATCGATGATAGAACAACTATAAATGTAAATCATACTGTTACTGTTGACCTTAACGGTCATAAGCTGTATTATATCGAGCTCAAGGTCAACAACGACAATGGTGCCGGTAATCTTACATTGACCGGCTCAGAGGGCAGCTATATTAGTCAAGTGTATGTTTGCGGAGGTAGAACATTTAAAATTGATAGCGACGCAAATATAAACTTCGAAACAATTTTTGTTGAGGCAGGTGCGCGGTTTGAAGTAAGCTACGGTGCAAATGTAACTGTAAATACTTTGGTCGTGAAGGAATCTTTAAAGCTTTACGGAAGAACAACAACATCTGTAAGGCTTACTACGGGAATGAGAATAGGTACGTTGATGTATGAACTCGACCACAACTCCGGCTCCGGCAACCTGCTGCTTTATTCTCTGCTTGGAGAAGGTAAGGCACTGCAATATGACAACAGCGGTGAGTATGTTGATATTTATGAAAAGTTTACATCAAAGACTATACACGATTCGTTTACTGTTGTAGATCATTACGAACACAGCTACGACAAAGCAACGGGCAAGTGCGTCTGCGGATATGTATGCCCCCACAGCGATGTTGACAGCAAAACGGGTGTATGCCCTACCTGCAAATATCAGCTTACTGCGGGCATTTCGGGCGTGGGAACAGCGAAGTATTTCGATAATATAGACAACGCTTTTACTGCGGCATTATCGGAGGAAAACAGCGGTTGTACGCTGACGTTGTATAAGAACTGCACGCTTTCGAATAGCGTAACAATCACCAATGCAACGGTTACTGTCGATGTGAACGGATATTCACTCGACGGAGTGGAAGAGATAAGTGTAAAAAGCGGTGGTGCGCTGTACCTTAAGGACAGCAGGAAAAGCACCAACAGCGGATGCATAGACGCACCTATTTGTGTATACGACGGTACGTTTATAAACGGTACTGCGGACGGCAGCAGTTCAGCCGCAGATGCACAAGCTATAATCATTTACAACGCTAAGCGTGCCGAAATATACGGCGGCGTATTTGATAGTGTTAACATTTTAAGCGCAAGCGGTGTAGCTTTATACGGCGGAAAGTACAACACCATCGGCGGTATGGCAGACGACAGCACACCCGTAAACACTCTGCTTGCAAAGGGCTATGCGTTTGCGACCTTAAACAGTGTCACACATCTCCCCGAAAGTATAGTTGACGGCAGTGCGACAACACTGAATCCGGGTCTTGAAAATGTCGCAGTTGTAAAGCATACCCACACCTACACTGAAGCAAATACCAAGTGTGCGTGCGGTGCTGTGCTTTATGCAAAGGTGACATCAGCCGACGGCACTACTAACGAATATTTTGACAGCATTGAAGAAGGCTTATTATATGCCGATAAGGCTGAAAACAAGGGCTGTGTTTTCACTCTTGTAACAAGCGGTAAGATCAATAGTGGGGTTACGCTGTCAAACGGTCAGTTTACGATTGCCACTGCCACAACGAATAATAATTATTTCCTCGGTCCTTACACAGGGAAAATAACTATTGACGGTGCAGATGTTATTGCTGAAGGTTATATGTTCATCAGGTGGAAGGTTAATGTGAAGAGCGGATCTCTTACATTACCTGAGGGCTCAAGCACCGGATTTGATAGTATTGCTATATCAGGCGGTACCGTAACTGTCAGCGAAGGCGTCAATGTTGACAATAATGCGGGTGCTGATAATTTATTTGTAAGCGAAGACGCAACTGACGCAAAGCTTACTATAGGCGGAGGTACTTACAGCAATATCAATCTCGGACAGCTTAAATTAAAGGACGTGCTTGCAAGCGGTGTGCGTGTGATAAGCTATGATAACCCGTCAGATTCGACTGCGGAGAAAACAGCAACGGCTTTATTATACAGCGATATAGCCGAAGAAAGCTTTTTAAACTCCAACAACGGAACTGTAAGCTATTATCTGGTCACAAAGTGCGAGCATAAGAATGAGGACGGCAGTTATGCCTTTAATGAGGGCGGTATATGCGAATACTGTGGCTCTGAGTTTGCCGCAAGCGTAAGCTATACCGACGGCGGCGAAAAGACAGAGCTGTTCAGCGATATATGCGACGCTTTTGATAAGGCTAATGAGGCAGGTACGGCTACTATAACGCTGTGCAGGGATATTGCAGACAGTGAAATTGCACATGAAATAAATGTTACGGGCAATTTAGCACTTGAACTTAACACCAAAACATTTGGCGCTACGGATAAAGCAAAAAAAATATATATTTGTGGCAGCACGCTTACCGTGAATGGAAACGGTAAAGTATGGAGCACAATTGAAGCTAAGCCGGACTCGAAATTAACCATTACAAACGGCGAATACTACGATGTGTCTGCCCTTTCAGACAGTGAAGTGGTAATCCTGGATGGTATAATAGACTGCTTATCCGTTTATGGTACGGGTAAAGCAGAGGTCAGCGGCGGTAAATTCAAGTATTTGTTTATGTACAACGGCAAGGCAATCGAATCTGTACTGGCAGACGGTTATGCGTATAAAAATGCTGACGGCACTTGGCTTTCGATTGATGAGCGTGAAAAAGATAGCTATTTGGGCGGTTCTAAAGGAGCGTTATCCGTAGAAGAAGCGCCGATAAAGAGCGCAAGTATTGCGTGGGCAGACGGAGAAACGCCTGTTGTATACCGTAACGGAGATAAATATTTATACGTCAATATTACATACGAATTGGCGGTCGGTTCAAGGGGTGCAACCTATTCGGATTTTGTAAACGGCAATAATCGCATAAAAGATTATAATTTGTACACTAAATATATGGTACACTGTTATGAAATCGGTAAGCTTGCGGCTAAAGACGGCGAGGTTGAATATTACACTGTACTTAAGTGCAACGGATACGAATATAAGTCGAATGTGCTTAAGCTCACACTTGCGACCTGCTCGCACCCGAAGGATAGCTTTTCATACGAAAACAACGGTTTGGTAATCTGCGGTATATGTGACGCATTGATAGAAGCCGAGGTAGTAGATGCTGACGGCAAGTCGTTAGGCTATGCGGATATAGAGAGTGCCATAAAGCTGGCACAGGAGAACGAGGGCAGCACTGTAAAGCTGATGTCGGACGGAGTATCTTCTGCTACTGAGTTCATTACTGTGACAGGCGGCAGGTTTACTGTTGACTTTAACGGTAAGGAGGTATTTTATCAGTTCGCTGTAAGCGGCGGTGACGTGACTTTCACTTCTTCGGTAAAACAAGACGATGTAGAAAATCTGATAAGCGGAATCACAGTTAACGGAACTGACGCTAAGGTTACAATTGACGGTAAAATCAAGCTGGGAAGTGTAACATTAACAAGCGGTGCGCTTAAAATAAACAGTACCGATGGTTATATTAAAGAACTGTCAATAAATGGCGGAGCGACTGTTATAAACGGTGCTGATGTTGACACAATAGCGATAAACGGCGGAGACACGGTCATCAAAAATGTTAATGCCGGTTCTTTAAGCGTGAATATCAACGGGTCTGGTAGCATCTCTATCGTAACCGGCGAGTTCGGCAGCACCACTTGCGAAAGAGACAGCGGTTATACTTTAGGTATGGCAATTGCGAGTGGAAGCGTAGTTTCGGCCGATAGTATGAATGGCATTACTGTTTACACATACGAAGCTATTCAGACCATGACCAGTACCTATAGAATTTTTGTTGATAAGTGCAACCATAAGGACAAAAACGGCAGTTATGTGCTTGACGGTAATCCCTGTCCTTACTGCAATGAGGAAATTGTTGCAACTGTAAGCTATACGGCAAACGGAAGCGAAGAGACAGATCTGTTCAGCGATATTTATGACGCTTTTGACAAGGCTAACGAGGTAGGTACGGCTACTGTAACGCTGCAGAAGAACATCACGGACGATATTACAGATACGATAGCTGTTACAGGCAATGTTACGCTTGAACTTAACGGTAAAAGGCTCTCACAACCCGGTACTGATGTATGGTATTCCATAGAAGTAACGAGCGGTAAGCTGACCGTTAACGGCAGTGGCTTAATAAAACGTGTTGCCTTTCGCAACGGCGGCGATGCGGAAATCAACGGTGGTACTTTCTCTGACTTCATAATTAAAGACGGCGGTAACGCTGTAATTAAAGGCGGTCAATTCTACAGCTTACAGGTTTCAGGCGAAGGCAGAAACGTAAGACAGCTTCTTGCGGACGGCTATGCCTATTGGAGTTTTATCGATTCCGGCATCTGGTCTACTATTGCAGAGCGTGAAAAGCAGGATATAACTAATGTAGAAGTAAAGGAAGCGCCGATAAAGAGTGCAACAATTACCGCTGAGGACGAGTCACCGATAATATACCGTAACGGTAGAAAGGCTACATCTTTTGCGGCCGATGTGACATATTCGGGAGATAAAACCATCTATGTTACCGGATGCTTAATTGACGGAACGGTAATAAGCGAAAAAACAGAATTATTAAACGGTTACTGTCTTTTATTTGGCGCTCAAGTTGATAAAGTGGTGGCAGAAGACGGAGAAATCCAATATTACTGCATATTTACCTGTGACGGATATGAATATAAGTCGAATGCGGTAACGCTTACAGTAGCTACCTGTCAGCACCCCGTTGAAAGCGTAAAATGTGATGATAACGGTTGTGTATGCGGTATATGCAACAGAGCACTACTGGCTTCGGTAGAGCTGTCTGACGGCACGTTATCGTATTACAATAGCTGGAATGACGCTATCGGCGCTGCCGAGGAAAGCGAAGGCTGTACATTAAAGCTGTTAAGCTACGGTTGGGTTAAATTTGGTGAAATATTTGACATAAGCAAGGGTAGATTTACCATTGATTTTAATAAAAATGACGGCAACACAGCATTTGCGTTTGATGTCAAGGGCGGAGATATAACGTTTACGGCATCGCAAGCAGCCTCAAGTTCATTTACCTGTGTAACGGTATCGGGCGAGAATGCCAATGTTTTAATTGACAGCAAAGCCACGTTGAATTCTTTAGTTGTAAATTCCGGAAAGGTTACTGTCGATGGCGCTAATATCGGCACAATAACAATAAATGGCGGAGACACGGTCATCAATAGTGTTAAAGCCGATTCTTTAAGCATGGAAGGCAATGGGTCCGGTAATATATCTATCGTAAGCGGCGCGTTCAACAACTTCACTTGCAAAAATGAAAGCAATTATACTTTAGGCAGGGCAATTGCGAGCGGAAGCAGAGTTATAGGCTTAAATGCGATTGTCGGTTCAGGTTTCAAATATGCTGAAATTCAGAGCATGACCCAAGCCAATTATCTTAATGTTATAAAGTGCGACCATAAGGACGAAAACGACAGTTATGCGCTTGACGGAAACCTTTGTCCTTACTGCAATGAGGAAATCGCCGCAACTGTAAGCTATACGGCTGACGGCGGCGAAATGACAGACCTGTTCAGCGATATTTATGACGCTTTTGAAAGGGCTAATGAGATAGGTACGGCTACAATAACGCTGTATAAGAATATTACAGGAAGCGAATTTACACGGGACGTTAACGTTACGGGTGATGTAACGCTTGCACTGAACGGTAAAAGCTTGGGCGGTGTTTATGGCACAGCGTGTATACAGGTAACCGACGGCGGTAAGCTTACAGTAAACGGCAACGGCAAAATATGGCGGTCTGTTGACGTTAAAGCGAACTCAAAATTAATCGTTAACAGCGGTGATTTTGATACGGTTATAATTTATAAAGACGGCAGTGCAGAAATCAGCGGCGGCACCGTGACAACTCTGAACATTTACGATAAAGCAAAAATCAGCGGCGGTTTATTCTCGTCTATTTATACTAACAGTACGATTGAATCTTATCTGGCTGACGGTTATGCTTATAAAAAGAACGGCGGTGCATGGCTATCAATTGCAGAACGTGCTGAGAAAGAATATTACAGCTCGGATAACGATAATATACCGGTGACTGTAGAAGAAGCACCGATAAAGAGCGCAACGCTTAGCACAGAAATAAACAAGCTGTATCGCAACAGCAACGCAAACCCCACGCTGAAGTTCAACCTTGCTCTTGCTCACGGCTCGAACCTGAACGACTCGTATGTAAGTAAGAGATACGGTATAAACTCCTGTGTAAGCGGAGATATAGTTTATAGCAGCTTAAGCGCACTTGTAAAGGACGCTAAATTGTCGGCAGACGAAATAATTGATAAGGCAGGCGACAGCGATGTTGCCAAGATATACTTCGTAGTTACTACCGGTGACGGCTATGAAATAAAGTCGAACACTGTAAGCATAGACCTTGTTGACTGTGATCATTCTCAGGTGGTCGATCCTACAGCGGACAAGGAAACCGCAGGTAATATTACTACGCCGACATATTGCGAGATATGCGAGAGCAAGTTCAATGCAAAGATAACAAAGGGCGACGATGTCAAGTATTATAACGATCTTGACGAGGCTGCGAAAGACGCTCAGAAGAGCGAAAACGAGGGCTGTACCTTATATCCGCTTTATAACAAGAACGGATACGGCGGTCAGTTAGTCATAACCGAAGGTAACTTCACGCTCAAGTACGCAGTTCGTACAGCGTTCTCACGTCCGATCATCATAAACGGCAAGGCAAAGCTTAAGGTTACGGGACGTTGTGCGGTGACAGCGTTTGAGAATCAAGACGCATTCATAGTGCGGGGCGGTGATGTCACATTTGACGGGCTTGCAACAGGCAGCAATGTGACCATAAACGGCGGAAATGTTACAATGGCCGGCAACAATATAAATCGCCTTACTATATATGGCGGTGATGTATCCATTTCGTCAGGTGGGTTTGCCGAAATCGTAACTACGGTCAGTGATAAGGTGATAGCCGATTATATCGATCACGGCTTCTGGGTACAGGACAGAGGAACAAAAGAGTGGATAGATATATACAGTCTTAATAAGGCAACGGCATCATCGACAAACGTCCTTTCGGTACGTTTGTGTCCGATGCAGATAATCAAGCCGATTGATACTGTATATTACACCAACGGTTATTATCCCGACGGTATACCGTCACTTCAAATAAGTGCAGAGCCGTGGTATTCAAACGAGGTCGACGCAAAAGTTGCTTATCAGTGGATCGCCATTGATGAAAACGGCTACGAAACAGTGATAGAGGGCGCTACAGACAGAAAGCTGTCGCTCGAAAATCTCACAACGGGCAGGTACTACTGCCGACTTACCTACAGCAATGCTGCAACGGCGGGAGTTTCGATGGCGTCGGACGTTGTAACGGCTACGATAACCGAATGTGAGCATTCCGGAGGAGAGGCTACCTGCACCGAAAAGGCAAAGTGTGAAATATGCGGTGCGGAGTATGGCGAACCTCTCGGTCACGAGTACATTGAAACGGTTGTTGCTCCGACTTATACAAGCAAAGGCTATACTGTATTTGAATGTACAAGATGTAAGCATAAGTATAACGGAAACTTTGTTCCCGTAAAGCCTATTCCCGATGTGGAAGAAATAGCGGTTGAAAAGATGACATACGATGAAGTCGATATAAGCTGGAAGAATATAAGCGGCGTTGACGGATATTATGTCGAAGGCTATGTCGGCAATCAGTGGACGAAGTTTAGCTTCAGCACGGATGGTGACAGAGGAGCGGCAAAGCTGAGCGGTCTTTCTGCAGGCCTTAAATATAAGGTAAGGATAGCGGCTTATGCAGGAAGATTCACCGGCAAGTTCAGATATTTCTATGTTGATACCGTTCCTTCTCCCGTATGGAATATAAATACGGTGAAGGCTACCGATGAAACGGTAAGAATAAGCTGGAACAGAAACACCAGAGCGGACGGCTACAAGGTAGAGTGGTACATTGATAATCAGTGGTCTGTAAAGACTGTTACCGGCAACAATAATATAGCGGCGGTTATAGACGGACTTTGTGCAGGAACACGATATAAAGTAAGGGTAAGCGCATATAAGGGCGACCTTTACAGCCCGTATACATACGGCTATATCGATACGCTCCCGTCAAAAGTTACGGGTATTACGCAGACAGTAACATCTTCTTCGTTTACGCTTACATGGGATAAGAATGAAAGTGCGGACGGTTATACTGTTCAGTACTATGCAGACGGTAAGTGGAATGAAAAGACGCTCGTCGGCAATGACAAAACTACCGTTACCATAGGCTCGCTTAAGGGCTACAAAACCTACAAGGTCAGAATAAAGGCTTATAAGGGTGAGCTTCAGAGTGCATTCGACGATATTTATATCACTACCGCACCGTCAAAGGTCAGCGGTCTTAAGGTAAAGAGTGCGGTTGACTCAAAGGCGGTTGTTATATGGAATGCGGATACAAACGCTGACGGATATAACGTAGGATATTATATCGGCGGTAAGTGGCTCGAAAAGACCATAACCGATAATAAGACAGCAATGGCTGAACTTGACGGACTTACACCTTACAGCACATATAAAGTAAGGGTAAGAGCGTATAAGGGCGATCTGTACGGCGATTACAGCTATACTACAGTTACCGCAGTGCTTTCACCGGTAACCGATATCAAGGTTGTATCGGCAAAAAGCAACTCGATAACCGTTAAGTGGGGTAAAAACGCCAGTGCAGACGGATATAAGGTTGAAATTTACAAAGGCGGCAAGTGGGTCAAAAAGACGTTAAAGGGCAGTACGAATGCTACTGTCACTATTGGCGGACTCAGGGCCGGAAGCGTGTATAAGGTAAGGATTGCGTCTTATAAGGGTGCAAATACAAGCACTTATACTTATGCGAATGTGAATACAGCCAAATAAGCTGACAGCAAAAAAAGAGAACACCGGGCGACCGGTGTTCTTTTTGTGCATCAGATGCGTTTTTACTATA